>Ga0209211_10005593_pt1 | contig 18668 bp, 5 predicted proteins | sample RifGroA2_FD_183992 | JGI IMG/M metagenome (GOLD analysis project Ga0209211, IMG submission 183992) | Groundwater microbial communities from Rifle, Colorado, USA - Groundwater A2 (SPAdes) (version 2) | ecosystem: Environmental > Aquatic > Deep subsurface > Groundwater | place: Rifle, Colorado... | reverse complement strand
ACCGGTACGATTGACGTCAAAGGCAGCTATACGGTGAATCTATCAAACGGTACTATTGATAATCTTTCAGGCACCTCTCCTATTACTTTGAGCGGTGAGGGAACGCAAACTATTAGCGGAACATTTTCAACAACCTACGGGCCGTTTCCGGACAGCACTATTACATTCGCCAACACGGACTCTGTCACCGGCGTTACATTTACCGCCGGCGCGACATTGGCTATTGACCAGCCGACCACATTCAATTTATCGTCAGGCAAATTCACCGTTCCCGCTAACTCCACCCTCAAGTTCTACAACTCCGGCAACGCTACCACCCAAACCATCACTATGGCAAGCACTCCCACCGCCACTTTCACCAACAACGGCACGGTGAATTTTTACAGTACCGGCGCCTTCAGCAACACCAAAGCCATCAATACCGGCAACCAGAATCTGGGCAATGTGGTGTTTGAGAGGAATCTATCAAACGCCGCCACCTACGCCGCCACTTACACCATCACCGGCACGATGACGGTGAATAATCTGACGCTGACCGTGGTGGATACAATCTCGGGCGGCTATGACGACATTATTATTTTAAACACCGGTACGATTGACGTCAAAGGCAGCTATACGGTGAATCTATCAAACGGTACTATTGATAATCTTTCAGGCACCTCTCCTATTACTTTGAGCGGTGAGGGAACGCAAACTATTAGCGGAACATTTTTGAGTACGGCGGGACCGTTTCCGGATGGGGATGTGACGGTAAATAAAACCGGCGGAGCGGCGCAATTGGACGCGGCGGTAACTATGACCGCCGCCAATCAGGATTTGACTATCACCAACGGGACGTTTGATTTGAATGGATATAATATTACTATCAATATTTCAACCAATAAGTTTATCGTGAACAGCGGAGGCAATCTGCAACTGCAAGGAGGAGAAACCATCACTGCCTATACCGGGTATCCGCAAATAAATACGGGAAGTACCGTAACTTACACCGGCGCTGCCGGACCGTATACCTTAAAGAATTATAGTTATAAAAGTTTGACGATTAATGGCGGGGCGGCTTCTGTTTTTTCTCTGCCCGCGGCTCTTTCCGCCACTACGACAATTTCCAGCGGAATTTTATCACTGGCCGGATTTAATTTTACGCCGCCGACATTTTCCAATGCCGGCACCTTGCGTTTGCAGGGGAATGAAACTTTTACCGTGACTAATGGAATGGATGTTAATTCCGGAACAGTGGAGTATGCGGGACGGAATATCGCGGAAACTTTGAATATCAAGGACTTTGGCACAACAGATTATTATAGTTTAAAGGTTAATGATGCCAATGCGACTAAAGCGACATTCGCGGCGCCAAGCAGTTTAACTTTAGCAGGAGGATTGGATGTTGTTTTAGGAACTTTCACCGCGCCATCAGGAGCCGGAAGTTTTAATGTCGCCGGAGATGTTGTGTATAGTGGCGGGACATTTTCTCACAATAGCGGAACACTAACAATGAACGGGGCGGCGGACGCGGCTTTGAACGGCGGAAGCGGTTTGACGTTGAATAATTTGAGTATTAATAAAACCGGCGCGTTGAACGCGGGCGGCACTGTTAGCATTGCCGGCAATCTGACTTTCACCAGCGGGACGTTGAACGGCGGCGGCGCGACAATAAACATCAGTGGCAACTGGCCAAACGCGGGAAGCGCTTTTTCCGCCGGCACAAGCACGGTGAATTTTAACGGCGGCGGCGGCGCGACACAGACCATTTCCGGTGCCAACACTTTTTATAATTTGACGAAAAATTCCACAGCGACGAGCACTTTAGCTTTTCCAGCTTCGGCGACAACGACTATTGCCAGTGCTTTAACATTAACCGGCACTTCAACCGGAAAATTGCTTTTGCGCAGCAGTTCGGATGGGACGCAGTGGAAAATAGACGCTCAAGGGACGCGAACAATGTCTAATTTGGATGTTAAGGATTCCAACAATATCAACGGGACAAGCATGAATTGCTTGGATGGCTGTGATGATTCTTTGAATAATACAAATTGGAAATTTGGCGAGGCCGGAGAATTTGACCCGACATTCGGGGTGAACGGTGTTTCGGTTTCACAGATTGCCACGACTACGGACGCTGATTGGGGAAAAGTGAAAATTCAATATAAGGTTAAGGACTTAACGGTGATGCCGGCTGGTGGTTGGGTAACACCATCTTTTTCTTACAGCACTTCAAGCGGCGCCACTTGGACAAGTATTTCGCAGACATATTTGGCCGCGAGTGACCTTGACGCTAAAACTTCAACTAGCACGCCGGCTTTCTCCAATAGCGCTTGGGCGACTTACAGCGCGATGTGGGATGCGCAAAGCCAGATTTCTAATTTATATTCCACCAATGCTTTAATCAAAGTTACTATCAGCGACGGCGACAAGCCGGCAAACGCGGCAGTGGACGCAACCAGCACTATTGCGGTTTTAAATTCCACTAAACCAGTAGTTTCCTCTAATTCTCTCGGCATTAACAATGATTTTGACGGCACGGTCATCGCCACCAGCTCCACCGCCACTCTAACTTTGCAAAACATCACCGGCGATTCCAATGAAATTTTATATATCCAATTCGGTAGCAGCACTAGCCCGACAATTACTCCAACTATCTGGTATGGAGCCAGCAGTACCGGCGCTTTGACTGCCGGCGGAGATGTTAATTCGCCATCTGCTTTTGGCTCGGGAATGACAATTGATAATTTTAATTCTATTTCCTGGTCATGGACGCTTACTTCAAGAACGGAAACAATACATGTCCGTGTTCGCGACGGCTACAACAATATCGCCGATACCACCGCCAGCTCAACAGCGAGCTGGAATAATACGCCGGAGTTTCAATCGCAGATTACCGCTCTGCAAATCGCTACCACTACTGATAACAACTGGGGCAAGGCGCAAATTAATTTCAGTATCAGAGATACGGACACCGACTTGGGCGCCAATACCGCCAACTATGTTTCTCCTTTATTTGAATACAATGTCGGGTCGGGCTGGAACACCATCGCCACCACTAGTTTGAGTTGGGCCGCGGCTCCTTCAGGCGGCGGATACAGCACTTACACCACTTACGGCAACGCCACCACGACTCAAGTTGCAACTTCCACTTATCTTGCTTACACCGCTTACTGGACTCCGCCCGCCGAGCTTTATTCCGCTAGCGCCCAAGTTCGCCTAACCATCAACGACAATGAAGCGATTTTCAACACCACCAGCTCCACTTCAAGCGGCTTCCTTTTGAGCAGTACTAAACCCGTTGTCTCCTCCAACTCTCTCAAAATCAACGGCACTTCAGGAACGGTCATCGCCACCAGCTCCACCGCCACGCTAACTTTGCAAAACATTACTGGTGATTCTTCTTCGGAGACCGTGTATGTCCAGTTTGCCACCGGCACTTCGCCGACTGTGTGGTATGGGGCTGATTCTGGCGGAGGAATTGTTTCTACTTCCACGCCTAACTCTCTCGGCTCGGGCATGACCATCGCTCAAGCGACCAGCACATCTTGGACTTGGACTTTTGGAAGCCGGACCGAGAAAATCAATGTTCGCGTTCGCGACGCTTACAACAACATCGCCGATACCGTTGCTTCTTCCACCGCCAGTTGGAACAACACGCCAGAGTTTCAGGCGCAGATTACTACTTTGCAAATCGCCACCACTACTGACAACAATTGGGGCAAGGTGAAGATTAATTATAGCGTCAGGGATACGGATACTAATTTATCGGATAATGCCAGCCCCGGAGCCAATTACGCTAAAATTAAGTTTGAATATTCAACTAGCACTGTTTGGACAGCTATCGCCACTTCCACCATTACGACCGCCGAAGGTTCGGATGTCTGGCTGGGTGATTATCTCAAAAAATCCGTTTCCACCGGCTCTTATTCTTCATACACCGCTTATTGGAACGCAGTCGGACAGATACCGGAAGTTTATTCCACGACCGCTAAAATCAGAGCAACCGTTGACGATGGCGAAGCCATACTTAACACCGCTTCTTCAACCAGCGCGAATTTCACATTAAGTACTACTAAACCAGTAGTTTCCTCTAATTCTCTCGGCATTAACAATGATTTTGACGGCACGGTCATCGCCACCAGCTCCACCGCCACGATAACTTTGCAAAACATCACCGGCGATACTAATGAAACTTTATATATCCAATTCGGTAGCAGCACCAGCCCGACAATTAGCCCGACTATCTGGTATGGAGCCAGCAGTACCGGCGCTTTGACTGCCGGCGGCGATGTTAATTCGCCATCTGCTTTTGGCTCGGGAATGACAATTGATAATTTTAATTCTATTTCCTGGTCATGGACGCTTACTTCAAGAACAGAGACAATACATACCCGCGTCCGCGACGCTTACAACAACATCGCCGATACCGTTGCTTCTTCCACCGCCAGTTGGAACAACACGCCAGAGTTTCAAAATACTATTACTTCAAGTCAGATTACCAATAACGCGGATGCGAATTGGGGCAAGGTGAAAATTGATTATAGCGCGCGTGATAGAGATACGGCAATTAATACCGATACGGATATGCGGAATTTTGCCCAAATTTCTTTCCAGTATTCCACCGGCACTCCTTGGACCACTTGGACGGATATTCCAAGAATATATTTAACCGACGATATTGGCAGTTTAGTTGACGCTAACACCGGGAAAATATCCATTTCAGCCAGTTATCCCGGCGCTTCTTCAACCGCGCATTGGAACGCGGTCGGGCAACTTGGTAATTATACCGGCAACGCGCAACTGCGCGTTACGATTAACGACACGGAAACGATTTTCAACAGCGCTTCTTCCACTAGCGGGACGATTTCTAATTTGGACGCGGAAAGGCCGTCATTCAGCTCATTCACTTCCGGTTCTTTGACCTCTAATAATATCCAATTCACAGACGCGGACGGCGATGGCGTGGCGGACTCGCGTTTGGTTACTTTATGGTTGAATAATTTGGTGGAGTCGTCTTCTTCCACTCAAGGCGTGTATGTTTTGTTTTCCAATGATGGGACTGATTACGCGACCACTTCTGATTCGGTGACTGGCGCGGTGATAGGAGTCGCGACAAGCACAATTTCTAACTGGAAATATATTTCGGGAGCAAATGTCGCGACCGCGACTTCAAGCTGGACGCTTTTGCAAAGCGGCTCTCGTTCAAAGACTGTATATATGAAAGTAAAAGACGCTTACAGCAATGAGATTGCAACGTCTGCTTCTTCTACTATTACTTGGAACAAACGGCCGGAGTTTAGTACTTCTGAAATAATTGATGCTGATAATTCGGTAATTCTATCCGCTTCCAGCACGAACGGAGTGATGGCGAGGCAGTGCGATGTATATGATACGGATGCTAACTGCGGAGCGGGCAAAGTGAAATTGATTTACTCGGTGCGTGATCCGGACGCCAATGAATCGGGGCTGGCGACTAAAGGGCAATTAGCAACGACTTTTGAATATTCTCTTAATGGCGGAGGTTATACCCCATTTACCATCGCGGGAGCGGCAACCACAACGGTGGCAACTTCCAGCGCCGATGTTGCCGGAGGATATAATCCGATTTACGCGACAACCACTACATATTGGGACGCAAGTGGCGTATTAAGCTCTGGCAATGTGTTGGTTCGCGTAACGGTTAACGATAATGAAACCGGCGCCAATACCGCATCTTCCACTTCAAATACAATCGCGTATGACAAAACCAATCCTTCGGGCGGTAATATTACTTTTGACGCTGGAGTGGCCGGCGCGACTAATAGCGCGGTTATCACTATTCCGTGGTGGAACGATACCAACAATGCTACCAGCACTATTTGGTACGCAATCGCCGACACCGCGAGCAATTCCAGCCCCGTTAACTCCGGATGGGTTCCGGTAGCGAAAAATGCCACCACTACCCGCAATTGGACATTTGATTCGGATATTGAAGCTAAGTCGTTGGATTTTAATTTTAGAGATATTTACGGCAATACGGCAGGAACGACGACGGTTTCCACCATTAATCCTATTTCATCCGCGGCGTTTTTCATCCAGGATGTTTCCAAAGTATCCATCAACGACTGGAAACTGTATGTCTCGTGGGAGTCGTCCACCTCCACCGCGTTTTCCAACTACTCGCTTGAATACGCGACTTCTACCAACAATACGGATTTCGGACCGTACGCGGGCGTGATTTATCCGGCGATTTCCGACAAGACGGTGAATTATTACTTGCACGCAAATCTTACCAATACATGGTATTACCGCTACCGCATCGGCGTGACGGATACCAATGGCAATACAACCGTGCGTTCTAACGCATATATCAACGCGCGACCGGACGGCATCCAAAACTTCGGCGAGGGCGGCGGCGGGACGAGTGCCTCGGCTTCGGTGGTGACCAATATCGTACCGACACAAGGGTCGGATGGAAATGTAACGGTAACTTACAGTTTGACCGACAGCTCTCTATCTTCAAAAACATCTCCTACTTATGAAGCGTATCTTTTGTATGACGTCGGCGCGGCGATGACAGCCTCAAGTACCAATACGCTCGTGGTTTCGGACAGCACGAAGATACCCGCGTACGGATTTATTCAGATCAATCAGGAAGTGATCGGCTACACAGGCAACGCGACATCCACCGGCACGCTTTCGGGTATTACGCGCGGCACATGGCCGTCATCCGGCCGGGCAACGCGCGTGAACACCGCGATGGCGTCCAGCACGCCGGTGTGGATTCTCGCGACATCCACCGGAACGGCGATTACCAATACAAGCATCGGTTCCGGGCAAAGCGGATCAGTCACTTGGACAACCGCCAACGACACGAACCTGGCCGGATATTATCTGACGAACCTCGGCCTGCGCGTGCTCATCCACGATAATCAAAGCGCGTCATCAGGGCCTTTATCTTCACAAAGCGATCAATCCAACGATGGCGTACTTGCGATCTTTGACAAAAAAGCGCCTGTTTTGGGAGCGAGCTCGCTTTTGATCAACAGCTCCGCCTCCAGCGTGGAGGCGTCCAGCACTTCGGCGATGCTTAGTTTGGCGGGCATGTCGGGCGACACCGCTTCGGAAACGATTTATATTCAATTTGCTTCTTCAACCAATTGGTTCGGCGCGAACGCCAACGGCACCATCAGCGCCACTTCCAGCTCTTGGGGCGAGGCGGCGTCTATCGGAGGCAACCTCGGTCCTTGGACCTGGCCGCTTTCCGGCCGCTCGGAGACGGTGAGCGTTCGTATCAAAGACGCTTACGGCAATATCTCCAACACCGATACCAATTCCATCATCCGAAACGCCGTGCCGGAGTTTGGCGGAAGTATCTCTGACGCGGACGCCTCGGGCTACGCGACGACAACGAGCGCTTCGGGCGCGGTGATTCGCCAATGCAACATTTACGACACTGATCCTTTGTGCGTGGCCGGTAAAATGAAAATCAAATTCACGGCGCGTGATGCTGACACGGATCTCGGAGCGGTGACACCCGGCTCCGCGTCCACGACCATCGCGATTTCGCTGAACGGCGGCGCCTACGCGACCACTTCTTTGAGCGCTTTCACTTCCGACGGATCGCTGAACTTGACGAACGGACTTTTCGCGGCGGCTACATCCACTTATTCCATGGTCACCGTTTATTATGATCCGCAACTCGGCTCATCGGCCAACATCGCCGCGCGCGTGGCGATCACCGACAATGAAGCCGGTAGCGCCTTGCAATACGCCGTTTCCAACACGATTGCTTACGATAAAATCGCGCCTTCGGGGACGCTTACATTTGACGCGGGAATAGCGGGCAGTTCCACGACCGCCATTTTGACGATACCGGTGCCGACCGACGCGACCACTTCGCAATATATGTTCACCGCCACCACGACCGATGGCACCGCCTCTACGACCGCCTGGACGACGGTGGTTTTGCCGGCGAGCGTTCTTTGGGGATTTGATTCGGTCGTCGGCGCGAAATCCGTGTATTACAGATTCCGCGATATTTACGGCAACACTTCGGGCACTTCCACGGCGTCTTCGCTCGCTCCTCCATCGGGTGGCTCTTTCACGGTGGATGACATCACCGCTTCTTCGTCCAAAAGAGTGTTTCTGGCTTGGGAGACGGCGGCTTCGTCTGATTTCGCCAATTATCGCTTGGAATACGCCACTTCCAGCCAGGAATCCAGCAATTACGGGGCTTTTCAGGATTTGATTACAATTCCCAATTCGGCGCTTAATTACTATACTCACGCCGGTTTAGACCAAAGCATATGGTATCGCTACCGCTTGTCGGTGAAAAACACCTCGGGCGGCAATTACTCGGTAAAAACAGTGAAAAACGGCAATCCGTATATCACCGCCAAACCGGACGGTGTTCTGAATGGAGATGAATCTTCGGCTAACGACACGGTGGCGCCAACGGTAACGAATGTGACCACTCCCGCTCCGACGATTCTCGCCAGCTCGGCGGTGATCAGCTTTGAAGTGTCGGATAACTCTTCCGCCCAGATGAGCCGGACGATTTATTACGCCGTTTCCACCGATTACAACAGCGGCGGCTCGGAAAGAAGCAAGTATGTTTACAAATACGGCCCGCCCGCTTATGTTTCCACCGGTATGGCCGGCTCCAGCACGACCACTTCGGTTACTTTAACCGGGCTGACTAAGGGCATTGAGTATCGGTACGCGGTGGAAGTTTGCGACATCACAGGCAACTGCGCTTTCAAAGAACCGGCTACCGGCAATCCTTATTACAGCTTTATCACCTCCGCCGGACCGGCGATCGTCTCCGGCAGTATCTCGGCCGGCACGCCGACTTATGACGCGGCGACAATTACTTGGAAAACAGACTTGCCCGCCGACTCGCAATTATTCTACTCCGCATCAACTTCGGCCGGAGCGCTGGTCAATCCGGCGACCGCCGGCGATACTACGCAGGTAACCGTGGCGGGAGGAGACGGCAAGTATGTCCACAGCGCCGCTCTCTCCGGCCTTTCATCCAACGCGCCGTATTCTTACAAAGTCCGTTCCACTGATCGCGATTCCGCCAGCGCTTCATATTCGCAATACGATGAATCGGCCGTGCTGACATTTATTACCGCCGCCATACCAACACCAACTATCACTGTCGCGCCTTCTTGCAGCGTGACTGATACTACGGTCACTCTTAACTGGACGACCGATCAGGACACAACGACGGAGATTTCCGTATTGAGCGCGGATGTCGGTGGAAATTATTTCAACCCCACGCCGGGAGCGCAAGTCGCCCAATATCCGTCCGGCACGATAGACAATACGAGCCGCTTGACCGCTGATTACGGCAAAACGCATACCAATACCTTCACCGGACTGACCGCTAATACCACTTACTATTTGAAAGCGCGCTCGTTGAATCGTTCCAGCGGAGAAGCGTCGGGACTTTTGTCTTGCAAGACCAATGCTATTCCGGCGGCGGAAGTGATCGTGATCAAGCCGCCCGTGACCGATGTTACGCCGCCGATTATCAGCGCGGTTGAAATAAAGGATATAACGGCGACGACGGTGACGATCGCCTGGACGACGGATGAGCTGGCGGATACTTTGGTGAAGCACGGCACGACGATGAGTTACGGCTCTATTTCCGGCACAGAGGAGCTTTCTTCCAGCCATTCCGTTATGCTGGGCGGTTTGAAACCGAGCGTCGCTTATAATTTCAAAATCACTTCCGCCGACGCTAGAGGCAACCGCGCTTACGCGGGCGATCAATCCTTTACCACTCTCTCTTTGCCCGAAGCGGCGCAGACCACCAAAGACGAGCTAGAGAAATTGCAAAAAGAACTCAAAGAACTAAAAGAGAAGCAGGAGAGCGAAGCGAAGAAAGCGCAGTCATTGGCGGAGGCGACCGCGCGGTTCAAGGCGATTCTAAAGACCGTGGCATCTGATGTTTCTTTGCAGGATTTGGAAGATTTAACCACCGACATTTCCGACACCATCAGCGACATCACGCAGGAAGTGACCCCGCCCAACATCATCGGCGGCGTGCCGGCGGTGGAAATAGAAGCGAACAAAGCGACTATTAAATGGAAGACCAACAAAATGGCTAATTCCATCATCGCTCTCGCTCCGCAATCGGATTACAACGCTCAAGTGAAAGACCCGTACACATTGCAAGTCGGCCAGGCGCAGGAGGAAGTGAAAGAGCATATCGTGACCATTCCAGATTTGAAGCCATCCACGGTGTATCATTTCCAGATTCGTTCCAAGGCGAAAGTCGGGCCGGAGGGGAGATCGCGCGACTTCGTTTTTGAAACCAAGCCGGAATTGCCGGTGATCATAGACTACTCTTTCAAGAAGATCACGGAAAATTCCATCACGGTCGTTTGGAGAACCAACGTGCTTTCTTCCTCGCTGGTTCGCTACACGCCGTTCAGTGTCGCGGGCGATCTCTTGGATAAAGAAAGCAAGACCCAGGGTAACCCGGCCTTTGTGCAGGCGCATGAGGTAGCCGTCTCCAACCTGCCGCCCAATGTCGCTTATCTGGTTGAAATATCAAGCAAGGATGTGACCGGAGCCGAAGTCTCTCGGGTGCTGGGCACAGTACGCACTATCGTTGACGTGAAAGCGCCGGTGATCGCCAAAGTCCGCGCCGACTCAACGCTTTTCCCGGGCAAGGTGGAAAAGACGCAGACCATCATTTACTGGGAGACGGACGAGCCGTCCACTTCGCAGATATTCTGGAAAGAGGGTATGTCCAAGGGAGACTTTGCCGATTCGTCCCGGCTGGATATGGAATACACCACCAGCCACGTGATGGTGATGACCAACTTCAAACCCGGCTCGGTGTATCGCTTCCAGGTGGAGTCGGTTGACCCGGCCGGCAACAAATCCCGTTCCACCGACTACACGGTGCTGACGCCCAAAAAAGGCGAGACGGTGATTGACCTCATCATCAACAACTTCCAAGACATCTTCGGCTTCTTGAGGAAGATGTAACCTAAAAATCTAAAAAATATCGCCACCAGACAGCACTATTGCTGTCTGGTGGCGATATTGATTTGCAAAGAATTAATTTTCCAGCGTAAGGCCACTGACGGAATTTAATTGCATTGAGCGCAACCAGTTTATAAAATTATTTTTATATTCTTGTGTTCCGCCGGAGATTTTAAGTAAAAAATCTCTTTGGGTCACTGAAGGAAAATTTTTTTCGCCAATATAATCAGGAAAACTGCTCCACCGATAGTTTTTTAAAAATTTTAACGCATCAAGATGATTTTTTAACCTCCCTTCTCGCCATTCCGAAGATATGATGTCCAGAGGGTTTGCGTGTATATAATAAGGCATGTGAATAAAGTGCGCGTCGTTTTCTAATCGAATCGCTTTGAATTTGCTTTCAAACAGGGTCCCGGAACGCCCATATTTTTTATTGAAATATTGCGCGTAACCGCCATTAACCTTTTTTAAAAATCTACTGGCGCCAGTGTCATCACAAGGTTTTAACAACATATGATAATGGTTCGGCATAAGCGCAAAAGCTAAAATTTCCACCAATAATTTTCTCTGCTTTAAATATTGCTGTCCGGTGGCGATAGCAGAAGAATTAAAACGAAAACCATTGTTCAGCGTCTTGTCTTCATCATTAAATTCAAATAGATCATGTATAAATCTAAGATGATCATTGTCATCCATAAATATTTTTCTCTTATCAACGCCTCTATTGTATACATGATATATTTCCCCAGCTGTAATTTGAGCATCTCTTTTCATGATTGTATTATACCAACTATTGCCACCAGACAGCAATAGTTGACATGTTGGGTGTGGTTTTGTTACATTCAGTCTATGGATAATTCTCTCATTGTCAGATTTTCGCTTTCGCAGGAGTGGATCACCGAGAAAGAGGCAGTGGTTTTCGGCGTGTTTGAGGGCGAGGATATTCCTTGCGGGCTGGGGTTTAGAAAGGAAACGGCCGAGCGGGAAGCGCGGCATTTGTTTCCTGTGTTCTCGGCCGTGAAGTATTACTGTTCGCACAAGGATTTTTCGGGGAAATTCGGCGAAACGGTGGCTATTTACCCGGAAAATGTCTTATACAAACGGATCATTCTCTGCGGTCTCGGGAAAAAGGAAGAGCTGGACGATGAAAAGTTGCGGCAAGCGGCGGCTGGCGCGGCGGCGTTCGCGAAAAAAATGAACGCCGGGAAAGTTTCCTTTACGCTTTTCGGCGCGCCGACGCAGGACGCGACCGCCCGTTTGCGCGCGATATTTGAAGGCGCGGCGCTCGGCCTGTATTCTTTTGACGCGTACAAGAAAGAGAAGGAAGATGCTTCGCGCAAACTCAAAAAAATGGAAGCGGTAGAATTTCTTTTGCCGGAGATAATGGAAGAAAGCGAAGTGGCGGAAGAAAAAAACAAACTGGATAAATACATCGCGATCGCCGAAGCGGTGTATTTCGCACGCAATCTCGCCAATCATCCGGCCAGCGTTGTGACGCCGAAGTTTTTGGCTGACACAGCGCAAGCTCTAAGCAAACTTTACAAAAGCATAACCTGTGAAATTTTTGACAAACAAAAACTGATAGAAATGGGAATGAACGGCATACTCGCGGTGGGCGGAGGGTCGGCTCATGAGCCGATGTTTGTTGAGTTGGTTTACAAAACGCCTAATGAAAACGCGCCGACCGTTGCTTTGGTTGGCAAGGGCGTTTGTTTTGATTCGGGCGGGATTTCTTTAAAAACCGCCAACGGAATGGATGAAATGAAAATGGATATGGCCGGAGCGGCGGCGGTGCTTGGGGCGTTTTTTACGGCGGTGAAATCAAAATTGCCGGTGAATTTGGTCGCTTTAATTCCGGCGGTTGAAAATATGCCAAGCTCAAAATCATATCGGCCGGGCGATATCATTAAGACGATGTCGGGTAAAACAATTGAAGTGATTAACACTGATGCCGAAGGAAGAATTATTATAGCTGACGCTCTTTACTACGCCGTTTCCAAATACAACCCAACGCATTTGATTGATCTGGCGACGCTGACCGGCACCTGCATCGACGCTTTAGGCAATCATTACGCGGCTGTTTTGGGCAATGATGACGCGCTGATTCGCCAGTTGATTGAATCGGGCGTGGCGACAGGGGAAAAGCTATGGATGCTGCCAATGGATGATGTCTATAAAAAACAAATAGAAAGCGCGATCGCCGATGTCAATAATACCGGAGGGAAGAGAAGCGCCGGTACGATCACCGCGGCGTTGTTTTTAAAAGAATTCATTGGCGAGCATAAAAGTTTCGCGCATATAGACATCGCCGGCACGGCGATGCTGCCGGAAGCGCACGGCTATAAAAACAAAGGCGGCACTGGTTTCGGCGTACGGCTTCTGACGGAGTTTTTGGAGCGATTGAAGTAATAGTGGAATGCAATATGGCGAGGTCGGGTTTCCAACAACGGGAATATTTAATAACTCTACTATTTCATTGCAAAGACAAATAGCAATGAGGTGGCAGGGAATCAGCGAGCGGAAGCCCGACCTCAAAGAGGAACGGGCTTTGGTGGAGTCAAAAATAAGGAGATAGCAAAATTTGACAAAGCTGGATTGAGTTTGCTATATTGTTATTATCAGATATGATTTTAAGGTCTGTTCCGAAAAGGACAGGCCATTTTAATTAAAAATTTAAAAATCAAAATGCAAAATGACAGTGTAAAATGTAAAAATCATCCCGACACAAGTCGGGATACAAAAATTTTACATTTTGATATTTACATTTTGATTTTAGCGTAGCGCATATGGACACAAAACAATTTATATCGTCCATCAACCAGCTGGTGGAGGAGAAGGGCTTGCCCAAAGACAAAGTCATTGAGACCATTGAAATGGCCATTGCCGCCGCGTATAAAAAAGACTACGGCGAGAAGAGGCAGATCGTCCGCGCGAAGCTTGACCCCTCAACCGGCGCGGTGGAGATGTCGCAGATTAAAATCGTGGTGGACGAAAACATGCTCCGGACGCCCGGAGAGGAGGATGAAGAAGCTGAAGCGCAGGCGGAAGAGTCCGCCGTCGCCAAGGCTATGGCGGACAAGCCGTCAGCCGACGGAGAAGAAAAGCCGCGCAAATTCGTTTTCAATCAGGAAAGGCATATTATGCTGGACGAAGCGCGCGCGCTGAAGCCGGATGTTGAATTGGAGGAGGAAATGTCTTTCCCGATGCCGGCGCACACTGATTTCGGCCGGATCGCCGCTCAAACGGCCAAACAGGTGATCATCCAGCGCTTGCGCGAAGCGGAGCGCGAGATGGTTTTAGAGGAATTTAAGTCAAAGGAAGGCGAAATTTTTACGGCACAGGTGCAAAGATACGAGTGGAAAAACGTCATTTTTGATCTGGGCCGGACGACCGGCATAATGTATTACGAGGACCAGATTCCCGGCGAGCGCTACCGCATCGGCGAGCGGATGAAAGTTTACATCGTGCGCGTGGACGTGACCAACCGCGGTCCTTTGGTGGTGGTTTCGCGCGCGCATCCGACTCTGATTAAGAAATTGTTTGAACTGGAAGTGCCCGAGATCACAGCCGGGACGGTTGAGATAAAAGCGGTTTCGCGGGAAGCCGGCTCCCGTTCCAAAATAGCCGTTACTACTACTCAGGAAGGCGTGGACCCGATCGGCTCCTGCGTCGGCCAGAAAGGCACGAGAGTCGGCGCGGTCATTTCAGAGATTAACGGCGAGAAAATTGACATTATTGAATGGTCGGCCGACGCCGCTAAATTCATCGCCAACGCTATTTCGCCGGCCAAAGCGCTGGGCGTGGAAGTGAGTGAAGAAACACGCGAATCGCGGGTAATGGTGGCGCCCGATCAGCTTTCTTTGGCGATCGGCAAGGGCGGGCAGAACGTGCGCCTGGCCGCTCATCTGACCGGCTGGAAGATAGACGTGAAGCCATTGGAAACGGCCAGCGCACCGGAGAAAGCGGAGGAAGAGAAAGCAGGAGAGGATGCCGATGCAGGCATTTAATTTAAAAATCAAAAATCAAAATGCCTGCCCGCCATAAGCCCGCCTGCCATTGGGTGCATTGGCAGGCGGGCAGGCATTTTGATATTTGCATTTTGATTTTATTAATATGTCACCACTAATTTTTATTCCGGCCGTCGCGGCCATCGTCTACAGTTTTTATATCGTTCTCTGGCTGAACCGTCAGCCGGATGGCAGTGAACCGATGAAAGAAATTTCCGCGGCGATTGCCGCCGGTGCCAAAGCTTATCTGAACCGGCAGTCGCAATCCGTCGCGGCGGTAGCCGTTATTTTATCGGTCATTCTTTATTTCGCGTTCGGCGGACTTTCGGTGATCGGGTTTTTGGTCGGGGCCATCGCTTCGGCTCTCGCGGGTTACATCGGAATGCACATTGCCGTCAAGGCCAATGTGAAAACAACCGAGGCCGCCAAATATGGCCTGATGCCGGCGCTCTCTCTGGCTTTCAAAGCCGGTTCGGTGACCGGTTTTTTGGTGGTGGCGCTCGGTCTTTTAAGCGTCGGCGTTTTTTATTTTTTAACCGACGACATCCGTCTTTTGATATCTTTGAGTTTCGGCGCGAGCTTGATTTCAATTTTCGCCCGCTTGGGTGGCGGCATTTATACCAAGGCGGCGGACGTGGGCGCGGATTTGGTCGGTAAAATTGAGGCGGGCATTCCGGAAGATGATCCGCGCAACCCGGCGGTGATCGCCGACAATGTCGGCGACAATGTCGGAGATTGCGCCGGTATGGCCGCGGACCTTTTTGAAACTTATGTGGTCACTCTAACCGCCGCTCTGCTTTTGGGATTTTTGGCGATCGGGTCCGGCGCCATCGATTTTTCGTTTTCTTTGGCTTCGGCGGCGATTTTGGCTTCCGTTGCCGCCAGCTTTTTCGTGCGGCTGAATCCCAAGGAAGGCCCGGAACGGATTATGAGAGCGCTTTACAAAGGATTAATCAGCGCCATTGTCATTTCAGCCGTTCTTTTTTATCCTCTGGCGAAATTTTACTTCGCCCAGAATTATCTGGGAGTGTATCTGAGCGCTTTGATTGGTCTGGCGGTGACATTGCTGATGGTGTTTATTACCGACTATTACACGGCTAAGCATTTCCGGCCGGTTCGCGCCATTGCCGAGGCGTCCGCTTCGGGCCACGGCACGAATATTATTATGGGGTTGGCGGTCGGCATGGAATCAACTTTTCTGCCGATTATCGTGATCACGGCCGGTATTTTGTTGAGCTTCTGGCTGGCCGGACTTTTCGGCATTGCCGTGGCGGCTTTAAGCATGTTGTCGGTGGCGGGCGTGGTGGTGGCGATTGATTCATTCGGTCCCATCACCGATAACGCCGGCGGGATCGCGGAGATGACTAACCAGCCGAAAGAAGTGCGAGAAATTACCGACGCGCTTGATGCCGTGGGCAATACCACCAAGGCGGTGACCAAGGGTTACGCGATTGCTTCCGCCGGTCTGGCCGCGCTGGTTTTATTCGCCAGCTACACCGAAGAACTGTCGGCGGTTATCAAAGATGTAAAATTTGATCTGCAGGATCCTTACGTCATCGCCGGTTTGCTTTTGGGCGCGGCGGTGCCGTATCTTTTCAGTTCAATGGCGATGCGGGCGGTCGGTGAAACCGCCGGCGCGGTGGTGGATGAAGTCAGGCGGCAGTTTCGCGAGATCAAGGGCATTATGGAAGGGCAGGCCAAGCCGGACTACAGCCGGGCGGTTGATATCGTGACGAAGGCCGCGTTGAAGCAGATGATTGTTCCTTCGTTGGTTCCCATTGCCGCGGTTTTGGCGGTTGGATTTTTGCTGGGAGCCAAATCGTTGGGCGGTTTTCTGATCGGCTCAATCATCTCCGGATTGTTTATCGCAATCAAGATGACTTCCGGCGGGGCGGCCTGGGATAACGCTAAAAAACACATTGAAGCCGGCAATCACGGCGGCAAGGGTTCGGATGCCCATAAAGCGGCGGTGACCGGCGACATGGTCGGCGACCCGTACAAAGACACGGCCGGCCCCGCCATCAACCCGTTGATCAAAGTTATGAATATCGTGGCTTTGCTGATCGTGAGGTTTTTAAGTTGAGACCCGATGTCCGAGAGGTCGGGCTTCCGCCCGATGACTCTCGACTGCCTCATTGCTATTTGTCTTTGCAATAAGGCAGTAGGATTGTTAAATATTCCCGTTGTTGGAAACCCGACCTCTCCATATTAACGCTTCCGAGTTGAATCAAATTCCCAATGTTGCGAGATCCGACCTCCAACAACGAAAAGTTATTCAACTCCTATCTTTATTTCAATGACAAATAGCTCTGATGTTAAATTAAATTCAGCAGGCGGAGGTCGGATCTCTCGGAAGCCCGACCTCATGAACGATATCGTTTTCACAAAACTCCCAAAATCTCAAGTGCGGTTTGAGGTGACCGTGCCGGCCGAGGAAGTTCTTTCTTTTAAAGAAGGAGCGGCGCGGGCGCTCGCGGAGCGGTTGGAAATAGATGGCTTCAGAAAAGGCAAGGCGCCGTATGATATTATTAAGCAATACGTCGGCTCGGCGCGGGTGTTTGAGGAAGCGGCTTACATCGCGATGGACAAAAAATATCAGGCGATAGTCGCGGAGCATAAATTGCGCGCTTTGGGCTCTCCCAAAGTTGAAATTTTAAAAATCGCCGAAGGAAATCCTCTGATTTTTGCCGTCACCGCGGCCGTTTATCCGGAAGTAAAATTGCCCGACTATAAAGAAATCGCCAAGCAATGCGAAAAAGAGCGCGTTCCGATTGAAATTAAAGACGAGGAAGTAGAGAAGGCGGTTGATTTTCTGCGCCATTCTCGACGGAAAGAAGCGTTGGTCAGCCGGCCGGCTCAAAAGGGCGACCTCACCGAAGTTGATTTTGAAATTCGTTCCGCCGGCGTGAAGATTGAAGGCGGAGAATCAAAAAATCACCCAATTATTCTGGGCGAAGGGAAATTTATCCCCGGTTTTGAAGACGGTATCTTGGGCGCGCGCGCCGGCGAGGAAAAAGAATTTTCCATTTCCGTGCCGGAAGATTACGCGAAAGAAAGTCTGCGCGGAAAAAAACTGGACGTAAAGGCGAAAATCAACGTTGTTTACGAGCTGACGACTCCGGAGCTGACGGATGAGTTCGCCAAAATAATCGGCAATTTTGACACGGCTCAAGCGATGAGAGATAATATTCGCGACGGCTTAAAAGCGGAAAAAGAAGCGGAGGAAAAAGAGCGGATGAGAAATTTTACGGTCGGCAAAATCGCCGACGCGGCCGAAATGGAAGCGGCTGATATTTTGATTGCTCAAGAGATTAATAAAATAATTTCCGAGTTGGCTCAGAGCGTCCAGGCGCATGGCGCCGACTTTGAATCGTATCTCGCGCATATCAAAAAAACCAAGGATGATTTGAAAAAAGATTTCGCGAAGCAAGCTGAAAAAAGAGTAAGAATTTCGCTTGTGCTGTCTGAAATAGCGGCGAGTGAGCAGATTAAATTGGACGAAGAGGAAGTAAAAAAAAGAATGGAAGAAACGATGGCGCGTTTGCGCGCGGAAGACGCTGGTAAAATCGACGCCGACTTGCTCCGCGACTACGTTTCTGGTATTATGCGCAACGAGAAAGTGTTTGAAATGATGAAGTTATAAAGTTCATAAAGTAAAAAACCATTCTGACTTTATAAACTTTTAACTTAAGC
>Ga0209211_10005591_pt1 | contig 18674 bp, 14 predicted proteins | sample RifGroA2_FD_183992 | JGI IMG/M metagenome (GOLD analysis project Ga0209211, IMG submission 183992) | Groundwater microbial communities from Rifle, Colorado, USA - Groundwater A2 (SPAdes) (version 2) | ecosystem: Environmental > Aquatic > Deep subsurface > Groundwater | place: Rifle, Colorado... | reverse complement strand
ATAGTTGAGGTCCGCCGGGAAGGTAAGCTCTATCGTCAGGAATATAAAAAAGGGAAACCAACAGCCGCTGTTTCTGAAGTTAAAAAATCCATAATTGGTTTTGAATATGAAAATGGAACAGGAGTTTCTTTTTTAGCCGATCCGGAAATTTTTAAAGAAACCATCGAAATTAATTATGGTATTTTCAAAAAACAAGTAAAAGAAAGAGCTTATTTAATCAATAATGTATATTTTAGAATTTATAATAAATTAACTAGTGATAAGTTTGCCTATTTTTTTGATGGAGGAATAGTTTCTTTAATCCGCGATTTAAATCGTGGAAAAAAAGCTCTTCATGATCCAATTTACATCAAAAAACAATCCGAAGATAAAGAACTTGAAGTCGCGATCCAATATAACGATTCTATTTCAGAAAATATTTCTTCTTTTGTAAACGTTATTAATACTCATGAAGGCGGCACCCATTTGACCGGTTTTAAAACTGCAATAACCCGCGCAATTAATAACTATGCAAAAAAAGAATTTGGCGGTGAAGAGACATTCACCGGAGATGACGTCAAAGAAGGTTTAACCGCCATCATCTACGTTAAAATGCCTTCCACTAATCTGCAGTTTGAAGGACAGACAAAAACAAAATTAGGAAATTCCGAAATTCAAACATTGGTGCAACAAACCGTATTTGAATTTCTAGAAACATATTTTGAAGAAAATCCAAAAGTCGGTAAAGAAATTTTAGGAAAAATTTATTTGGCTCAAAGAGCTCGACTGGCTGCTAAAGCTGCTAAAGAGGCAGTTTTACGTAAAGGGGCTTTAGAGGGAGCCTCGCTCCCAGGAAAACTAGCTGATTGCCAAGAAAAAGATCCAGCGCTTTCCGAACTTTTTATGGTCGAGGGTAACTCGGCTGGCGGCACAGCCAAACAAGGAAGGAATAGAAAATACCAGGCAATTTTACCTTTAAGAGGAAAAGTTTTGAATACAGAAAGAGCTTATCTTGACAAAGTGCTCGCCTTTAAAGAGCTTAAAGATTTAGTTATTGCTCTTGGGATGGGAATCGGAGAAAATATCGATTATGCAAAATTACGCTATCATAAAATTGTCATCATGACCGATGCTGATGTCGATGGAGAACATATCCGCACTTTATTACTGACATTTTTTTACCGTCATTTACCGGATGTTATTAATAAAGGTCACCTTTACGTCGCTCAACCGCCTTTATTTAAAATTCAATTAGGAAAAAAAATTAATTATGCTTATTCTGATGACGAAAGAGATAAAATAATCAAACAACTACAATCGGAAACAAGTCAGCAACCAATAATCCAAAGATACAAAGGTTTAGGAGAAATGAACCCTGAGCAGTTATGGGAAACGACAATGGATCCGGAAAAACGCGTTTTGAAACAAATTACAATTAGTGATAACCAAGACGCCGATTACGTCTTTTCAATGTTAATGGGAGATGAAGTCCCGCCAAGAAAAAAATTTATTGTTACTCATGCAAAAATGGCTAAATTGGATTTTTAATTCCTGCCCGCTTGTCATTCCGAGCGAAGCGAGGAATCTATTATAAATTATAATAAGGTTATATGAATATCCAGATCATCGGTCTTTTGGTCGCGCCTTTAACGGCTATCTCTGCTTTAGTTTATGGCCTGATTTTAACAAAAAAAATTCTTGCCGAAAGCGAAGGTAGTGAGAGCCTACAAAAAATTGCCCGAGCTATTAAAGATGGTGCTATGGCTTACTTAAAAAAACAATTTTCGGTCGTCTTTCCATTAATGCTTCTTTTAGCAGTAGGAATTTATTTTACCCTAGGTAAAGATATTGCTGCAACTTTTCTTTTAGGGGCTGTTTTCAGCGCTATCATTGGTTATTTTGGTATGTGGATTGCCGTCAAGGCCAATGTTCGTACGGCCAATAACAGTCTTAAAGGTTTAAATCCTGCCTTAAAAACTGCTTTTAACGCCGGGACTGTCAATGGTATGCTTGTCGTTGGCCTTGGTCTTTTAGGTGTTTCGATAATTTATATCGTGTCTTATTTTACAAAAATCAGCCAAGGACCGGAGATGGTTACTAAATACGCCACTCAAATTTTAGTTGGTTATGGTTTTGGTGCTGCCCTTTTAGCTCTGTTTATGCGTGTCGGTGGTGGAATTTTTACTAAAGCTGCCGATGTTGGAGCTGATTTAGTCGGTAAAGTCGAACAAGGAATCCCTGAAGATGATATCAGAAATCCGGCTGTAATTGCTGATAACGTCGGTGATAATGTTGGTGATTGTGCTGGAATGGCGGCTGATGTCTTTGAATCTTATGCTCTGACTATTGTGGCCGCGATGATTTTGGGCGGTTATTTATTTGGCTTAAAAGGAGTTGTTTTCCCGCTTTTAGCCAGATCAGGCGCTGTTCTAACTTCCATTTTAGGCACTTTTTTTGTTAAAGCTAAAAACGATCAGGAAGATCCAATGAAACCTTTAATCCGAGGATTTATCATTTCGGCTGTTGCTGCTGCTGTTATTTTTATGGCTTTGGCCACCTATCTTTTAGGTGAACCAAAAGCCGGCTATGCCGCTATTTCCGGAATCGTCTCAATGCTTGCCTTACTTTATGTAACTCAATACTACACCGGTCCAGGTAAAAAACCGGTCGTAGATACAGCTAAAGCTTCAGAAACTGGAGCCGGCACTAACTTAATTAGTGGTCTTGCATATGGCATGGAATCAACTTTCTATTCAGTCTTAATTGTTGCCGCTACGATTTTAGTCGGTTATTTATTCTTGGGTTTTTACGGTATTTCTTTAGCCGGTATGGGAATGCTTGCAACCACAGGTATTATTATGTCCCTGGATACTTTCGGTCCAATCAGTGATAATGCTCAAGGTATGGTTGAGATGGCTCAGTTAAAAGGAAAAGCTCCAAAGATTACCAGTAGTTTAGACGCCGTTGGAAATACCACTAAGGCGTTGACTAAGGGTTTTGCTGTTGGCTCAGCTGCGGTGGCCGCCGCCTCACTTTTTGCCACTTATTTTGAAGCGACCGGACTTACTTCAATTAATATCGCTAATCCGAAAGTCTTTATCGGTTTGTTAATTGGTGGTGCGTTACCATTTTTATTCAGTTCGCGATTAATCGGTTCAGTTGGCCGAGCCGCTTTTGAAGTTGTCAAGGAAGTACGACGCCAATTTAAAGAAATTAAAGGAATTATGGAAGGAAAAAATCTTCCTGATTATTCAAGGGCAGTTGCAATTGTAACTGCTGCCGCTCAAAGGGAATTAGTTATTCCAGCCCTAATTGTGATTATTTTACCCATATTAACAGCTTTCCTAGGGGCTGAGGCTCTTGGAGGATTTTTAGGTGGTGTCGTTGTCTCCGGATTAACTTTGGCTTTATTTATGTGTAATACTGGAGGATTGTGGGACAATGCTAAAAAATATATTGAAGATGGCCATTTTGGAGGCAAGGGAGGGAATACTCATAAAGCCAGTGTCGTTGGTGATACTGTTGGAGATCCTTTAAAGGATACTTCCGGCCCAGCGCTAAACCCGATGATGAAAATTGTTCAGATTATTGCTTTATTAATTGCGCCGCTTGTAATTCAGTTTATCGGTAAATAATTATGTCCAATAATATCCAATCTACAGAAATAACATCAGAGATGAAGCGGGCGTATCTTGACTATGCGATGTCTGTTATCGTTTCCCGTGCTTTGCCTGATGTCCGTGATGGTTTAAAACCGGTTCACCGCCGGATTATTTATGCGATGTACAAAATGGGGCTTTCTCATACTGCCCGTTTCTCCAAATCGGCAAAAGTCGTCGGAGAAGTCTTAGGCAAATACCATCCTCACGGTGATTCGTCGGTCTATGAAGCGATGGCTAGACTAGCCCAGGATTTTTCCATGCGTTATCAATTAATTAAAGGTCAGGGAAACTTCGGGTCTGTTGATGGAGATCCTCCTGCCGCCATGCGTTATACAGAAGTAAAATTAGCAAAAATTTCAGAAGAAATGATCGCCGATATTGAAAAAGAAACTGTTCCTTATCTTGACAACTTTGACAGTACTTTAAAAGAACCTGTGTATCTTCCGGCAAAACTGCCAAATCTTTTACTTATGGGAACTGAAGGAATTGCTGTCGGTATGGCGACCAAAATTCCTCCTCATAATTTAACTGAATTAGTTGACGCAATTATTTTTATGATCGGCAAGGCAAAATATTCACAACCGGAAAAAAGCAAAAAAGCAAAAGATGATTTCAAACCTTTGACCCGTGAACAGATTAACAATCTTTCTTTCAATATTGAAGCTGAAGAATTGTTTGAGTACGTAAAAGGGCCGGACTTTCCAACCGGCGGAATCATTTATGGAGCTAATGAGATAAAACAGGCATATCTGACAGGACGCGGATCAATCATTATCCGAGCAAAGATTGAAGACGAAGATATGGGAAAAGGCAAAACAGCCATTATTGTTAATGAGCTGCCTTTTCAAGTCAACAAATCAAATCTAGTCAAAAAAATCGCCGATTTGGTCTCTGACAAAAGAGTCGTTGGAATATCTGATCTTCGTGATGAATCGGATAGAGATGGAATCCGGGTCGTGATTGAACTTAAAAGAGATGCTTCTTATAAAAAAGTTTTAAACAATCTTTTTAAATATACTGAACTACAGGCATCTTTTCCGATAAATACTGTCTGTTTAGTCGATGGAGTTCCTCAAACGCTTTCTTTGAGAACTATTTTGGAAATATATATTAGACATCGTGTTGAGATTATTACTAAAAGAAGCGTATATGAATTAGCCCAAGCTAAGGCTCGCGCTCATATCCTTGAAGGATACTTAATCGCTCTTAAAAATATTGATGAAGTAGTTGAAATTATCAAAAAATCGAAAGATGAGCCCACAGCTAAAGCATCGCTTATGAAGAAGTTTGGACTTTCAGAAATCCAATCACAGGCAATTCTTGACATGCAGTTAAAAAGATTAACCGGACTTGAAAAAGCCAAAATCGAAGATGAACTGGCCATGCTTAAAGAAACAATTGATTATTTAGAAAGCCTGTTAAAAGATATTTTTAAAATTTTAAAAGTTATCAAAAATGAGCTTAATTATCTAAAGGAAAAATACGGAGATGAAAGAAAAACACAGATTATAAAATACAGACCAGGTGAAATTACTGACGAACAGTTAATTGAAAATAAAGAAGTTATCGTCGTTTTGACCAAAGAAGGATATATAAAACAAATCCCAAGAGAAACTTTCCGTGTCCAAAACCGAGGTGGCAAGGGAGTAGCTGGAATGGAGACGAAAGATACAGATAATGTATATTATATAACAACGGCCATGACTCATGATTTTATGCTTTTTTTTACCAATCAGGGAAGAGTATTCCAGACTCGCGTTTGGGACGTTCCGGTCGGTAGTCGCACTTCAAAAGGAAAAGCGATCATTAATCTAATTTCACTGAAACCGAACGAAAAAATTACTTCAATTCTTTCTTATGATAATACTGTTTTGGAAAATGCCGAAAAAATGTTTGTTATCATGTCGACAAAATTTGGCACCGTCAAAAAATCTATTTTTAAAGACTACGCTAATATTAGAACTAATGGAATTATTGCCATCCGCCTTGAAAAAAATGACGAACTTCTTTGGGTAAAGCTAACCGACGGCAAAAAGAATGTCATCTTGGTTTCAAAAAATGGCAAAGGAATTGTCTTTAAAGAAAAAGAGATTAGACCTACCGGAAGGGCCTCGATCGGAGTTAAAGGTATGGAGATAGGCGATATTAGTAATCAGGTTATATCGGCTGATGTCTTTTCCGATAAAGAGTTCAAAAAAGACATATTAGTAATCGGCGATCGGGGAGTCGGTAAAAAAACAAAACTTTCTAATTTCAAAGGTCAGCATCGGGGCGGAAAGGGAGTCAAGATAACATCTATTGATCAAAAGTTTGGCCATATTGCTTTTGCTCAAATAATTGAAGCAGAACATACTACTTTGATTATCACGTCGGCTCAGGGACAGGTAGTAAAAATTGCCTTAACCAGCATTCCTTCAAGATCAAGAACCGCTAAAGGAGTCATCCTGATGAGATTTTCCGATAAAACAGATAGGATTGTCAGTGCCACTTCTGTGTGATACAATATAGCATGGTTATTGAAGGAGTAAAGATTGCTTCATATTTGCAAAAACTTCTCCAAAAAGAAATAAAATCTTTAAAAAAGAAGGGTCGTATTAGTCTTGCTGCCTATTTAATAGGACAGTCGCCAGAGCAACTTTCATACATTAAGATAAAATCTCACATTGCTTCTCAATTAAAAATCGATTTTCAATTAATTAATCTAAAATCTACTCCAAATTACATTAAACTTGCTAATTTAATCAGACAGAAAGCTTTTGAACCGGCCATTAATGGAATTATTATTCAGTTGCCGCTTCCTCAGGAATTATCGACTGATAGCATCTTTGACTATATTCCAAACAATAAGGAAATTGAAGGACACAAGAAAAAATCGCCTTTTTTTCATCCGCTTGGCTTGGCTGTGCTAACAATTTTCAAATATATTTATGGAGGAAAAAGGATTGATAGAAATTTACTGGTTGATTTTGAAAAAGATAGACAGTTTTTCAAAAAAATATTTAAAAACAAAAAGGTTGTTTTGATCGGAAAAGGGATGACCGGGGGTAAACCAATCGGTCATATTCTTGGTGAATTAAAAATAAATTATATTAATGTCAACTCATCTACCATCAATCCCGAATCATATTTCAAAAATGCGGACGTTATCATCACGGCCGTTGGAAAAAAAATTATCCATCCGGTTGATTTAAAACAGGGAGTTGTCTTGATTAATGTAGGTCTTCGCAGGGAAAATGGCAAATTAAAAGGTGATTATGATGAAGATGAAGTAAAAGACATTTCTTCTTTTTATACAAAGACTCCGGGTGGGATTGGGCCAATTGATGTCATCTACCTTTTCAAAAATCTTATCGAAGCCGCTAAGTTACAAAGATGATTATAATTACCGGTCAAACTGCAACAGGAAAAACAAAACTTGCTTTAGAACTGGCAAAAAAACACAATGGTGAACTTGTTAACTTTGATTCCCGGCAAATTTATAAATATTTAGATATTATTACAGGAAAGGATTTACCTCCTCGCCAGTCATCCCGAGCGGAGCAAAGCGGAGTCGAGGGATCTGTTTGGCTTTATGACATAGTCACTCCTGATCAATATTTCTCCTCTTTTGATTTTGTCAAGAAAGCTAAGCCTATAATACAAGACATTATTGATCGAGGAAAAGAACCAATCTTAGTCGGAGGAACATATTTTTATCTCAAACATCTTCTTTATGGATTTGATATCCAGCCAGTCCCTGCTAATCCTAAATTAAGAGAAAAATTAAATAAAAAATCCGTTGAAGAACTGCAGAATATTTTAAAAAAACTTGATGTTCAATCGATTAATCGATTGAACAATAGCGATATAAATAATCCCCGAAGACTGATCAGAAAAATTGAGATTGTTAGAGCTGGGAAAAAAGGGACTGTCCTTAAAAGGACAGAACCTTTTAGGACAGTCCCTGAGGAATTTATCGGGATAAAATATAAAAAAAAAGAAGATTTAAAAAAGGCTATTAAGATAAGAGTTGATAAAAGATTAAAACAAGGAGCGATTGATGAAGTAAGGTTACTTTTGAAAAAAGGTTATAAGGAAACCGATCCTGGAATGAAAACAATCGGATATCGGCAATTAATTGAATATTTAAAAGGAAACATGACCAAAGGACAGGCGATTAGTGATTGGATTAACAAAGAAGTTCAATATGCTAAACGCCAATTAACTTTTATGAAAAAAGACAAAAATATAAAGTGGATAGAAATATAAATTTCTTTATTTGAATTACATCTTCTTTTATCTGTTTTATCAACTTAATTTTTGAAGAAAAATTTATTACTGGTCTTAAATATTTTATTATTTGAATATTTATTTTTTGATCAAAAGAAGATATATTTTTTGTATCTATAAGAAATACTTCTAAAGATTTTTCTGTATCTGAAAATGTCGGTGACATTCCGTAGTGCATCGCTCCAAGATATTTTAGGCCGTTTAATAAAATATAGACTCCATAAATACCTGTTTTTAAATAAAAATTTGTCGGAATTTTTAAATTAATAGTCGGAAATCCTAAAGTTTTTGCCCGACCACGACCAGCTATCTGATAACTTGAAAATTGTTTTATCATTTTTTATTAAATAACTGTAAAAAAGCTTCCTTTGGCACTTCAACATGACCGATCATTTTCATTTTCTTTTTACCTTCTTTTTGTTTTTCCAAAAGTTTTTTCTTCCGTCCAACATCTCCAGCTCCGATGACTTTGCCGCTTTTGACCAGGACGTTTTTTCTAAAAGGGGAAATCCGCGATGAAGCGATTATCTTACCTTTATACTGAGCCTGAATTTTTACATCATATTGTTGGCGGGGGATTAATTCTTTTAACTTACTCGTTAGTTCGCTGCCTTTTTTATAAGCCCGCTCGGTAACAACAATCTCCGAAAACTCTTCAATCGGATCGTTATTTAATAAGATTGTCAATTTATCGGCATCGACTGCCTGGAATCTTAAGAATTCCCAGTCGAGTGAAGCATAGCCGGAGGAAACACTTTTTAAGTTATCAAAAAAATCAGAAATCATTTCACTCATTGGCATTTCATAAACTAAAATTGTCTGATTAATATTGTCCATAGTAATAAATTTAGCCCGATAATTTTGAAGAAGGGTCATCACTGGTCCAACATAGTCTTGAGGAGTAACAACCATAACCTTGACATAAGGTTCATTAAATTTTTTGTTGACTATTTGATATTCGACCTTGGGCGGAGTCAAAACCAAAGAAAGTTCGAACTCCCGTTCAAGTCTTTCTCGGACGACGTCGGCATGAAGCAGTCCCAAAAATCCGACCCGGAAACCGGCTCCCAATGCTTGACTATAGATAGCTTTAAACTGTAAAGCGGAGTCATTCAAGTAAAGTTTTTCCAAAGCTTTATGAAGATTTAAGTAGTCTGATGTCATTGTTGGAAAAATTGAGGCAAAAACCATTGGCCTGACAGTTTTATATCCGGGAAATGCCTCGGACAATCCTTTTTGGTCAATGATTGTATCACCAACTCTTACTTCATGAATATCTTTCATGTTAGTAACTACATAACCGATCTCTCCGTTAAATAATGAATCGACGGCTTTAAGTTCCGGTAAAAAATTTCCTACTTCCATGATTTCAAATTCTTTTTTTGCCGCTGCCAATTTTACTTTTTGTCCTTTTCTAAAAGAACCGCCGAACACCCGGACAAAAGCGATCACACCGCGATGAGAATCATAATAGGAATCGAAGATCAGAGATTGAGACACACCTCTTTCGTCCCCTCTCGAGAGGGGATTTAGGGGTGTGTTAGGTTCCGGAATCCTATCAACAACCGCCTTTAACAACTCTTTTGTTCCAATTCCGGTTTTGGCCGACACTTCAAAAATATCCTCCTCTTTAACCCCCAAAAAATCAATTAACTGTTTTTTTGTTTTTTCTACTTGAGCACTAGGTAAGTCTATTTTATTGACAGCCGGTATTATTATTAAATTTTTTTCAATTGCCTTGTAAGCATTGGCAATCGTCTGCGCCTGGATTCCTTGGGTGGCATCAACCAATAAAATTACTCCTTCGACACAAGCCAAAGTTCTATCAACTTCATAGGAAAAATCTACATGGCCAGGAGTGTCTATCAGATTCAAAATATAAGAAACATTGTCATTCCCGCGTAGGCGGGAATCTAGACTAAAATTATCATACTGGATCCCCGTCTTCACGGGGATGACGGCAGAATTGTAGACCATTTTAACAGGCGCCAACTTAATTGTAATTCCTCTCTCCCTTGAAATCGGATTTTGATCTAACATCTGTTCGTTATGCTGACCCCTCTTGACAACTCCGGTTATTTCAAGAAATCGGTCGGCCAGGGTGGACTTTCCGTGATCGACATGGGCAATGATGGCAAAATTACGAATGTTTTTCATATTGTTTTACGACCCCTTAATATCTTAAAATAAAAATCTTCTGTTTTTCTGGCAGCTTTTTCCCAATTATATTTTTTACTTTCAGCAACACACCAAGTAGAAATATTTTTTCTCATTTTTTCATCATCCATTAATGTTAATAAGGCCTTTTCCAATTTTTTTATATTTTTTGATTCCACTAATAATTTTGGATAAGGATAATTCTTAAATATCTCTTTAAAAGCCATATTATTGAAACCGACCGTAGGTAAACCACAAGCAGATGCCTCAAGAACGGTAATTCCAAAAGCTTCATCAATGTACGGTGCACAAAAAATATCGGCATTTTGATAATATCTGACCCTTTTATTTCCGATTATCTCTCCTGTAAATGTTATAAATTTATGAAGATTGTGTAATTTTACATAGGATTCGAGTTTCTTTTTTATTAATCCATCTCCAACTATCGTTAAATGAAAATCATTTCTTTTTTTGCTGATTTGATTGATTGTTTTAATTAGATAAATTAATCCTTTTCTTGAAACAATTCTGCCCAAAAAAAGCAGTTCAATAATTTTTCTTTTCTTTTTATTGTCTGAAGGTAAAAAAATTTCTTCGACTCCGTTATAAATTATTTCCTTGTGTAAATTTTTTGTAAAAAGATCCTGCCATCTTTTTTTTACTATTTTTGAAACAAATATCCCGCCTTTAAAATTCGTGGAAAAAGTATTTTTAAATAACGAAATAAAAGGATTTATAAAACTAATGATTGAATCATCATCCCAACCTGTGTGAAAAGTCGCTACCTTTGGAATTGTTGATTCATTCATAATCTCCCAATTGATAAAAGGAATATACGGTTCCTGAATGTGAATAAGATCATATTTTTTTTCTTTTAATAAGCCTCCTAAATTTTTTCCATCATTTTTTATTGTAAAGTTTGCCCAATTACCGTTTGGGATTGGGACAGTGATTGACTTTGAGATCGGATGATAATTAATGTAGGGAAGAATATTTTTTTCCGGTCCGTAGATATCTACTTTATGGCCGAGAATCGACAAGTGTCTTGATAGATTAAAGACATGTTCCTGGACTCCTCCTGCTTGCGAAGGATCGGAAGAAAAAAATATGGCAATTTTTAAACGCTTTAACATAACAAACTTTATAAGTTTATAACTTTTTTATGTATCCTGATACATTTCTTAATCTTTCTACGATAAATTCATAATTAAAAGAAAATTTATCCTTGTGTTTAAAGTAAAGCTTCCACCAGTTGATCATGTCCTGTTTTTCTTTAAAATTTCCCATTGTTTTTGAAGTTGTCATATGATTATGGAGAACTTTAATATTTTTAGACATTGCCATTTTATATCCGGCCTTTTTAAAACGCAGAAAAAAATCCACGTCCTCAAGATAGGCAAAAAAACTCTCATCAAATCCTCCTAGTTTTTTAAACACCGAAGTTTTTACCAGTAAACACGCAGCAGTCAGTCCATCAATTGTAAAATTGTCTCCCGCCTTAGGCGGGACCAATCTATAATTTTCCTTAACCAATTCAATTCTTCCTATAGGTAAAAGGTTGTATCCATAATTCTCAACTTTTCCATCAGGATTAACTAAAATAGGGGATAAAGCATCTAATTTACTTTTTTCTGCCTCAACAACTAATTCTTTAATTGGATCATCCTTAAATTCAACATCATCATTTAACACCAACAACCAATCACCAGTCACCCATTTTGCTCCTTTATTAACTCCTCCGGCAAACCCAAGATTTTTCTTCTTATTATCGACGACAACGATTTTATAAGGTTTATCTTTAAAATAATTTAATAAATATTTGATACCGGCCACGTTGTTTAAAGTCGGGATTATTATACTGACTTTACTTTCCATAGCTATAATTTTATCACAACAAAAAAATAGTTAATAAATATAGTAAAATGTTAACAATGAGTAAGTTGAAAAAACTATTGGCTAATTTTAAGCTATTTTTTTCGTATAGGGAACTTCTTTTTAATATGGCTCGCAGGGAAATCACCCAACGCTATAAACAGTCAGCCTTGGGCTATGCTTGGGTCATCTTAAATCCGCTGTTTCAACTGCTTGTAATGACTTTTGTTTTCTCGACTATTTTTAAAATTTCATCTTTTTCCGTTCCATATATTATATTTTTAATGGTGGGATTACTTCCTTGGAATTTTTTTGCTCAAAGCTTAGGCTCATCATCTAATGCTCTTGTTGGCAATGCAAATTTGATCACAAAAATATATTTTCCCAGGGAAATTCTTGTTTATGGTACAATTATCGCCAAGATTGTTGATTTTCTTTATTCTTGCATTGTCTTAATTCCTTTTTTTATATACTTTCAGGTCATTTTAACTTGGCAGGTTTTATGGATAATTCCGATATTTATAATCCAACTTATTTTGACGGCTGCTTTATCATTGATAATCTCCTCATTTAATCTTTTTTATCGAGACATACAGTATCTTTTGACTTTAATTATCTCTTTATGGTTTTATCTTACACCTGTTCTTTACCCAATTGAACAGTTTCCGGCAAAGTATCGGTTTATTTTTATTTTTAATCCTATGTCTGTTCTTATTAATGCTTATCGACAGGTAGTTTTGGGGGGATTGCCACCAAATTTAAATAGTCTAGGAATTGCCGCAATTACATCGGTTGTTTTGTATATATTTGCCTATCTTTTATTTAAAAAATTAGAAGGACAGTTTGCAGACTATGTATGAAAATTTTTTAATATGATCATAATAAAAGCAGAAAATCTTAGTAAGATTTACAACTTGCAGAGACAAAAAACTTTTAAGGAATTTATTCCGGCTCTTTTTGGAGGTCAAAAAACTAAAAATAAATTTAATGCTTTATCTTATCTGAATTTCGAAATAAATAGGAGAGAATCACTTGGAATTTTAGGAAAGAACGGTTCTGGCAAATCTACCCTACTTAAAATCATTGCCGGTGTCACAAAGCCGTCAGACGGCCGGATAACAGTTAACGGCAAAGTTGCTCCGCTAATTGAACTTGGGGCCGGCTTTCACCCGGAACTTACAGGCCGGGAGAACGTTTTTCTTAATGGATCGATCCTTGGAATTAAAAGGGTGAATATGGAAAAACTTTACCCCTCCATTGTCGAATTTTCCGAATTAACCGAATTTATGGACCAACCGGTTAAACATTATTCTTCCGGTATGTATATGCGTTTGGCATTTTCCGTCGCCGTGGCTGAAAAACCGGACATTTTACTGGTTGACGAAATCCTAGCAGTAGGTGATATAAAATTTCAGGAAAAATGTCTAAAAAGAATTAAAGAATTCCAATCCCAGGGATCTACTCTAATTTTAGTCACACATTCACCCGGACAAATAGAACAATATTGTCAGAAAGTCCTTATTTTGGATAAAAGCAAAAAAACCTTTTTTGGAAGCGTCAAAGAGGGTGTGGAAAAATATAATCTTCTTACATCTTAACTATTTTTTCCCAAGGAAATATATCGCGGCCAAAATGCCCATAACTTGCTGTTTTTAAATATATTGGTCTTCGTAAATTTAAACCTTTAATAATTCCAGCAAGCGAAGTGTCAAGAATTTTATTCATAAAACTTTTTATTATTTTTTCACTTTTTTTTGCCGTTCCATAGGTTTCTACTTCTTGCATGACCGGTTTTTTAGCGCCGATAAAATAGGCGAGCCTTACCTCACATATCTCTGCCATTTTATTAGCAATGATATTTTTGGCTAAGTACCGGGCTGCATAAGCGGCTGATCTATCAACTTTAGTGGGATCTTTGCCTGAAAAGGCGCCACCGCCAACGTGGGCAAAAGATCCGTACGAATCGACGATTATTTTTCGTCCTGTCACTCCAGAATCAGAAGTCGGTCCACCTATATGCCAAAAACCAGTACCGTTGACTATTACGTGATTTCTTTCAATCTTGAAACCGTAAGCTGATAAATGAGGAACCACGACTAGTTTGTATAAATCTTCCTTGACTTGTTTTAAGTCAATTTTTTCGCTGTGAGGAACAGCCAAGACAACATTTTCAATTCCTACCGGTCTGCCTTTTTCATAACTGACAGTGACCTGAGTTTTTCCATCAGGCCGCAGATATGGAAGGCGTCCTGTTTCCCTGAGATTATCAATTTCCATCGCCATTTTATGAGCCAACATGATAGGAAGAGGCATAAATTCTTTAGTCTCATGAGTTGCGTATCCAAACATCATCCCTTGATCACCGGCTCCCAAATGATCAACTCCGACTGCGATTTCTGGTGACTGGGTATGAATTTTGACCAATATCTCCGCTTCAGCAGAAAAATTTAATTTTGGAATATTATATCCTAAATCAGTAATAACTTTTTGAGCAATTTTTTTGTAATTTAATTTTGCTTTCGTCGTAACTTCACCGGCCATTGCCAAAAAATTCTTTGTGACCATCGTTTCGACTGCCACTCTGGAATATTTGTCAGTTTTAAAGGCTTCATCCAAAACTGCATCACTGACTTGGTCGCAAATTTTATCAGGGTGACCGGAACAGACTGATTCGGAAGTATATGTACTATTCATATGAGTATTTTAAAAGCGAAGATATCAAATTTTTTGCGCTTCTGGGGTTAGGGGCCCCAATTGCGCCAAAAAATTTCGATATCGAGCTTTAATTTATAATAAAAAAATCCCGCTCAAAAGCGGGATAATAAATTTCTCGCCGTCGAGCATATCTCTATTAGTTTTTGCACCGTTCTCGATTAAATCGGGACGGTTGCCGGATGGATCATAACGAGCTAATCCTCTCTCCATCTCTCTTGATATTTACGTTCCTTCTTGCCAACTATTCAAATATTTTTTTTGTTCTTGAGTTAATTTATCTATACTAACACCTTCTGACTTTAATTTCAAGTCAGCAATATTTTCATCAATTTTAATCGGTAATGAATAAACTTCATTTTTTAGCTTTTCCTTATTTTTCCACAAAAATTCCGCTCCCAACGCCTGTCCGGCAAAGCTCATGTCCATAACTGAAGCAGGATGGCCTTCAGCCGCAGCCAAATTAACCAATCTTCCCTCCGCCAACAAGTATATTTTCTTGGTTTTTCCACCTAACCCATAACCCCTAACCCCTAACGATATTTCATATTCCTCAACCATCGGTCGAACCCTAGTAATTTTTTTAGCTAATTTTTTTAAAGCTGTTTTATTAATCTCTATATCAAAATGCCCTGAGTTGGCCAATATTATCCCATTTTTAGCTGATTTAATATGTATTTCATCAATGACGTGTTTATTGCCGGTAACAGTTACTAAAATATCTGCAATCTTTACTGCTTCTTTCAGCGGCATCACTTCATATCCATCCATTTTGGCTTCAAGGGCTTTTATCGGATCGACTTCACAAACAATGACTTTTGAACCCATCCCTCGGGCTCGCGAAGCCAGTCCTCTTCCGCACCAGCCATAACCGACAACGACAAATGTCCGTCCGGCCAAAAGAATATTGGTCGCTCGGACAATTCCGTCAATGGTTGACTGGCCGGTACCGTAACGATTGTCAAACAAGTGCTTAGTCATATTATCATTAATGGCGAGAACTGGTATTTTCAATGCCTTATCTTTTGCCATTGCTTTAAGACGGATCACCCCTGTTGTTGTCTCTTCGCAGGAAGCGACGACTTGAGTTAAAAGTTCTTTTCTTTTGTTGTGTATAAGACTGACTAAATCAGCTCCGTCATCCATCGTCAAATTCGGCTTTTCATCAAGGACGCTTTCCAAATGGGAATAATAAGTTTTATTATCTTCTCCTTTTATTGCAAATGTTGGAATTTCAAAATCTTTTACTAACGATGCAGCAACGCTGTCATTAGTCGATAGGGGATTAGAAGCACAAAGAAATACTTCCGCTCCTCCTTTTTTTAAAGCAATCATTAAATTGGCAGTTTCTGAAGTAACATGAAGACATGCTCCTAGAACAACTCCCTTTAAAGTTTGTTCTTTAGCAAATCTCTTTCCTATTAATCTTAATACCGGCATTTCACGAGCAGCCCATTCGATTAATTTTTTTCCCTCAGTAGCTAATTTGATATCTTTGATGTCGTATTTCATAAGTCTTCGCTGTCATTCCGATCCCGACTAAGTCGGGAGAGGAATCTTAAAATTTGGATTAATATTACAGATTTTCCATTCTTTTTTCAACTTCTTTTGAATTTGGCTTGTGGTTGACTGTTCCATATTTTTCAATCGCAAAACTGGCCATTACATTACCCAGTTTTAGACAATCAAGTGTTTTCATTCCCAGCACCAGTCCGGCGATAAATCCACCTCTCCAAGCATCTCCCGCCCCCGTTGGATCCACCATCTTTTTTACTTTATATCCAGGAACTAATAGTGAATTGTCATTCCCGCGTAGGCGGGAATCCAGACTAAATTTACCATAGATCCCCGTCTTCACGGGGATGACACCACCGTTATAATTCACGCCCTTTTCCCCAAGAGTTGTAATCACACATATTCCTGTATCACTAAATTGATTAATTGATACATTCAATCTTTTCAAAATCATCGCAATTTCATAATCATTCCCGATTAGATAGCGACAGTTCATCACTCCCTCTTTTAAATCTTTGTCCGTTATCCAGGTTAAAGCCATTCCCGGATCATAAATATAATCAACTTTATATTTAATTGCTTCCTTTTGAAAATGAAGAAATGCCTCAGAATGAGTAGCAGAAATAATTAACAAACTACTTTTATCGCAATATTTTTTTAAATTAATTTTTTTCGCAGATTTACTGGCTCCATAATAAAAACCCCATATTTGATTGTCTTTTATATCAGTAATCACTTTCCCTGCCGCCGTATATAATTTTTTATCAACAATTATCCCCTCAGTATCGATTTTATTTTTCTTGAAAAAATCCAAAAAAGATTTCCCATCTTTTCCAATTGATCCAAGTAATTTTATTTCTACTTTCTCCTTTGTCATTCCGAGCGTAGTCGAGGAATCTTTTTTCAAGATCTCTCCACTCGTTTCACTCGGTCGAGATGACATTTTTTCTTTGTCATTCCCGCGCAGACGGGAATCCAGAACAAGGGAGATGTTATAAGCAATATTCGTCCCTGTCCCTCCTAGTTGTTTTTCTAGTTTATCAACGACAAAAGAAACATTTATCTGATGAAGTTTTTCCGGATGAAAGTAGTCTTTAAATTCTTTTGGAAAATCCATAATTTCATCATATGCTATGGATCCTGTAATGATGATATTATTGTAATCTGATTTATTATTTGCCATAAATTACGTTTAATATTGTACTACATTTTGATAGAATACACTTATGAATATCGCTTTTGAAATAAGTCCCCTGATGACAGCTTCGGGATCTTTCGGAGACAAGTCAGGTGTTTATCGATATACATACGGCTTGATTTCTTCATATGCCAAAATGCTTCAGCTAAAAGATAAAAATATAAAAATTTTTTTGTTTTCCTTTAATTACGATCTTCTCAAGCAGCCTTTAAATCCGGAGCTGTATAATCTTTTTAAGAAAAAAAATGTTTCTTTTATAAGTAGCTTCCCTAAAATAGATAAGGAAAAAACTATTGATGATGAATATATTAGTAATTATTTTCTGAAATTTGCTGTAAAAACAATAAATAAAATTTTTCCCTTTAAATCCTTCTATCATAAAATAAGAGACCGGCTTCGTTTTAATACTTATCTCAAACTTTTAAATAAAGAATTTCAGAAAAGACGGATTGAAACAATAGTTCATTCGGAAACCTGTTTTTTTCATTTGGGTAATTATAAAAACGTGATAACAATTTATGATTTGACAACGGTTTTTGTCCCGGAATTTCACCGGGTGGAAACGATTGATTTGCAAAAAAGGAAGTTGAGATTTGCCAGTGATTATTGCGATGGAATTATATGTATCAGCGAATCAACCAAACAGGATCTTTTATCTTATTCCGACAGCTTTAAAAATAAAAAAATAATTATCGGTTATCCTGGGATTGATTCTGTTTTTGAAAAACCCATGATTAGTGACAAAGCTTATTTAGGGGCTTTATGTCAAATAAATAATAAAAAAATTAAATTAGAACAAAAAAAATATTTATTATATTATGGAACCTTTGAACCACGAAAAAATCTTTTTTATTTAGTCAGGGCTTTTTTGGATCTTTTGGAGTCCAAAAAAATTCCTAAAGATTTTAAATTGCTAATGATCGGTGGACAGGGGTGGGGAAAAGTTAAAACACGAGTAATAGAGTACTTAAAAGAAAACTACCCAACTGAAGAAAAACTCCCGGTTATCATCTCAAATTATGCAAGCGATAATTATTTAAAAAAAATTATAAAAAATGCTTACGCTTTAGTCTATCCAAGTTTTTATGAAGGTTTTGGACTACCGGTTTTAGAAAGCATGCATTTGGGCACTCCGGTAATTTGTTCACGAAATACTTCCCTGATTGAAGTAGGAGGCGATGCAGTATTATATACCAATCCTCGGGATTTTATGAATCTTAGATATAAGATTGCTTATCTGGTAAATAATCCAAAAGTGGCTAAAGAAATGGTAAAAAAAGGCATTATCCAAAGTAAAAAATTTTCTTGGG
>Ga0209211_10005588_pt1 | contig 18678 bp, 12 predicted proteins | sample RifGroA2_FD_183992 | JGI IMG/M metagenome (GOLD analysis project Ga0209211, IMG submission 183992) | Groundwater microbial communities from Rifle, Colorado, USA - Groundwater A2 (SPAdes) (version 2) | ecosystem: Environmental > Aquatic > Deep subsurface > Groundwater | place: Rifle, Colorado... | reverse complement strand
TCCGGGGCGGTGCAGATGCCGTAAGGTCCGCGGCCAAGAGGAGCCTTGAAAACCTCCACTTTGCCGGTTTTCGGGATGAGGCGACCGTAATATCCGGCCTGGCCGGTAAACCAGAGCTGGCCCTGCTTGTCGAAGGTGGCGGTGTTGAGATTGACCCGAGGGGTATTGGTGGGCAGCGGAAAACGGGTTATTTTGCCGGTGGCGGCCTCAACCCGGACAATGGCGTTGAGGCCGCTGTCGCTGATCCAGGGCGAGCCGTCTGGTCCGACAATGACTCCGTGCGGCGCGGAGTTTTCCCCAAGCGGGATATGTCTGGTTTTGCCGCTCTTGGGATCAAGATGGCCCAAAGCCCCGAGATGCTGGGCCGTATACCAGACGCCGCCGTCTGCTGCCGGGGCAACGTCATGGGGGTGCGAGCCGGGCGGCACTGCATATTCTTGAAAAACTGGTTCGGCCCGGGCAACGGCGGCAAGGGTCAGAAGCGCAACCAGGGCGCAGAAAAAAGGGTTTTTCCTGTTCAACATGGCAGACCTCCTTGTGGGATGGAAGAAGGGATCGTTATTTTATTATATGCAGATTTTCTTCCGAATGCGTTTTCAACCTCTCCTCTCCACGATATTTTCCCCTTATCTCGACCACCTGGGACGGAAAAATTGAGAGGTGTCCAGGGTTTTTCTATGGCATACTGAACCCAGACACACATTTCATTGCCAAGCCGTTTAGTGTCGCCGATCTCACCCGCCTGGTTATTTCTGATTGTTGCGGATTGCGATGAATGACTACATTGTCTTGATTTTTGGGATTGTCTGCGCCGGCATCGGCGGCGAGCTTTTTGTGCGCAGCGCGGTCGGCCTGGCGCATTGGGCGCGGATTACTCCGGGCATTATCGGCGCGACCGTTGCCGCCTTCGCCACCTCAAGCCCGGAATTGTCAGTCGCCGTAAATGCCGCCCTGGCGGGAAAGCCTCAGATATCTCTCGGCGACGCCCTGGGCAGCAATGTTGTGAATGTTGCCTTGATTCTCGGTCTGGCCTTGGTGATTTCCGGAATCAAAAGCCCTCCTCACATTATAAAGCGGGATTTTCCCCTGGGGATGCTGATTCCCGTGATCACCGTGGTTCTGATCCTGGATGGCAGGCTATCCAGGATAGACGGCCTGTTGATGTTGGGTATGTTTTCCGCCTGGCTGGTGGCGACGATTGTAGAAGTACGAAAACAGCGGAGCGTTGCGGAGAAAATCCTCGGCGAACATCGAGGCTGGCTGGCTGTTCTTTCATGCGTTGCAGGACTTGCCCTTCTTGTCACGGCCGGAAATCTCATTGTCGGAGGAGCAAGAGGCCTCGCCGTAGCCTTTGGCGTGGACGAATTCATTGTCGGCGCTACTATTGTGGCGATCGGTACGTCCGTGCCGGAACTCGCGACCACGATAATTGCCAAGCTTCGCGGACACGACGAAATCGGTCTGGGAACCATTCTTGGCAGTAATATCTTCAACGGCACTTTCATCATCGCTGTCGCGGCCGTCATCCACCCCATTACCGTTGCCTGGCGCGAGGTCGTTATTGCGCTGGTCTTTGGCCTTGCGGCTCTGGCCTTCACCTATCCTGGGCGCACCGGCTTCATTGAACGAAGGCGGGGTGTCTTGCTCCTGGTGCTCTATGCGGTCTATCTAGCCGCCATACTCCAAAACCATGCGGCTTGACCGCCAAACTGCCGCAAGCAGCCAGCGATCTCGCCCCAAGGTACGCCAGGTTCCTGATGGAAATAAATAGGGTGAGTATCCTAATTTTTCTCGCTCAATTTCAAACGCACCTCGAACAGCTTGGGCCACCGTTTGCCGGTGACGAACAAACGATCTTCAACGGCATCGTAGGCGATGCCGTTGAGCACATTATTTTCACGGCGATCCTGCGCGGCAAGCAACCCCGAGAAGTCTATCACCCCGAAAACTCTTCCGGTAACCGGATCGATGCGCACTACGTAATCGGTATCCCAGACGTTGGCAAAGATTTCTCCCTTGATATATTCCAACTCGTTCAACCGGTCCACCGGGAGCCCCAGGGTCTGGACGCGGATCGTGCGCTTCACCTCGAAGGTGAGCGGATCGAGAAAGCGGATTTGATCAGTTCCGTCACTTAAAATCAGCCATTGCCCGTCTGTGGTCAACCCCCAGCCTTCACTCTCATAGGGGAACTCCCTTTCCAATCGTAGGCTTTTAAGGTCATAAATGAATACTTTGTGATCCTGCCAGGTAAGTTGGAATACTTTGTCAGTCAGCACCGCCAACCCTTCCGCAAAGTATTGCTCCGGCACCTCGACGTGCTTCAGCACCCTGCCGGTTTTCAACTCAACTTTTCGCAACGAGGATTGCCCATGCAAACCCATGCTCTCCAGCAATGCACCATCGAGAAAGAGCAATCCCTGGGTGAACGCGCCGGGGTCATGGGGGTAAATGTTAACCACTTCGTAGGTATAAATCGGAATCCCGGCGGTCGCTGCTGCGGATCTTTCTGCCGGTTCATTGGTTGCCGATTGGGGCGGTATGACAGAAATACTCGCCGCCGCCGGTTTTAGGGCTGGTGATGACGGGCTCTGGGCATAGCCGGAAAGGGGAACCAAAACACCGCAGAGCATCACGGTTAGAAGTAAAAGGTGAGAGAAATTTTTCATGCGTCACGCCGCCCAACGAGGCTGTAAGCAAACTGCATATTCTTGGAAAACTGGTTCGGCCCAGGCAACTGCGGCAAGGGTCAGAAGCGCAACTCCTTTGTGCATTTTCCCGGTCGCGGCGACCAGTCCGTCGCCGAAGTCGGTGATCGTTGCCGGCCAGAGATCGAGGAGGATGGCAAAATCGGTATTCTGAATCACCGTGACCCCCGGCATGGCGATGAAGTCGCGCAGCATGGCGTTGATTGTCTCTTCCGGCGTGTTGTAGACCTTCTCCATGACAAAGACGAATTCGCTCAGTACGAACTGGTGACAGAGGAGAGAGCACTTCATCCGCGCCGTCGCGGCAAGGAGCGGGGCAACAACCTCCTGCTGGGCGCGATTGCGGTCGGTGACAAAAGAGATGAGCGCATTGATATCGATAATGTATCTTTTCACCGGTACTTCTCCAGTCGAATGTCGCGGCAGAGGCAATATCGGCACTTCCCCCCTGTGCTTCTTGAAGAAGGAGGTCATCCATGGAGTGCAAAAGCCACAGGTTCGAGCGAAATAGGCAAAACCCGCGATCCTGATTTCGTCAAAGCCGAGGTTGCCATGCAACGCGCCGCCTAAAAAGCTCGAGAAAAAGCAAAACGTACCGGCGCAGGTGTTGTGATGTTGAAAGACGGTGGGATTGTTGAAGATCGTTCGGCGAGGCCGGAGAGATGAACATTCCTCGCAGAGTACGGCGTTTCTTTAGAAGCCCTTGGGAACTTTTGGCAGTGTCAGGCATGCAAGGTTGCAGAAATCATGGGTTTGTGGAGAGGCGTGATTGAGCAGTTTCGTTGACTTTCTGCTTGTCACGTTTGCCTACGGCGATGACGGTCACGAAAACTACCTCATCATCCACGCGATAGAACAACCGATATCCGGCGCTGCGCAGTTTGATTTTGTAGCAGTCCGGCATCCCTGAGAGTGCGGCGGAAGCGATCCTTGGGTTTTCCAGTCGTTCGCTCAGTTTTTTCTTCAGCGGTTCGCGGAGGCCGGTGTCCAGTTTATGCCATTCTGCCAAGGCCAGCTTGTGAAAGCGCAGCCTATAACTCGTCAAGGCTCACCTCAACAAAAGGCCCGTTGGCGTGTTCCCGAACCAGTTTGGCGTCTTCCAGATCTTCAAGATATGCCATAAGTTTTTCGTAGTAAGCGGCAGGAAGTAGATATGCCTCAGGCCGGTTATGATTCAGAATGGCCACCGGGCACTCGTCGGCTTGTTTAAGGATGCCGGCAAAGTTTCGTTTCAGTTCTGTCACGCTTACCGTGGTGTTGGAAAAAATAGTGTCCATGGAGTTTCTCCGTGTCTTGAATTGATACTGTATTTGACATCTAATATGGCATCAATTTGCAGAATTTCCAGGAATAATCGCACGGGGAAACTCCGGGTCCGGTTGGAGTCTCGAACATTCTCCCATGGCCTTTTCTCGAATAGTATTCCGGGGATATCCCTTCTTAGAATAAGTAGGCAATACTTACGGATCCGAAGATCTGTTCATCCTGTTGAGTTTTAAACTCTTTGGTTCTATAGACATGGGAGTAAGTTATTTTAAAACGGTTATAATGAGCACTTACACCGGCCATGAGATCAGCAACAAAGTACTCCTTGTCCACCTCATGGCTGTCGGTGAAGGTATTGCCGTCAAGGAAGAGATTGCGAAGCACCGAGCGCCCGTCAACCCCGGCAAAAAGGTGAACCCCAGCCTTGTTTTTTCTTGCGTTGGCAGCCGGGATGCTTGCATCGCCCGCAGGACGAATCAGGGCCGTGCCGAAATCCTCGGGCAAATTGATACCTAACCTTATTTCGCCGCCGGCATTTGCATAGGTATACACATTTCCCACCGCCGCCCCGAGATGGGGAATGAAGTCAAAGAGGTTCGAATTTCCGAGACCAAATTGCCAGGTCCGCCATTTTCGTTCATAAACCAGAACGAGTCCCACTTCATTTTTCAATTGGTGCTCCCAGCCCTGCGGCTTTTTCGATCCCAGCAGATCATGCATTCCCTCTTGCACATCAAGGGCATATGAGTTGGGGCCGATCATACCGAGATCCAGTTCAAAGCTGTCCAGCACATCTTTACTTTTCGAATGCAGGGCCATGCCGATATAAGTCCACCCCGCATAGGGACGATCATCGACGATCAAGTTGGGATTATCGATATCCTGTGGCGTAAATATGTTTTGACCGATTAGAAATGCCACATGCTTCGTGGTGGCGGGAGAATTGACCAGAGGCAGGTACTCAATCGGTTTACTGCTCCAACCGGGCAGTCTTTTATCTTCGGCAAAGGCCTTCAGGGGACCAGACACCCAGAGCAACTTCAGACCATTGGTGTAATGTGCATCGCTGTTACTGAACGCATCATTCTCCCAGTAGAATATGAAGGTATGATCATTATCCTGGTCTTCAGCAGCGATGGCGGTTCCTGCAAAAATTGTGGTCACGCCCAGAATTATCGCCCCAAGCAAGGCAAGTCTCACTATCAGGGTTGTTCTCACCATGTGGTTCTCTCCTTTTTTAAAAATTCAAGCAGACATAAATGCGTAGATATGGGAGTTCCGGAGACATGACACTTATCTCACGACAAGCTTGGGAAAATGACAAACCTCAAGGGTAAGAATACAATCTCATTCGCCTAATAATTTGTCAAGAATTGGGTATTGTCAGGATATAAAGCTATTCTGAATTAGACTCATGGCCCGGACAACGCGGTCCGTCTTGTTTGACAAAATCGGCCGGGAAGGGTAGTCATATCGCAAAGTCCTTGGCCTATCCGCCGCAAGAACAGCGCCGGATGACAGCAATCATGCCCCCATTTGCTTTCAAAGAATTTCTCCCAGGTGGTGGGGGGGCGGTGTTATCGTGCGACCGGGCAAGGTCGTGTAATTCAGCGGGTGTGAACCCCGCCTCGGAAGGCAGGCCAGCCAATGGGTAGCGAGTCCTTGGAGACTGACTGGTAACAGGCGGTTTTAAGCGCAGGACAACGAGCAGATAGTTGCCGTAAACCTGTATGGGGGGTCTGATTATTTTGTTCGCCTTTAATGGTACTGCTGGATAGTTACGGTCCGGTGGGTTGAGTCACATTTCCGGCATTGAGCTGGATAGTAACCAGCATTCATCCTGCCGTAGCGGTGTTTCGACTGGTGGCCAGGCGTGTCGGCTTCGAAATTATCTGAAGGTGCGCTTGCCCAAGGGGTAGGCCGGGGTCAGTTCGGGATCGAGGTCCGCCAGCCGTGGGATGATGGACGGACGTCAGCCATGCTGTGGTAGTGACTCATAACCTGACGCACGTACTGTTGGGTTTCGGGGATGGCCGGGATGCCGCGTTTCGCCTCGACTCGATTCGGGCCGGCATTGTAGGCGGCGAGGGCCAGGGAGACGTCTCCGCCGAAGCGGCTGAGCAACTGCCGCAGGTAGCTGGTCCCGCCGAAGATGTTTTCTCTCGGGTCAAAGGGATTTATTACCCGGAGATCGCTGGCGGTGCCTGGCATGAGTTGCATCAGCCCCTGAGCCCCCTTTTCAGAGATGGCCATGGGGTCGAAGTTTGATTCGGTCTTGATTACTGCCTTAATCAGGTGGGGGTCCACATTGTAAATCAGGGCCGCTTTGCGGATATGATCCTCGTAAACCTTCGGATCGACCGGTCTGCCGCGCTGTGCGCCATAGCGGGCAAAGCGCGGTTTGTTGCCGAGACCGCGGACCACCACTTTGTACTGGAATCTCGGGTCGCTTGGGGTGTTGGTGAAGTGCAGGGTGCCTTCCGCATCCACGTACGAGTAGATGTCGGCCCGGCTCTCGACCGGGACCGCCAGGGTAAACAGCAGTATCAGCAATGGAAATAATTTTTTCATGGCCTGATCTTCATGTTGGTTTATCGGCTTTATACCACAAAGAAAGGGCAGGCCGCAAACTGTTTGTACGAATGCGAGAGAAAGTCAGGGGCTCCCCATGGTTTTCCCGGCCAGTTCGGCCATTGCTGTTATGATTCCCGCATAGGCTTCGGTTGGTAGGCCAGGGCCGTCTTCACCACATGGACATTGCAAAGTCCTCCTCCCGGTTACCCTTATTTTGCTTCCTTTCAAGTAACTTCACCGCAGGGAGTTCTCTGGCTGATAATGTTTTCGCGGTTTCGGCTGCGTTGTCCCGTCTAGGGACGGGCGGGACAGCAGACGCCTCGGAGGCAGACAGGATGTCTGCCGAGAATGAGCGAAAACATTATCCGCCAGGGAACGGTTTCTTGCCGACAAACCGCCGCCGCAGGCGGCGTGGGATGCTAATCGGTTACTATCCAGCAGCACCGCATCTGCGTTGTTTCACCCAGAGGGTATAAGTTTCGTTTGGGCAGGCAAGCTGCCCAACTCAGCTTTATCAGCCTGCTCATGGGCACCAGCACACTTCGCAGGCTTCTGCCTAGCAGTCAGTTACGGCACTGCTGGATAGTAACCCCTAATCGTCGTCTTGCCAAACTGGCAAACTTATGCCAAGTTGGCAAACCAAAACAAAAAGGTTCGGAATATCTGGCTGATTTTACGTAAAACGAAGACTGGCTTGGGTTTTGCATAGGACCGGATGAGTTTGCTCCACGTCAGGCACCTGAAACATGGTCCAGCGTTGGTGCCACTTTTTTACCAGAACCGAAGTAGGCAAAACCTCATCGGCAACTCAAACCAGAAGGGAGACAAAGATGAATAAACTGAAATTATTGCTTTTGATTGTTATGTTAGCTCTGGGGGCCGGCCTTTACGGCTGCTCCTCCGGTAATGATGGCGCGGCTGGCGCGGCTGGCGCGGCTGGCGCAGATGGTGCGGATGGCGCGGATGGCGCCGATGGTCCAGCTGGTCCAGCTGGTCCAGCTGGTCCAGCTGGCGCTGGTCTTGCTCCGGTAGCTGCCAAGCCATTAACGATCAGCAATCTGGTTCTTGGCGCTAATGCCGATGGGTTCATCACCGCCACCTTTACAGCTGCCAGCGGTACCACCGCGGTAACCGGCATGACCGATTCGGTCACCTCCATCACTTTCGCCGGCCTTATGCCGGCAACCGATGTCGCTTCTAACGAGTGGACCTATTGGGGCTCCGCTACTGATGCCTTGGTTGAAAGCGCCACCCCTGGCACCTACACCTTGACCACCAACAAAAAAGTGGCTGACGCCCCGGCTAATACCACCACCCAGCGGGCGCTGATTCAGTTCAACAACGGGGCGGCTTACGAAAGGGCCAATGCCGTCTATACTTTTGCCACCACCAATCTGGCGGTCCAAGTCGCTTCGGGCAAAGAAGTGGTGAACGACGCATCCTGTAAAGAGTGTCACGGCTACGGGGTGACCATTCATTCCTTTGGCCGCAACAACACCCAGGCCTGCGTGGTCTGCCACAGCCCCAACTACAACGCCGACATAGCCAACCACGAAGCGGACCTGGTCACCATGGTTCACCAGATTCACAGCGGTAAGGCTGCGACCTTAGGCAACCTGCATTGGGGTGGTCATGGCGATGGCTGGGGTATCGTAGGTGCCGGGGCCAACCTCGGCTTGGTGCCAGTCGCCCGCATGAAATACCCGATGTACGATAATATGCTCAACTGCAACAAGTGTCATAACACCGTGGCTCAGGCCGCCAACTGGAAAACCAAGCCGACCATGGCTGCCTGTGATTCCTGCCATACCACGATCAAATTCGATGGTTCGGCCTATACCGGGATCAAGGGTGGCGTGGGGTATGGACACAACTACGCGTCCAACACCGTATGCGTATTTTGCCATTCTGCCACCTATATCGAAAGCAAACACACCCCGGCCGCCAATCGCAACGCCAGTCGGCGTACGGTTGTGACCACGATTACCGGCGTTACCGTAGATGGTAGCGGCGGCGTTACGGTTGCTTTTGGCGTCACGGAAGGCGGCGCGGCCAAGACCGATCTTACTGCCGCATCCTTTACCCTGGCCAAACTGGTTCCCGCTACCACCGGCACCCCCAGCTATTGGGAAAGTTACCTGATGAAGATGCAAACCAAAACCGCCAACCACCCGGTGACCCAGGCGCAGGCTGAATCACAGGCCGATGGCACCTTGACTAACCTTGGGGCCGGCAACTATACTTACAAATTCGGCCTGAAGAATGGTGATGTTCTCGGTGACATCAGAACCATCACCAAAGTCGGCACCAGAATAGCTGCTTCGTATCCAGCTAACCAAGACTACAATAGCACTAACCTGCCTTCCATGCTCTATACGGTTGGTTACGATGCTAATCTGACCCATCGGGTAACCGTCAGTATTACTAACGCCGACACCACGAAAGACAATATAAAAGAGGCGTCTTACGACTTTGTCCCGAGTGGCGGCACTGCCCAAACCCGCAACATCGTCAGTTGGGATACCGCTTGCGTTAAATGCCACGGTGGCAGCAAGATTCACTCCGGTTACTCCCTCGAACGGTGTAGCGGTTGCCATACCAAAAACACCTTTGATCCGTACAGCAGCACCACCGCTCCGGCACTGACCACCGCTAGTGCTGCCTTGCCGGGCACGCAGTCGGTCGAGATCGGTACCATTGTCCACAAGATCCACATGGGCCGTTTTCTGCCGAGCGTTCAGGAAGGTGGTGACTACCGGATCAATACCGCTCCTGCCGCCGACGCCCTTACCAGCAGCCACGTCTACAGCAAGGCACAGTATCCGGCCGGCCTGCCGGCGTTCAACCCGGCCACCAACACCGTGGTTCCGGCGGCCCGGACTTCGTATGGTCGTCCGGCTGATTGCAAGTTGTGTCATGATGAAAGCAATATAGCGATGACCGAGTCCGCCAACTGGAAAACGGCCGGACCCGCCTGTGGCAGTTGCCATGACGGCGCAATGGCCACGGCCCACATTGAAACCAATACCCTCGGCTCAGGCAGCTTCGCCGCCTGCGGCCTGTGCCATGCACCCGGCGCCCTGGCTCCGGTTGAAAAGGCGCATTATGGTGCCCAGCCTTAAATTGTAACTTAACTCCACTCCGCCCCCTGCTCCCAAGGCGAGGGGCGGGCAAACTTTATAAAAAAAATCCCCGATGAAAATCGGGGATTTTTTTTGCCTTCTGCTCTGACTTGTCATTTTGACAATAGTTTTGTCTGCTCGAGCAAACCATAGCTGAGGCTCAAGAAAATAAGCACCTCATTCTAGAGGCTATCAGCGTTCAGCTAAAAACTTAATCAACTAAACACGTTAAGCTGACCGCGTTCATCTGGGAAGAGAGTTTCCGGATGAACACTATTTAGGTACTCTGGCATGCTATTTGCGAAAGATGGTGATGTCTGGCGGCTCACGGGATTAAAACCATCCCGCATATTCTAGACAACGGCCTGTCCGTCAACCCTTTTCTCCCTTAGCGATGATGAACAGGCCGTTCTTTTTGGGCTACAAACCCCACTTATCGATTTTACGATAGAGAGTACGCAGGCCGATGCCCAGCATCTTGGCGGCAGCAACCTTATTCATTCTGGTTTGCTGAAGGGCGGCGGCGATTAACTGTTTTTCGTTGCGGGCCAAAATACCGTCGGACGTTTCGGAAGGGCAATCCTTGGATGGTGCCGATAAACGACGGAGGTGTTCTGGGATGTCCTCAAGAGCCAGTTGAGGGCGCACCGCGGAAACCACCATACACTCAAGACAGCTCATCAACTCTCGGACATTGCCCGGCCAGGGATGGCACTCGAGAAAGTCCCGGGCGGTCCGATTCAGGCCGGTGATGGGTCGATTGTGAATCTCGCTGTAATGGTTGAGAAAATGATCCACTAAAAGCGGAATATCCTCCTGCCGCTGGCGTAGAGCCGGGGTCTTGATCCTGACCACGCAGAGACGGTAGAAAAGATCCTCGCGGAACCCTCCCTTGTTCACCATTTCCTCAAGGTTCTGATTGGTGGCGGAAAGCAGGCGAATGTCAACCTTAAGGGTTTTGGTGCCACCCACCCGCTCAAAGGTTTTTTCCTGTAGAAAACGGAGCAAACTGGCTTGGGCAGTGGCGGGCAGATCCCCTATTTCATCAAGAAAGAGGGTGCCGCCGTCAGCCAATTCAAACCGCCCCTTCTTGGCTTTCACTGCCCCGGTGAAAGCCCCCCGTTCATGACCGAAAAGTTCAGATTCCAGGAGGTTGTCCACAAAGGCGGCGCAGTTAATCTTGATAAAAGGCCCGGTCGCCCGCGAGCTGTTAAAATGAATGTAGTTGGCGATCAGCTCTTTGCCGGTGCCTGACTCCCCCTCAATCAGCACGGTGGTAGAGGTATCGGCGATCCGTGCCAGTTGACTGACAATCTTTTGCATAATCGGAGAATCACCGATCATGCGGGTGGGGGAGTAGCGCTCCTGGAGCTTATTGCGCAACAGGACATTTTCTTGCCGCAAACGTTTGGTTTCCAGGGCTTTTTCCAGCAGCAGCAGCAGCCGATCCAGATTCACCGGCTTGGTCACGTAATCGTAGGCCCCCATTTTCATCGCCGCCACTGCCGATTCCACCGTACCATGCCCGGTGATCATCACCACCATGGGAGGCTCCGCCATTTTACCGGTTTCCTCCAACATCTTAAGACCATTCATGCCCGGCATCATCAAGTCGGCAAGGATAATATCGATCTCGCCTCCCTCAACGATTTGTAAGGCTTCACGTCCGTCGGCCGCTGTCTGGCATTGGTAATGTTCTGCCAGTAAACGGGCCAGGGTTTCCCGACTCAGCTTGTCATCATCAACGATCAGGATGTGTTTTAGCATGGGTTTCGTGGTGTAGTGGGTTTTGCCGCTGGCATCAAAACGGGAGCCCGACGGGGCTGTTCAACTGATCGGCAGACTAATTTCAAAGATGGTGCCCTCCTGCTCCTTGCTGCGACAACTGATCCGGCCGCCGTGATCCTCGGCTATTTTCTGGACGATGGCCAGCCCAAATCCCATCCCCAAAGGTTTGCGACTGAAGAACGGCTCAAAAATACGGGACAGGTCGGCTGGGGCAATCCCGCTGCCGGTATCGGATACCGCCAGGATTATTTCATGCCCTTGGCGGAAAGTGCTAAATTTCAACTCACCGCCGGCGGGAGTGGCGGCAAAGGCGTTCATTCCCAGATTAATCAGGGCCTGAATCAGTTTGTTTTCATCGAGCATGATCGGCGGCAACTCCGGCGCCAGATCGCTGGTAATCCTGATGTCCGATTTTTCCGCCCGTTGCCCCAGAAGTTCGACCACCCCGGCGACAACCTGATTAATCTTCTTGCTCTCCAGTTTGGGTTTGGCGAAACGGGCGTAGTTAACGAAATCGTCCAAAATTTCGCTGATCCGGTTAATCTCTCCGCTCAGCAGGCTGATGAGTTCGTCCATGGGGTCCGGCCCTTGCCCCGCCGGACATTCTGCTCTGAGTTTGCTCTTTTCCCGCTTGAGCAATTGCAAATTAAGCGACAAGGCGTTAAGCGGGGTTTTAATCTCGTGATTTACACTGGTGGCGATCTGCCCCATAGTGGACAAACGCTCCAGCCGCAGTAGTTCGTGTTGAGCGTTTTCCAACTCGACGGTTCGTTCCCGTACTTTTTCCTCCAACTCCCGGTTGAAATCCTGGAGGCGGCTTTCCTTTTCCTGAATTTGACTCGCCATTTGGTTGAAAGAGCGATAAAGCAGACCGATTTCCGTGCGGGAATCGATCGACATACGGATAGCAAGATCACCGGCGGCCAATTGCCTGGTGGCTACAGTCAAGTTTTTAATCGGGCTGACCACCTTGCGCGAATAAACCTTATAGAGCAGAAAGAACATCAGCAAGCCGAATATTGCAAAAAATACATACAGAATCGCAATAATCCGCATCCGCAAATCTGATTTTTTAATCTTGCGGGCAATGATTTCAAAATGCAGCCGGTTGATCTCTTCGGTAAACCCTTCTAGCATGAAGAAATATTTATCCAGATGGACCAACTGACTCGTGCTGAATTTTCCGGAGATGACCGCCGCATGAATTTTCATGATTTCATGCAGCTGCTTGTCGATCTGCCGCAACAACCTAATTTCCTCTTGGGCCTCGGGGTAGGATGAGGTTTTTTCGTAATTGATATAGTTATGAATCCTGGGATTAATCATCTCGTAGAGTTCAATCACCCGCTGGCTGTATTCCGCCTTGGGCTGGATAATGAACATCTGGAGGTTGAAGATCAACTTGTTGGTTTTGTCTTGAATCTGATTTACCAGGCTGATATTACGACTCTCGGTCTCGATCAGATAAATCTTGGCCAGCATGGCTTTGGCCATGAAGAGTGATAGCCCGCCTATCCCTAAAACTATCACCAGTACCGTAATTGCGGCAAGACGGGTGTATGAGTCAATGCTTTTATTAATATTCATAGAATTTGAATTACGGAAATCGCCCCTGTTATGTCCTGGCAAAAACACCTGGCGCAAAAGCCACCCCGTTTGAAAAATCATGCCTATCCAGCCCAAGGCCGGGAACGAATAAAAACAACCCTTAAACCATCGAACCATTGTCTTGTAGCTACGGCAGAGCGGTTTGTCAATCCATAATAAATCCCCCCATAACTCTGATAAATAGGCTGTTTTAAACAGACGGCATATTCCGCTGTAAGCTGGCCAGTGATTTTTTTTGCCGTGCAGGCGGAAAACGGTAATCGCTTACCGGTGGCCTTTAACCGCCCTGGCTTTGCCCCGATCCCGCTGGCCTTTTTTGTAAGCGATCACAGGGTACCACATCTTGCGGCGATCGGACCGGCTCACGGACAAAAGTACGCATCGCCGTCCCGCTTGCCGCATCCTGCGGCACCCTGTGGCCGCTTATTCCGTGGTTATTTGACCTTTGTGGGCTTTTACCCCGTGATCGGTTACGCTTTTTTGTTTGGGATTAACAGATATGCTTGTCAGCGGGCAACAGGATATAGTATGGAGTAGAAGTGGTTTTTCCTGCACCTAACAACCTTTGAAGGGTAGCCTCGCAGCCATGGCCGTAGCAGACAATAAATCCAATTTGCGTTCCACGGTAAAAGATCAATCCGGGGCCGGAAAGATCAAAATAGGCGAACTGTTGCGTAAGGCCGGGCAGATCAGCAGCTACCAGCTCGATGAGGCCCTGGCCGCCCAAAAAAAATCCGGGGGCCGCCTGAGCAGTATCCTCCTGCGCCTTGGTCATATTGAAGAATCCACCATTCTCAATTTCTTAACTCGCCTGCACAACTATCAAGCCGTTACCATCAGCCGGGAACCGCCCAAGTCAGAAGTCCTGACGATTCTGCCCTATGAAATTGCCAAGAAATATCTGGCTTTCCCGTTGCGGCAAATCGGCAAATCCCTCCAGGTCGCCATGGCCGAGCCCACGGATACCGGGGCGGTGGAAAGCTTGCAATCCGCAGTCAAAATGCCGCTGACCGTTTGTGTCGCCACGGAAAAAGATATCGTTGACGCATACCAGATCTATTACAAGATCAGTGAAGCGGAGCATCAGTCTTTTTTTACTTCGGTGGGTGCGGAGGAAAAAGATGAGGAGCCTGTCACCCAGATCGACGACTTCGGTTCCCTGGCCTCCGAGGCGGCCGAAGGCATGGAGATCGCCTCGCTGGATGACGATGCGGGCGGAGATCAGTATTCCGCCTCCGACGCCCCCATCATTAAGCTGGTGAACGGTATCCTGCTCAAGGCGGTCAACGACGGGGTGAGCGATATCCACATTGAGCCTTACGAAAAATCGCTCCAAGTGCGCTACCGCATGGATGGCTCCCTGTACAAATCCATGAATCTGCCCCTCTCAATCAAAAATGCCCTGAATTCCCGGATCAAGATCATGTCCCAGCTCGATATCACCGAGCGGAGGGTGCCCCAGGACGGCCGGATCCGGATCAGGCTTGGCCGGAATCGGGCCGTGGATTTTCGGGTTTCCACCCTGCCTACCCTGTTTGGGGAGAGTATTGTTCTGCGTATCCTCGACAAGGGCAGTCTTAATGTTGATCTCACCAAGCTGGGCTTTGAGAAGGAAACCTTTGCCACCCTCCAGCGTTGTATCGACCGGCCCCAGGGATTACTGCTCGTTACCGGCCCCACGGGCAGCGGTAAGACGGTAACTCTTTATTCGGTGTTGAATTCCTTAAACAGCGAAGACACCAAGATCCTCACCGCCGAAGATCCGGTGGAGTTCAATTTCAAGGGGATCAACCAGGTCAATGTCAAGAAGGAAGTGGGGATGACTTTCCCCGCGGCACTCAAGGCCTTTCTCCGGCAGGATCCGGACATCATCATGGTAGGCGAGATCCGGGACATGGAAACCGCCGAGATTGCCATCAAGGCGGCGATGACCGGACATCTTGTTTTCAGCACCCTCCATACCAACGACTGTCCCGCCACCATTGGCCGTCTGGTTGATATCGGTATTCCGCCCTTCATGCTGGCCTCAGCGGTCACCATGGTTCTTTCCCAGCGGCTGGCGAGAAAGCTTTGTGTTCACTGCAAGGTGGAGGTGCCCAAGCCACCCCAGGAAGAGCTTATCGCCCTGGGTTTTAAAGAGAAGGATTTTGAGAATAATTTTGTTATTTACGGTCCCAAGGGATGCCAAAAATGCAACGGCGGCGGCTATAAGGGGCGGGTCGGTCTTTTTGAGCTGATGGAGATCACCCACGAGGTGTCCAAGGCGATCAGCGCTGAGGTGCCGGAGGATCAGCTTCGCAAGATCGCCATCCAGGAAGGGATGACTCCTCTGCGGCGGGCCGGGGTGAAAAAGGTTATCGAGGGCGCCACCAGCCTGGAAGAAATTTTGCGGCGTACCGTGATCACCGAGGAGAGTCTGCCCGCCTATCTGGTCCATCCGGATATCGAGGAATATGAGGATGGGGACTTCATCATCCGGCAGAACAATAACGACATTGATTTTTTCAAGCTGGTCACCGGTGCCGTCTCCGTGGTTAAGGATGGCAAAAAGATCGCCGAGATCACCGAGCCTGGCGAGTATTTCGGCGAGATGAGCGTTATCTCCGGCGAGCCTCGTTCCGCCTCAATTACCTCCAAGGGACGCTCCAAGATAAAGCGTTTTCCCGGCGATAAGCTTCAGGAGGTAATTCAGAAATATCCCGATGTGTCCAGCCATCTTTTTAAGACCGTGGTTAACCGCTTGACCCAGGCCAACAATATCATTGTCAAACTGGCAAACGAGCGAGCAAAAAAGCCATAATTATACGGCGATAGTCTTCTTGCTTCACCCTCTCCTTTTAATTTTTACCTTCCCCTTCATTTTTTTCTGCTATTTTCCTCCAAAAAATGTATAGTTCAGGGCTTTTTACAAGTATATCTACCTATTGAAATATCGTGTCTAATTGGGTAGTTTTGCTAACTCTGACCCTATTTTTGCGAGCCCATCACTTTTTGATATAAGGAGAAATTAAATGAGTGCCAAAATCATCAGCGGGACGGAAGTTGCCAAAGCCATTCGGGAAGAGCTGCAGGCCGAGGTTGTGGAGCTTAAGGAAAAATACAATGTTGTTCCCGGCCTGGTGACGATTCTGGTTGGCGAAGATCCGGCCTCTCAATCCTATGTGAGCGCCAAGAACAAGACCGCCCATGCGCTTGGCATTCATTCCGAGCAGGTAACTCTTTCCGCTGATACCACTGAGCAGGATCTGCTGGCTATTGTCGAGAAATTCAACAAGGACAAGAATATTCACGGGATTCTCGTGCAGTTGCCCCTGCCCAAGCATATCAATGAAACCAATGTCCTGTACGCCATTGATCCGAACAAGGATGTGGATGGTTTTCATCCGGTGAATGTGGGTAAAATGGTGGTGGGCGAGGATTGCTATCTGCCTTGCACTCCCCACGGAATCCTTGAGCTGCTGATCCGCAGCGGCGTGGAGACCAGCGGGGCCGAGGTGGTGGTCATCGGCCGCAGCAACATTGTCGGCAAGCCCATCGCCAATCTGATGCTCCAGAAGCGCAAAGGCGGCAACGCCACGGTTACCCTCTGCCATACCCGGACCAAGGACATGGCTGCGCACTGCAAGCGGGCCGACATTATCATCGCCGCGGTCGGGGTGCCGAAAATGGTGACCGCCGACATGGTGAAGGACGGGGTAGTGATAATTGATGTCGGCGTGAACCGGATCGGCAAGACCGCGGAAGGAAAGGCCATTCTTGCCGGGGACGTGGATTTTGATGCGGTAAAGGAAAAAGCCTCGTATATTACCCCTGTTCCGGGTGGGGTCGGCCCAATGACCATCACCATGCTGATGAAAAATACCGTACAGGCAGCCAGGCAGAGTTCAGGCGTGAAATAGGCTAAAACATCAGTGCCGCAGATGCGCGGATGAGGCCGGCGAAGGGTGCTAGCGCACAAGAGCAGGCCGATGACCAAGCAGATGTGGTGCCGCTGAACAGTTACATAGCAAACCCAAGATGCTGAGGACAGACGATGGCGATCAAACGAAATGGATGTGAAGGATGCGCGGATCTTACCTGCGTTTCCACGCAACAGATTATCTCCCATGATGTGGCCAAAAACGTCAGGACTGGCTATGACCGCGTAAAGGCGCGGGGGATGTCGGCCTGTCTTTTCGGCTCCGGCGGAACCTGTTGCCGCAACTGCAACATGGGGCCGTGCCAGATCATCGACGGGGTGGAAAATATGCTTGGCGTCTGCGGCGCCACCGCCGATACCGTGGCGGCCAGGAATTTTGCCCGCACCGTGGCCGCAGGTTCCGCCGCGCATACCGATCATGCCCGGGAGATGGTTAAGGGCTTCATCAGCGCAGCCAAAGGTGAGGGGCCGCATCAGATCAAGGATGTGGCCAAGCTGAAGAAGCTGGCCGAGGTATTTGGGATCGTAACGGAAGAGCGCGAGGTGAAGGATATCGCCCTTGAGCTCGGCGAAAAGGCCCTGGCCGAATTCGGTAAGCAGGACGAGGTGCCGCTGTCCATGCTGAAACGGGCCACGCCCAAGCGCCAGGCCCTCTGGAACAAGCTCGGCATCGCGCCCCGCGGCATCGACCGTGAGGTGGTGGAGATGATGCACCGCACCAATATGGGCGTTGACCAGGAGTATCACAATATCATGCTTCAGGCCTCCCGTACCGCCTTGTCCGACGGCTGGGGCGCCTCCATGCTCTCCACCGAACTGACCGACATCATGTTCGGCACTCCGGTGCCCCGGCGCGCCATCGTCGACATCGGGGTGCTGAAAGCCGATCAGGTCAATATCACCGTGCACGGCCATGAGCCTTTACTGGCAGAGGCCTTGTGCCTCGCGGCCCAGGAACCGGAAATGCTGGAGCTGGCCAAAAAGCAGGGGGCCAAGGGGATCAACCTGGCCGGCGTCTGCTGCACCGGCAACGAGATCCTCATGCGCCGCGGGATTCCGGTGGCCGGAGGGTTTATCCAGCAGGAGATGGTCATCGCCACCGGTGCGGTGGAGGCGATGGTGGTTGATGTCCAGTGTGTCATGCAGTCCGTGGCCGAGGTGGCCAAAAGTTTCCACACCGATATCATCACCACCAACTATCGGGCCAAGATGCCCGGCGGCATTCATATCCAGTTTGAGGAGCACGAAGCGCTCGAGTCAGCAAGAAAGATCCTGACCCACGCGATCAAGAACTTCAAGAAGCGCGGCAAGAGCTTTATCCCCCAGACAACCAAGATGGATGTGGTGGTGGGTTTCAGTCACGAAACCATCAATAACATGCTGGGCGGGCGGTTTCGCGCCAGCTACCGGCCGTTGAACGATAACATCATCAATGGCCGGATCCGCGGAGTGGCTGCCATCGTCGGCTGTGACAATTTCAAGCTGGCGGACGACACCCATGAAGTCATCGTCAGGGAGTTGCTGAAAAACAACATTCTCGTCCTGGCCACCGGTTGCGCCGCAACCTCGCTGGGTAAAGCCGGCCTGGTCAATCCCGAGGCGGCCCGTTTCTGCGGCGACTCCTTGCGGGAGGTCTGCGAGGCCGTGGGGATGCCGCCGGTTCTGCACATGGGTTCCTGTGTCGATAATTCCC
>Ga0209211_10005587_pt1 | contig 18686 bp, 18 predicted proteins | sample RifGroA2_FD_183992 | JGI IMG/M metagenome (GOLD analysis project Ga0209211, IMG submission 183992) | Groundwater microbial communities from Rifle, Colorado, USA - Groundwater A2 (SPAdes) (version 2) | ecosystem: Environmental > Aquatic > Deep subsurface > Groundwater | place: Rifle, Colorado... | reverse complement strand
AGGGAAGTGAGAAGAAGGACAAGACCGATGAGCTGCTTTCAGAACAGAAACAGTGTGGAAAGAATCATCTTTGCCATATTCAACAGGCAGAATAGGATTTGGGAGAATTGATCCTATGGAGAGTATAACCCTAAATAAAATTACACATAAAGATTGACATTACCCAGTTTTGTCCTCATACCTTCTCCCCAACCCTCTCCCCAAGTAGCCCCGTTGGTCTGAATATCAAAACCAGTATCAATATCAAAAAAGCAAATACATCTTTGTATTCGCCGGATATGTAACCGGCGCCCAGGCCTTCCACAAGGCCAAGCAGAAGGCCGCCGAGCATAGCACCGGGGATATTGCCGATGCCGCCGAGCACTGCTGCGGTAAATGCCTTGATGCCGGCTGCGTAGCCGATAAAGAAATTCACGGAGCCATAATACATGGCAACCATGACGCCTGCGGCTGCGGCAAGGATTGAGCCTATGACAAATGTGGCTGCTATAACTCTATCTACATTTATACCGACAAGGCTTGCCATCCTGCTGTCCTGACTGGTTGCGCGCATGGCCTTGCCGAGCCGCGTTTTTTTAATGAATAGATGGAGCGCCGCCATAAGGATAAACGATGCTGCAAGGATGAATATCTGCAGATAGCTTATGCTTGCGCCTGCCATCTCCACTACTGTTGAAGGGATGATGTGCGGAAAAACCTTGTCAACCGTGCCTTGCGTGAGCATGACATAATTCTGCAGAAATATGGATATGCCGATTGCTGATATTAAGGGCGCGAGCCTGTGGGCATGGCGGAGCGGCCTGTATGCAATCCTTTCCATGGTCAGGCCGTATGCGCCGCAAAAAAGGCCGGAAATAATGAACACAAGCAAGATTGTTAAGGGAAGGCTTATTGCTGTGAGGCCGATTGCAGTTAAAACCCCAAGCACAATTATGGCCATGTATGCGCCGAGCATATAAATCTCGCCGTGGGCAAAGTTTATAAGCTGCAAAATGCCGTAGACCATCGTATACCCCAGAGCAATCAGGGCATACACTGCGCCGAGGGTGAGACCATTTATGAGTTGCTGGGTAAACATGGGATAATATCGTTGTCCGTGTCCGTTGCCCGTGACCGTAATAAACACGGACACGGAAACCGGTCACGGTTCACGGCTTTTCCGGCTTCCAATATTCCTTAAACTCTCCATCTTTCGTAATCCAGATAATGTATGGCGCTTTCGACACATCCCCTTTTTTGTCAAACCGGATTGCACCGAGGGCACCTTCGTATGTGAGATTATGAATTGCCTCGCTTACTTTTTTGCCATCTATTGCACCTCCCTTGCTTATACCTGTAATAAGAATATTTGCCGCATCATAGGCATAGATGGAATATGGCCCATGCTCTCCGTATTTTGCATGGTATTTATCAAGAAATGCCTTTGCTGTTGGAATATTCAAAGGGTCGGGGCTAAAGGTAAGATATGTGCCTTCCGCATTTTCCTTGCCTGCGATTTTTATAAACTCCTTGTCAATGGTTCCATCGCCGCTCATAAACGGCGCCTTTATGCCAAGCTCTTTTGCCTGTTTTACCAGAAGCCCTGCCTCCGGATATATGCCGCCGAAATAGATAAGCTCTGGTTTTTTATCTTTGATGCTTGTCAAAACCGCCCTAAAATCTTTGTCTCCCTGAATAACAACACCATAATAAACAACCTCTGCCGCATCTCCCAACGCCTTTTTAAACTCATCTGCAAGTCCCTGACCGTAGGTTGTTTTGTCGTGTATAATGGCGACCTTTTTTATCTTGAGCGATTTTGCGACAAACTCCGCTGCAATCATTCCCTGCTGGTCGTCCCTGCCGCAAACCCTGAATACATTTTCATAGCCCCGCTCGGTTAGCTGCGGATTTGTTGACGCAGGCGTTATCATGGGGATATTGCCCCTGTCCTTGTAAACCTCTGACGCTGGGATAGATGCCGAGCTGTTCCAATGGCCGATAACCCCGGCTGCGCCTGAATTTGAAAGTTTGTTGGCAACTGTTACTGCAAGCTTCGGATCATGCTGGTCGTCTTCCACAAAGAGTTCAATCTTTTTGCCGAGAATGCCGCCCTTTTCATTCCACTCGCTCACTGCAAGCTCAACTCCGTTTTTCAAATCATTTCCCATCTTTGCCTGGTCCCCTGTCATCGGGCCTGCAACGCCGATTTTTATCGTATCTTCCTTTTTGGCGCAACCGGTAAAGAAAGTGAATAGTGAAAAGTGAATAGCGCATAGTAAAAACAATAAACTTCCTTTTAGTTTTTTACTTTTGACCCTTAACCCTTGACCCTTGACCCTCAACTCCATAGTTCCTCCTTGCGCATTGATATGTTGCAATTTACACATCCCTCTTTGCCAGCATCTTCATTGCCTTATGTTTCCTGTGAGTAATGGCCCACTTCTTGGTAATAAAGTAAGCTGCAGCGGAGAAGGCAGTTGAAACTACAAGATTGCCCACTAAAAAAACCACATATGCCCAGCCTATGCCATTCAAAAATTGGTGATTTTTTATGCTGGACATGACAAGTTCTCTGTCTTCCCAGAAGATAACGGAACCAACTGCGGCTGATAATGTCCAGAAGAAAGGGGTTGTGAGGGGGTTCATTATAAAGCTTCCAACTACAGCGGCAGCCCTGTTTGCCTTTAAAACATAAGCGGCTACTATGGCAAAGACTATGCCCAGACCAAAGGTTGGAAATATCCCCATAAATACCCCTATGGCAATACCACGAGCAATCTTATTCGGCGGGTCGTCAATGCGGACAACCTTATAATAATGCAGCTTAATCCAACGCTTTATTCTGGTAAGACGGTCGTAATATTTCTTGTTATTTGCCATTGTTAAAATCCATTCCTCTGTCGCAGCGGGTCTTTTGATCTGCCAAACCAACTGTAGAAGCAGGCTTTTAGGCCTGTTAATATTTACCATGGCTAAAGCCATTTTCTACGAGGCGCAGGAGATAATCCTCGTTGTATAAATTTTTGCCTTTTTCACAGCATCTTCCATATCCAGCCCCTTTGCAAGACCTGCTGCAATTGCAGAAGACAGGATACAACCGGTTCCATGAACATCTTTTGCTATCCTCTTTGCTTCAAATATCTTAAACTCTCTGCCATCGTAGAGTATATCAATTGCCTTTTCATTTTTTCTCCTAACTCCTGACTTCTGACTCCTGACTTCTTTCAGGTGCCCCCCTTTTACCAACACATACAATGGCCCCAATCTCTTAATTTTTTTAGCAACTTCTTTCATTTCCTCTACAGTTGAGACCTCTTCCATATCAGCAAGAATTGCCGCTTCATGCAAGTTTGGCGTAACAATGGTTGTCAAAGGGAGCAAATGTTTTTTTAAGACTGAAATCCCTTTTTTGTCAAGAAGCGGATAACCGCTGCTGGAAATCACAATTGGGTCAATAACTATTTTTTTGAATTTTGTTTTTGTAAAAAGCTGCGCCAAGCCAGCAACAATACCTGCCCTTGCAAGCATCCCCAGTTTTATAACATCTATATCGTGTTCTTCAAGCAATGTTTTTATCTGCTTGAGAACAAAGGCTGACGGCACAGGAAGCACTGCCTTTACCTTCTTTTGGTTTTGGGCGGTAAGGGCGGTAATTACTGATAAGCCATTCAACCCGAAATCCCTGAATGTCTTTATATCCCTCTGTATGCCGGCCCCGCCAGACGGGTCCGTGCCAGCTATGGTCAGGATAGCACCCGCATTGGGGTCCGCATTGGGGTCAGGTCTTGTTTTTTGACATTGTATCATTTTTGATTAATCTGCTTATCGTAGAATAATGCATCTTAAGATAATCCGCCACTTCTTTTTGTGTATATCCGTATATCTCCACAGCCGCGGCTATTTTGTTGTTTCTCGCAGGCCTATGCTTCATCACATTTTTTTCAAACAATTCATCAAGTTTTGGTCTGTTGACATACCTCTGATTCCTTGGAATCTCTTCTACCTCTTTTTGGCCTTTTAAATAACCACCGAATCTCTCAATAAAGTCCTTTTCTCCAAGCAGTATCTGTCCCTTAAGCTTTGTCCAGATAGACTCCTTTTCTACGCCTTCCCTTATAAATTGTATATATCTCTTTTCTGCCAACCCTTTCTTTGTTCCAAATTGCCCCAGTATCCAGTCTGCTGTAAGGGAGAAATGAGGATTTTCTATTCCGGCTGTGCCGCGGTAACTGCTCCACTTCCATTCTTCGGGCGCTTCAACCATTTTTGCCCTCACTGGATTTAACACTATATACCTGCATGCCTCAAAAAGATAATTCTCCTTGTCAATGAGTATCGCTTTATATCTTCCCTGAAATATATGACCAACCCGCCCATGTCTTTTATTTAAAGTTTGTGTATATACCCCATTTAACTGTCTCATGCCCCTTGATAAAGTTCCATCCAGGGTTTCTATGATTAGGTGATAGTGGTTATTCATGAGACAGTAGGCATGACAGAGCCAGTTATATCTTTTGTTTACATCCTTGAGGATATTGAGGAATATTGAACGGTCTTTATCATCTTTAAATATAGGCTTCTTTTCATTTCCTCTGGATGTTATGTGATATACTGCTCCGCTATATTCTATTCTTAGAGGTCTTGCCATAAATAATAGTTATCACTCAAATAGCGTTATGTCAAGATTAAAGACCTGACCCCCATTTTCGCCTGACCCCCATTTTCGCCTGACCCCCATTTTCGCCTGACCCCCATTTTCGCCCTCATTTTTTAAGATACCGCTTTAGGTCGTCTTCTGTAACGGCTCAGAAACGCTTCCCCTATTTCTTATTATCACATCCATTCAACCTTAACCTTATCCCTCAGCCGCTTAAATTCCTTATCCGTTATTATCTTTAACCCAAGTCTTTTTGCCTTATCCTATTGTTGCGTTTCATAAATAGTATCTATTTATAAAGTCCTTTTTTCGTCATTCCTGCAGAAGCAGGAATCCAGAACCTATTGAAATTACTGGATTCACGTTTTCACGGGAATGACAGACTATAAACATATTATTTTAGGAACAGAACATGTGGTCAGATTTATTTAGCTTTAATGCAAACGCAAGATTTGAGTCAAAGACAAGGGAAAGATAAGTAAATATATGAGATTACAGTTCGCGCTCAAAAATGTCCCAGATGCAAGCCCTTGACAAATTATGTGTTTTGCCGAAGCAAAACACGAAACTCTTTTGCCTTTGGCAAAGGAGATAATTTGTCAAGGGCAAGGCGTCGAGGAGCGAGCAGCGGAGCATACTCTTTTAGGTTAGGTATGTGAGCAGCACAGCGACGAAGACAACACAGCAGATGGGCAGTTTTCAGCGTGAACTAATTAATTCAGCATTGCCAGACTCACCGCCATCACTATCATCCCTGTTATTACGCCAATAATGGACAGATGCTCCCTGCCGTAGGAATGGGATATTGGCAGGAGTTCATCAAAGGCAATAAATACCATTAGGCCGCCTACACCGCTTAACATCCATCCCAGCACAGTGTCGTTTAAAAACGGCAGAAGTAAAATGCCGGCAACAAAGGCGCCTATAGGCTCGCTTATCCCTGACAGGAAAGACCATAAAAACGCCTTTTTGGTGCTTCCTGTGGCAGCATATACCGGCACAGCTACTGCAATGCCTTCCGGAATATTATGAATGGCAATAGCAATGGCAATTGCAATGCCCACATCTATATTTTTAAGCGCACCGGCAAATGTTGCCATGCCTTCAGGGAAATTATGTATGCCAATGCCGATCGCAACAAACAGCGATGCCTTTTGCAGCTTATTTTTTATCGCAACCTCTGAATGTTTATGTTTTTCTGAATGGTCATGCTCTTCCATTATATAATTATGCGGAATCAGTACGTCTATTGCATACATTAAGCCCATACCTGCAAAAAATGCAATATGTCCGTATGCAAAGCCTATACTTTTTATCCCCTGCTGTAAAAGTTCTACAAAAGAGACCAAAACCATTACGCCTGCTGAAAAGCCCATTGTAAAGGCCATGTATTTTGGACCGGGTTCCTTATAAAATATGCCGATAACACTGCCGATAGTTGTAGCAAGGCCTGCAAATGTGGTAAGAAGAAGCGCTGTAAGGAATGTGGAAGGCATTGGGCTAACTTTAGCAGAAGTAGTAAAGGCAGTCAATCCTTGACAAAATAGCTGATTTTACTCAACCTTGACCTTAACCTGTTTTTATGGGAGGTAGTATGTTTTATAAAGATTCTGAGGAAGAAACAAGGGGAGTGGTTGTTCTCACGCCTTCAGAATCCAAGAGGCTTATTGCAAAGGCTGTCAAAGAGATGCCTGAGGTGAAGAGGGCGCTGAAAAAAGGGAGGATAATAATTATAGGCGGCACAACAAATGCCTATGTTGCAGAGGAGATACTTGGTAGGAAGGTAGACAAATTCTGGTTTGCAGCAGGAAGAATCGCATATGGCGAACTTGGCGCAAATGACTCTGACAAGAGAAGTAATCCATTTGTATTGAAGAATGGCAAGGTGACAGCTATGACGCCAAACGAGGCGCTCCAGGAATTCACAGCAGATGATGTGTATATAAAAGGCGCAAATGCAGTGGATGCAAACGGCCATGCAGGCGTTCTGATGTCAAATGAAAAGGGCGGGACAATCGGCGCTGCAATGGGCATAATCAATGCGAGGGGGAGTAATTTGATTGTCCCTGTTGGCCTTGAAAAACTGGTGCCTTCTGTTATTGAGGCATCTGCAAAGTGCGGACAAGGGAGGTCCAAATACGCTATGGGACATAAGGTGGGCATGATGCCACTTGTGAATGCAAAGGTTATAACAGAGATACAGGCAATAGAAATCCTTTTTGGCAATTCAGGCGTTCATGCGACGCATATTGCATCAGGCGGAATTGCCGGCTCAGAGGGGGCTGTGGTGCTTGTTCTGGAAGGTGATGACAAAGGCGTTAAAAAGGCCTTTGATTTTATCTCAAGGATAAAAGAGGAAAAAATCCGTTAGTCTACTTTCTCTCTATGGTCAGCCCTGTCTCAAGCTTTATGGCATTTGTGAGGCAGTAAACTGCAGGGCATCTCTCATAAGCAAGGGACTCTATCCTTTTAATCTCCTTTTCAGGGGCATCGCTTTCCACAAACAGGGTTATCTTTATTCCTCCAGTAATGGGATTATTTGATAGGCCGAATACCCTGGAAAAATCCATCTTACCTTCTGCTGACACCCTGACCTTTTTAAGTTTTACACCCTCCATGGAGGCCATGGTTACGAAGGTGGCTGTATAGCACGAGGCAAGGCCGAAAAGGCAGTAATGCATTGGTCCAGGCTGTGTGCCCCCGCCTCCCATGAAAGAGGGCTGGTCTGCCTTTAAGGTAACCTTCCCTTTTTCAAAGCCTATCTCTGATAAAAACTGCGGCCCTTCGCCGAGATTCCACTCACCTTCAATCTTATTTATCTTCTTTGCCTTTTCCAAATCGCCTTTTACTTCGCTTATTACAGCCTTGAGTTTATCAACATCCACGTTGTTCTGTTTCACAAGCCCTCCATTTTTGAATAGAAATTAAGAATTAAAAAATAAATTCGTAATTGTAATGTGTTAGGAATAGCGTAACTAATAACTCTTGTCAATGAAAATTTAGTACCACAGCCATACTCTTATTGACAAATATCTATAAAAAGAATATTTTTAGGAGGTCATGGATAAATTTAAAAACCTCGTCACGCTTACCGGTTTTAAAATCGGCCTTCTCGCCACAATCCTTTCTCTTATTCTGTATGGAATAGACCCGCCGTTCTTTCATATAATCGAGCTTAAGGCATTTGACCTGCACTTTTTGTCCAGAGGCAAGATTCAACCCAGTGGCAAAGTGGCAATCGTTGCAATAGATGAAAAGAGCCTTGACAGATTCGGCCGCTGGCCCTGGCCGAGGACAAGGATCGCCGAACTGGTGGAAAGACTAAAAAAGTTAGGCGCAAAGGTAGTTGCCTTTGACATTGTGTTTTCAGAGCCGGATGAAAGCTCAGGCATAAATGTCATAAGAAACATAAAACACAAATTGGGAGATAAGGATGGCGAGGCTAAATCCATCATTGAAGCCGCAGAAAAAGACGCTGATAACGACAGAAAACTTGCGAAGGCAGTGAAAAACAATCCGTCGGTCATCCTCGGTTATTTCTTTTTTACCTCCAAAGATGAGATAAAACATCTTGATGCTTCCTCTCATAACCCCGCCTTGACATATTTGAAATCTGTCAGCAAAAAAGAAGATTTTGTGATTCGCCGCATTAAAAAAGGGACGCCTCAGCCAAAGCTTTTAAATGCCGCCGGCATACAGGAAAACATCTCCATGCTCTCGGAAGCTGCAACCAGCTTCGGATATTTCAACATAGTGCCTGATCCGGAAGACGGCGTTGTGCGATGGGTTCCCCTTGCCATTCAGTACGGCGAAAAGGCCTACCCGCACCTCTCTCTTGAGGCTGTGCGCAAATATCTTGGTTCGCCGCCTTTGATATTAGACGCATCAGAGTATGGTGTTGATTCTATAGAAATTGGAAGTAAGGCCATACCAACAGACGAAAAGGGAAGGCTGCTTATAAATTATAGGGGGCCGCAAAAAACATTCCCGCACTACTCATTTTCTGATGTGATAGACGGGCATGTGCCGAAAAATGTCTTAAAAAACAAGATTATCCTTGTCGGCGCAACTGCGACAGGCATCTATGATATGAGGACCACGCCGGTTGACGGAACATTCCCAGGAATTGAAATACATGCAAATATTATAGACACTATCCTGAAGGATGATTATATTCACAGGCCTGACTGGGTGGTTGCGTTCGATATCCTGACTATCCTCATACTCGGCATTGCGCTGTCAATTGCAATACCAAAGGTAAGGCCGCTCTATACGGCAATATCTGCTATCTGCACCATTATTCTTTATATAATTTTGAATAATTACATCTTTAACCACTGGAAGATATGGCTGACAGAGGTCTACCCCATATTTACCTTAATCGCCGTATTCGGGAGCGCCACGACATTTCAGTTCATGACAGAGGAGAGGAAAAAGAAAGAGATAAAAAATGCATTCTCCCGCTATGTTTCTCCATCCCTTGTAAATGAGATTGTGAAAAACCCTGCAAAGCTCATCCTCGGCGGCGATGAAAAAAGACTCACCGTTCTTTTTTCTGACATAAGAGGTTTTACGAGCGTGTCGGAAACCCTAAAACCACAGGTCCTGGTCAAACTCATGAATAATTATCTTACGCCCATGACAGATATTGTTTTAAAGAATGGCGGCACTGTTGATAAATACATGGGCGATGCAATCATGGCATTCTGGGGCGCGCCGATTTGGCAGGAAGACCATCATACAAGGGCATGTAAAACAGCATTAGAGATGCTGAAAGAACTTTCCGAACTTCAGATGGCATGGGAAAAAGCAGGTATACCAAAACTGGATATAGGCATAGGCATCTCCACCGGAAGGGTGACTGTGGGCAATATGGGGTCTTCAACGCGGTTTGACTATACCGTCATCGGCGATACGGTAAACCTCGGCTCCCGCCTTGAAGGTCTGAATAAGGAATACGGAACGCATATCATAGTTCCTAAATACACTTATGAAGATGTGAAGGAAGGGTTTATATTCAGGGAACTGGATATGGTACGGGTTAAAGGCAAGGAGCTTCCAATAAAGATATATGAGTTGTTGGGAGAAAAGAGCGAGACGAGTGGATTAAATAAGATTGCAGAATTATTTGAAACAGGCTTAGAAGCATACAGGAGTAAAGATTGGGATAAGGCCGAGCGATATTTTACGGATGTATTGAAATTAAGGCCCAATGACAGTCCTTCAAGGGTATTCTTATCAAGGATTCAGGAGCTGCGCAAAACGGAATTGCCTGCTGAATGGGACGGCGTGTTTATTATGCACAAGAAATAGGTTATTTAACTTGTTTGTGCTGCCCAATCAAATAAAAAAGCCCCGAGATTTTCTCAGGGCTTTTTTGTTGGTTAGGTTTTGTAATTTGCCGATTCATCGGCCCCCTCCCCCTGTCCCCCTCACAGAGGGGGATAAAGGGGGAGGTTGATAAATCAGGCAACTACAATCAGCAGTCATAATACAGCGCAAACTCATGCGGCACTGGTCTCAATTTTACCGGATTCACCTCTTTATCCATCTTATACTCTATCCATGTATCAATGACATCCTGTGTAAAGACATCGCCCTTTAACAGAAATTCATGGTTTTTCTTGAGCGCATTTAACGCATCTTCCAGAGAGCCGCAGGCAGACGGGACCTTTGAGAGTTCCTCCGGTGAAAGGCCGTATATATCCTTGTCAAGCGGATCGCCCGGATTAATCTTGTTCTGTATTCCGTCAAGTCCTGCCATAAGCATTGCCGCAAATGCAAGATAGCCGTTGCAGGATGGGTCAGGGAATCTGACCTCAATCCTCTTTGCCTTTGGAGACGGCGAATACATCGGAATCCTTATAGATGCGCTCCTGTTTCTGCTGGAGTATGCAAGGTTTATCGGTGCTTCAAAGCCCGGCACAAGCCTTCTGTAAGAGTTTGTCCCCGGATTGCAGAATGCGTTCAATGTCCTTGCGTGCTTCAATATGCCGCCTATGTAATACATTGCGAGGTCGCTCATACCGCCGTATTTATTGCCTGCAAACAGAGGTTTGCCGCCCTTCCATATAGATTGATGAACATGCATACCGCTTCCATTGTCGCCAAATATTGGTTTCGGCATAAATGTTACGGTCTTTTTCCATCTCCATGCAACATTCTTCACGATATATTTATACCACATGAGTTTGTCGCCCATCTTTAAGAGGCTGTCAAACCTCATGTCTATTTCAGCCTGTCCTGCTGTTGCAACCTCGTGATGCTGCCTTTCTATCTGTATGCCGACCTGTTCCATAATAAGACACATTTCAGTTCTTATGTCCTGCTGGTTGTCTGTCGGCGCAACAGGGAAATAACCTTCCTTGTGGCGGGGTTTATAACCGAGGTTTGGACATTCCTCCCTGCCTGTATTCCAGATACCTTCAATAGAGTCTATAAAGTAATACCCATGTTGCGCTGACTGGTCGTATCTTATATCGTCAAATATAAAAAATTCCGGCTCAGGGCCAAAGTATGCTGTATCACCGATGCCTGTGGACTTTAAGAAGGCCTCAGCCTTTTTTGCAATGTTTCTGGGGTCTCTTGAATAATCCTCTTTTGTTATGGGGTCGACAATGTTGCAAATGAGGGATAGTGTCGGAGACTCCATGAACGGGTCCATAACTGCGGTTGTCGGGTCCGGCACAACAAGCATGTCGCTTGCGTGGATCGGCTGCCAGCCGCGGATGGATGAACCGTCAAAACCCAGCCCCTCTTCAAATATCTCTTCCTTAAGCTCAGAGATGGGGATGGAAAAATGTTGCCAGATGCCGACAAAGTCCAGAAACTTTAAGTCAACCATCCTGGCATTTTTTTCTTTCGCTAACTGTAATACCTCTTTTGGTTTCATTATAGTATTCCTCCTTTTATTGTTAACTGTAAACTGTGAACTGTCAAATGTAAGCAAGCACAGTTAACAATTCACAGTTCACTGTGGTTATATCGCTTCTTCCCCTTTTTCTCCGGTCCTTATCCTTACCACCTCGTCCACAGGCAAAATAAATATCTTTCCGTCTCCGATCCTGCCTGTCTTGGCGGCATTGACAATAGCCTCAACAACCTTTGCCGCCATATCCGCCTTGACCACGATTTCTATCTTGATTTTCGGCAGAAAGTCAACAACATATTCTGCGCCCCGGTAAAGCTCTGTATGGCCTTTTTGCCTTCCAAAACCCTTGACCTCTGAAACTGTTATGCCCTGTATGCCAATCTCATTCAAGGCCTCTTTTACCTCATCTAATTTAAACGGCTTTATTATTGCTTCTATTTTTTTCACCCCGGTATACCTCCTCTAACTCTAATTTATAGTCAGTGGTATAAATTTGTAGTCTGCCGATTTATCGGCGATTTTAAAGCGCCCATAAATGGGCAAACTACAGCTGCTTATTTTTATTGTCCACTATAAGTTTTACAGAAATTAGCACACTGGTTTTTGGTTGTAAAGGATTTTCTGGCCGTTTACCTTAAGAGATTGTTGAAAAACTCAACAATCTCTGATTACACAGATAAAAGACAAGATTACACAGATTAAAACTCCTTGAAATATCTGTGTAATCATTTTTTCTAATCAGTGCAATTAAGGCTGTTGAAGACTTTTTCAACAGCCTGTTAAACATTCTATAGCACTACAGCAAGCCTTATGCCAATTTTTCAAACAAGGAAACTCCGCAAAATCAGCAAAATCTACGCTGAAATTGCTCATTGAAGATTAAATTTTATGCAGGTAAATATAGTTTTGCTCATAAAATTGGCAGGGAATACATGCGTTGTAGCGTGGGACGTCATACATTCATAGCATAAACACCTTAGACGCTATGCCGCTATAAACGCTATCATCGCAGCCAAGTTGCAAACCTATTATGTATCTGCTATTGTTTAAATCACATGGCGATTCATTTAGTTATAGACGGCTATAATCTTACAGCAGTTATGACAACACCCGGCATTAGTGCAATGGATTTGGAAGGCACAAGGGAAGAGCTTATTAAAAGGCTTTCAGTTTATAAGCGGATAAAAAGACATAAAATAACCGTTGTTTTTGACGGCAAAAAATCAGGGAATTTTTACAGGGCGAAGATGAATCAAGGAGGGATTGAAATCATCTTTTCCAAAGACGGCGAAGAGGCAGATCAGATATTGAAAGAGCTGGCAAAGGCTGAAAGACAAAATCTTACGCTCGTCACATCTGACAGGGCGGTTGTCTCTTTTGCAGAGGCCTGCGGCACAGTCGCCATACCGTCGGATGAGTTCAATGAAATACTCTCTACTGCCCTTTACAACGATATGAAGGGAGTTGTAGACGAGGATGATGAAGAAGCTGCCTTATCTAATAAAAGCGGAAACCCAAGGAAGCTGTCAAAACAGGAAAGAAAAAGGCTTCAAAGAATCAAAAAGCTTTGATTGTTAGCATTGTTGAAAAACTCAACAATCTCTGATTACACAGATAAAAGATTAGATTACACAGATTGAAACTCCTTGAAATATCTGTGTAATCAAGGCTGTTGATGACTTTTTCAACAGCCTGTTAATCTACCAAAACAAAAAGGAGGAGAGATATGGAAAGAAAAGGCATTGTTACAATCAAAGGAAATCCTTTAACATTAATAGGCCCTGAATTGAAAACAGGCAGTAAAGCCCCTGATTTTACGGTGGTTGACGGCACATTGAACAATATTAGCCTAAAAGACTTTGCCGGCAAGATTAAGGTTGTCAGTGTAACACCATCCCTTGATACGCCTGTATGCGATATGCAGGCAAGGAGATTTAATCAGGAGGCCGCCAACTTGCCGGATAATGTAGTGGTGTTAAATATAAGCATGGACCTTCCCTTTGCAATCTCCAGATTTTGCGCAACGGCAGGCATAGACAAAGTTAAAACCTTTTCAGATCATAGAGATGCCTCTTTTGGCGCTGCGTATGGTGTTTTGACAAAAGAACTGCGGCTCCTTGCCCGTTCGATATTTATTATAGATAAAGACAATATAATAAAATATGCCGAGATTGTCCCTGAGTTGACAAACCACCCTGATTATGAAAAGGCGCTGGGAATAGTGAAGAAAATGGGAGGCTAAAAAATATTCTTAGGGAAGGTTTTGTCCGTTTATGGATTTATTCCCCTGCTTCCGCTGATAGCCGATGGTATTGATATGGGTTCCATAAACTGTAGACCTGCTGTGGTCTCTATCTCATTCATGGTCTTTGACCATACAATGTGCGCGTCTGTACGAAGGTTCAAACCAATAATATGTATAGTGACGCTGTTGCCAGCCGCCAACGGCTTCCCTGTATATCTTACCGTGATACCGCTTGCTGATATATCCTGAATCTTTGCTGAAAGCGGCGTTGCATCGTATATCTTATCTTTAAATATACGGCAGTCCCCTAACCAAAGGAAGCGCTCCTCAACCCTTCTATCTTGCCCTTGCATCTTGCCGGCACCTGCAGATACTACACTGGGCTCTTTTTGAGCCAGCATGACGCTTATCTGACCTAATAAATCAACCATCTTAAACGGCTTGGCAATATATTTACAATCATTTTCTTTAAGAAAAAAGAATACATCTTCTGTTATATTGGCTGTAAGGAATAGAAACCTTCCTTTCATATCCGGGAAATCCCTCATAATGAACCGACAGAGGGTAATGCCATCCATCTGAGGCATATTCACATCCAATATGAACAGGTCATACTTATCAGTCTTCTTAAGCAGCTCCCATGCATTCATGCCATTCTCAGCCTCATTAACAGAATATCCTGCTTCTGATAACAACTCTGACAACAGCATCCGGATTGCCGCTTCATCATCAACAACAAGGATTCTTTTTTCTTTCCGGGCAAACATACCTTAAATTATACCTGCAATAGTAATGCCATAAGTCCCCAGCCATAACAACTTCTTATTGTTTTTGACCGGGGGGCAGACAGCAAAGCGCCTTATTGAACGGAATGTTCGCTGGTTATCGCAGGGATTGTTCAATTATTACAGCCTGCGGTAATTGTATTGGTTCTATAAAACGGACCCCTGCCAGAGTATTCAATGCATTTACGGTCTTCGACCATATAACTATTGCATCTTTATTTAACTTCAAACTCATCACATTTATAACAACCATCTCTTTAGAGGTAAGAGGCTCTCCAACATAGCTTATCTTTACACCATTCTGCGATATATCCTTGGTCTTTGCTGTTAACGGCATTGCATTATATATCCCTTCATTAAATACAGTGCAATATGTTGACCAGTGAAATCTCTCTTCTCTTCTTTTATTTGCATAATCCCATGTAATACCTTCTGTCTCAATCTGTCTTCCTTTTTTATCTATCGTACCGTTTACATAACTTAATAACCCCGACATTGTAAATGGTTTGGTAATATAGGTATAAGCATTTTCTTTAAAAAAGGAGGCTATATCTTCTGTTAGGCTGCCTATCATAAATAAAAACTTTCCCTTTAACCCCGGAAATCTTCCCATAATTTCACGGCAAAATGCAATACCGCTCATTCCCGGCATATGCACATCCAATATTATGAGGTCATATTTATGGACATTAATATTCAGTTGTTTAATTGCATCTACCCCATCCTTGGCCAGGTCTATGAGATATCCTGCCTCTGACAATAACTCCGACAGCAGCATCCGGATTGCCGACTCATCATCAATCACGAGGATTCTTTTCTTTATTTCAGTAAGCATAAAGGGCTTCCAATAGTAGCAAGTTATTATAAATAGCAAATAAATACCTTGTTGTAAACATTATTTTCGGTTTTTTACCAAACTGCCAAAAAATAGACATTGATTTTTGGGGAAAATGGTGTTGCCTTGACTACCATTATACGCTGTGCTAAACTCGGCATCAATATGCCAGAGAGTGTAATAGAAAAATTTGAAGTAAGGCACTTAAAAATTCTTGATGAAAAAGGCAATGCAGATACCGCCCTCCTTCCCAATCTTTCTGACAGCGACCTCAAAAAACTCTTTGAACTCATAATCCTTTCAAGACAGTTTGACCAGCGCGCATTGCAGCTTCATGCCGAAGGAAGGCTCGGCACATACGCATCCATCCTTGGCCAGGAGGCATCCCAGATAGGCAGCGCCTTTGCCCTTGAAAAAACAGACTGGGTCTTCCCCTCATTCAGGGAAAATGCTGTGTATATCACCCTCGGCTTCCCCATCTGGATGCTCTTCCAATACTGGACAGGCGATGAAAGGGGGATGGAAACACCAGACGACTTAAATATTTTCCCTGTCTGCGTCCCTGTTGGAACGCAACCACCCCATGCTGTAGGCGCAGCATTTGCCGCAAAGGTAAAAGGACACAAGACAGCAGCAGTCACATACTTTGGAGATGGCGGCTCATCAAAGGGAGATTTTTATGAAAGCATGAATCTTGCTGGTGTGTATAAGCTCCCTGTTGTTTTTATCTGCCAGAATAACCAGTGGGCAATATCAGTGCCCCGGGAAAGACAAACAGCAGCAAAAACCATTGCCCAGAAGGCCTGTGCCTGCGGTTTTGAAGGGATACAGGTTGACGGCAATGACATCTTTGCAGTCTACAAGGCAACAAAGGATGCGCTTGCAAAGGCAAAGAATGGCGGCGGCCCAACTTTAATAGAATGTTTTACCTACAGGATGGGCGACCACACAACAGCAGATGATGCATCAAGATACAGGCCAAAAGAGGATTTGGAAAAATGGAAGCTTAAAGACCCTCTTTTAAGGCTTAAATTATATATGGAAAAAAAGGGGCTCTGGACTCAGGCCTATGAGGATGAAGTGAGAAAAAAAATAACTGAGCTTGTGGATAATGAGATAAAAAAAGCAGAGTCAGAAAGCCTGCCAGACCCAAAGGATATAATAAATTTTACATACAAAGAATTAACGCAAAGACAGAAAAAGGAGTTAGAAACTCTGTAAAACAGCTTCAAAGGGTCAAAGTGTCTTACTCTGATACTATGACACTTTGACTCTCTGACACTTATAAACCTATGGCAAGAATAAATATGGTTCAGGCCATCAACCTCGCCCTCAGGCAGGAAATGGAAAGAGATAAGGATGTTGTCCTTATCGGTGAAGATGTTGGCAAGGATGGCGGTGTCTTCAGGATAACAGAGGGGCTTTTGGAAAAATTCCCTGACAGGATTTTTGACACACCCCTGGCTGAATCATCTATTATCGGAACTGCCATAGGCATGTCAGCATATGGCTTAAAGCCGGTTGCAGAGATCCAGTTCATGGGATTTATCTATGCCTGCATTGAACAGCTCTTTTCCCACGCATCAAGAATCCGCTCCCGTTCAAGAGGCCGGTATTCATGCCCTTTGGTTATAAGAACACCTTATGGTCTTGGAATAAAACCACCTGAACTCCATTCAGAATCAACAGAGGCGCTCTTCTGCCACATGCCGGGAATAAAAGTAGTTGTGCCAAGCTCGCCATACAATGCAAAGGGCCTTCTCGTATCAGCCATAAGAGATCCTGACCCTGTAATATTCCTTGAACCCACGCGATTATACAGACTCATCAAAGAAGAGGTGCCGGATACAGAATATACAATCCCACTCGGCAAGGCAAGGGTTATGCAGGAAGGAAAGGAGATTACTGTTCTTGCATGGGGGAGTATGCTGCACCGTGTTCTGGAGTGCGTTGAGGGATTTGACGCAGAGGTCATTGATTTGATGTGCTTAAGCCCTTATGATGAGGAGACGATTTTAATGTCTGTTAAAAAAACGGGCAGGGTTGTCATAGTCCACGAGGCCACGCGAAACTGCGGATTCGGAGCAGAGCTGTCTGCATTCATTGCAGAAGAGGCAATGCTCCACCTCAAATCGCCCATTATAAGAGTAACTGGCCTTGATGCAGTGATTCCTATGGCAAGGCTTGAGGATTATTATGCACCGACAAAGGAAAAGATTGTGAGTGCGCTCAAGAAAGTGATGGAGTACTAATCACGGCTTTGTAAAAAGTCCATCTGCGGCGTTGTCGCTTCGGCTTCTTCGCTCAACTTGGGGACAGATTTGAAATCTGTCCCCAGTATGCCTCGCTTGAAGCCTTGCTCCGCCTTGCATCTGGAGCTTTTTACTGTGCCGTCAGCATTGCTGTCGTTGGCGCAAATCTTGTGTTTGTAACAGAAAAAATGGGGGCTATCCATTTAACATAATTTTCTTGAAGTTATACTGCTGCAAGATAACCATTAAATTTTAATAGTACGTTTCATTAAATACAGCTTTTCAATAAGTTAAGAACGATATTCCTTGATGTATTCTAATGCATCGTTGTATGTTTAGAGCAAATATTACTGTAGTATAAAAATAAATGTTAAGCCACAAATATAGGAATAAATACCAATGGAAGAAAAATTAGAAGGAATCGAAGAACGTTTTACAACGAGTCCTAGTGTAAGTGCATTGATTGATGTCCTTCATCAGGTGCATTGTGACAACTCAAAACGGCAATATTATGCTGAACGCCGTCGAGGACATAGGATATCAATTATGCCTTTAACCCCCTTCGTTTATGAATTCTTTCTTTTCAATAGTCTTTATCAAGTTGATTGGACGACTTCCTTAGAAAAGAGGGAATTGATATTTCATCCAGAAGATTACCTCGAATCAAAACAGCAAACAGAATTTATTAAATATGTAAAGAAATATGCTAGAAAAAAGCCTGCAGATCTTTATCGCGCTTTTGAGCCATTGTTTTATCTACCAAAAACTGTTGGGAGTTGGACGAAAGTGACTCCCGATGCACGCATTTCATTATCTCACGGAGAAAGTTTCTTTGAAAAAATACGTAATTTACAAGCCATTATTGAAAAATGCAAGATACCAGCTGATATGCCCACAAGCAATAAGGTATTTGAACTTATAGATAAATGCCGGTATTTTATATATTTATTGAACTTTGCAAAAGTAATAGGAATCATATTATTCCCATGGCAGCTTTGTGGCTCGGACGCATGACAAAAGCAACCGCTTGGAGCGTTTAAGCCTTTGAGCCGATTGGTA
>Ga0209211_10005586_pt1 | contig 18688 bp, 12 predicted proteins | sample RifGroA2_FD_183992 | JGI IMG/M metagenome (GOLD analysis project Ga0209211, IMG submission 183992) | Groundwater microbial communities from Rifle, Colorado, USA - Groundwater A2 (SPAdes) (version 2) | ecosystem: Environmental > Aquatic > Deep subsurface > Groundwater | place: Rifle, Colorado... | reverse complement strand
CGGCGGATGTGATTATCGTGGGCGCCAGCGCCGGGGCTTTGATGGGGCATATCCGTCCGAGCGTGGATATTGATTTCGAAATACGTTTAAAAAAAATGCGCCGATCTGTTTCAAAAAACAAATTGGAATCGGCCATTCTTGGCGCCGCGGAAGAATCCGGCGTGGCCGTGAACTATTCCGAGAACGTCGGCGGATGGTCGATGATCAGCTACCTCAATTACCGTAAAACGGCAGTTTTCTATCGGAAGACAGGCAAGCTCCGGCTTCATTTAATCGCGCCCGAATATTGGACGATTGGCAAGATGGCCCGTTTTTTAGAGCTGGACATTCAGGACATGCTAAAAATTATTCGGCGCAAAAAACTTTCGCCGGGACGGCTGATAAAAATCTGGATCGCCGCGGTCAACGCCAGCGATCTTTCTCTGGAGCTGGGCCAATTCCGCGATCACGTGGTCTATTTCCTGGAGCGGCATGCTCGCCGCTTATGGGGAAAGACGGCCGACCCCGCAAAGTTAACGGCGCTATTCTTAAAAGGGATCTCGAATTCATAAAGAGCAGGCAAAGGGCATGTCAAAAATCAAGATTGATCAGTTGATCCGGTCCTCGCGCCGCACACTCTCGTTGGAAATCACGGCGGAGGCGCGGCTTGTGGTTCGTGCGCCGCGCCGGGCCCGGATGGCTGAAATCGAAGACGTATTATTAAAAAAACGTTCCTGGATTTTATCCAAGCAGGAGCAAGTTCAAAAGAAACGTTTAGAGATGAAGCCTAAAGAGTTTGTGGACGGGGAGAGTTTTCTTTATCTGGGCCGCTTTTACAAACTTAAAATTGTCGAGGAGCCTTCGGTGTTTCGCTTTGAGGATGGATTTTTTCTTTCACGGGATTATTTTGATTCCGTGAAGCGCGTTTTTACGCAGTGGTATCAGGCGCGGGCGCTTGCGATAATTACGGAGCGCGTGGAATGGCACGCAGGGTTGGCCGGGCTCAGCTATAAAAGCATCAAGCTCTCGAACGCTGTGAAGCGCTGGGGTTCTTGCAGTACTCAGGGGCGGCTGCGATTCAGCTGGCGGTTGGTTATGGCTCCGCCGGATGCGATTGATTATGTGGTGGCGCACGAGCTTGCGCATCTTAAAGAGCAGAATCATTCGCGGGCCTTCTGGACAAAAGTCGCGGACATGCTGCCGGCCTACAAACAGGGTGCGGCATGGCTCGAAGCGCATCAGCATCTTTTAAATCTTTAAGGAGTGAACTTCATGCATGCCAAAGATCCGATGCATGGTGTGACGCTTCAGATGATTTTGGAGCGTTTGGTGGCGCACTATGGTTGGGACGAACTCGGCCGTTTGGTCAATATCCGCTGTTTTAATTTCGATCCCAGCATTCCATCGAGCCTTGTATTTTTGCGCAAGACGCCGTGGGCCCGGAAAAAGGTTGAACGTTTGTATTCGTATTTGCTTCCGCCCCCTGAACCTGACCAAGCCTGAATGAAATCTGAAAGGAGTTTTGGTGTGAAAAGAGCGTTTCTGTTTCTGACGGGTTTTATTTTATTGTGTTCCGCTCCGGCGCCGGCCGCGGAGGTCCGGCACAACTTGGGTCTCGCCGGAGGCTCGCTCCGAGATGCGCCGGCTGCGGAACATCCCTGGAAATTGCAGAAGAACCATGAGGGTATCCGGGTTTTTACCCGCACTGTCGATGGTTCGGCGATTCTGGAATTTCGCGCGGAGACGGAAATCCGTGCCCCGCTTGAAAAGATTACCGGTTTATACGAAGAGGCCGGGCGCATGAGCGAATGGTTCTATCGCTGTAAGGAAGCCAAGCTGCTCAAGCGTGTTTCGGCGCATGAAAACATTGTTTATTTTGCGGCGGATTTGCCCTGGCCGTTGTCGGATCGCGACGGTGTTTACAAACGGGTTCAAAGCGCGAAGGCGGCGAGCGGTGCCGTGATTTATAAATTGAGCGCGGCGAGCAGCGTTTACCCGCTGCAAAAGGGCCGGGTGCGGGTGAAATATCTGGACGCGGAGTGGCACTTCACGCCGCGGCCGGATGGAACGACGGCGGTTTATTACCGCATGCACACGAGCGCCGGCGGTTTTATTCCTCCCGCCGTGGTCAATCGTTTCACGGTTTCGCTGCCCTTTAAAACCCTGCTCAAACTTCGGGCTTTGCTGGAAAGCTCCCGTTAGACCGTCCGGAGATTTTAATTAACCCCTTGCTTGAACCGCGCATCTTCGTATAATCAAAAACAACAGAACTTATAGAAATAACTAGATTACAAATTGGCCCGATCACCAACCGGCCTGGGAGGATTTCATGAAAATGAATCAAAAACACTTTTTAATTTTGGCGGCGCTGCTTATGCCGGCGCTGTTTTCCGGCTGCGGGATTGCCGTGGTGGAGGACGGAGAAACCGGCGTAAAAGCCAATTTCGGGAAAATTGACAGCCAGCCATTGCAGACCGGCTGGCATGTGTACTTTCCGATGTTTAGCTGGATTGAAATCTGGAACGTGAAAACGCAGGAACTGAAAGAGATGGCGCGGGTGCCCTCCTCGGAAGGTTTGATCGCGGAGCTGGATATCTCGGTGCTTTTTAACGTGCCGGCGGATCGAGCCGTGATGCTGCGCAGGATGATCGGGCCCAATTATTCGCAAACCGTTTTGGAACCATATGTGCGCGAGTCGATTCGTAACGTGGTGAGCGGTTATCCCGTGAAAGCGCTTTACAGTGTGGAAGGCCGCTCAGAGATCGGGAAAAAGATTCTGGATTTCCTGAAAGGAAAACTGGAGGAACGCGGAATCCTTATTCAGGATGTTCTGCTTCGGGACGTGCGTTTACCGGCGGCTTTTTCGCAGAGCATTGAGTTGAAGCTGAAAACGGAACAGGAAGCTCTGCAAAAGGAATTTGAACTTCAAAAAGCAAAAAAAGACGCGGAAATCGCCGTGGCCCGCGCCGAAGGGGTTGCCAAGAGCAATCAGATTATTGCCAACAGTGTGAACGAAAATTATCTGCGCTACCGGTGGGTGGAGGGACTGCAGAACAGCGAAAAACAGGTGGTCTATGTGCCGACGGAAGCCAACCTGCCGATCATGGAAGCGAGCCGCTGGAGCCATTTCGCCAAAGGCAGTTCTCAGAAGCAGTCTTCCTAGAATTTGTGGGTTACGCGCCGTGGTAGGTTGTCAGCCAGCGGACGTCGCCTGTTTTTGAATCCATGATGACGCTGTTGGTCACCGGGCCGCGTGTGGTGTAGCGGATTCCGCGTAGCAGCGAGCCATTGGTAATGCCCGTGGCTGAAAAACCGCACTCGGATTTCACTAGATCTCCGATATCATGAATGGGCGCGTCCGGAATCGATGTTCCGTCGGCCCCGGCCACTTGCGCCTGAAAACCCCCGCGTAAACATTTCATCGCGCAAGCAGTGATGACTGCCTCGGGAGCCCCGCCCACGCCGTAGACCAGGTCAATGCCGCTTTCGGGCAGGCAAGTAGCGATGGACGCCGAAATATCGCAATCCTGGATTAATTTAATGCGTACTCTGAGTGCGCGCAGCTGCTCGATCCAGTGTTTGTGCCGCGGCCGGTCCAGCAGGCAAACTACGATGTTTTCATTTTTCTTATCGGTAACGGCGGTGACTTTTTGAATAATGCGTTCGAGCGGTTCGCTCAGATCCAGGGTTGTTTTGCGGGCGATGTGGTAGCCGTAGGCCAATTTCAGCATATAAAACGCGTCAGTTTTGAAGAAGCTTTTTTCATCGCCCACGGCAATCACGCTTAACGCTTCCGGCCCTGAAGTGACGACCGGCCGGGTGCCTTCAATCGGGTCGACGGCTAAATCATAACGCTCAGTAATTTTGCTGCCCGCGGCCCCGCCGACTTGCTCGCCGTCAAAGAGGCCGTAGCTCTGGTCTTTTTTGCCTTCACCGATCACGACATGCGCTGAGAGCAGAGGCGCTTGGTTTAACTGCCGGCGCATGGCTTCCGTCGCGGCTTTATCCGCATTGATCTTATCGCCGGTGCCGATCCACGGGGCAGTGGCAATGGCCGCCGCTTCTGTGGCTTTTAAAAGTTCAGTAATGGGGGTCATGCTGGTTTCCTTCGAGTGTGATTAACGGCAGGTTTTAATCGAGAGTGAATAGGGAGATGGAGGGCAACGGGGGCGGTGGTTGGACCGAGAATCCAGCGGATGAGCGGCTGCAGCAGCCAGGGCGCGTGCTTGGCCGTTTTTACCAGCAGGCGCCGCAGGGTTTGCCAGCGCAGCGCCGCACTAATGAGGCGGCATAGATTTTTGCGCGGTTCCATGAGGCGGACATTTTTTTTCTGCCATTTTTCGATCAGCGAAGTGTCCCAATGGAATTGATGCGATTCAAGCAAAGCTGTAAGTTCGCGGGCCTGCAGTAAAGCCCAATAAATCCCTTCGCCGGTAAAGGGCTCAACGAAACCGGAAGCATCACCCAAAACAAAAAACCGTTCGCCGGATAAAATTCTGCGGGTGCGTTTCAAAGCGGCCGTTCCCAGCCAGGCTGCGGCGGAAAGCCCTGCGGGAATCGCGAGGCCCGCTTCTTCAAAAATCAAAGCGATGCCGGCCGCGGGGTTTGTCGATTTCAGCAGCGCCGAATGCACGGCCGCCGCGATTTCGATGTGATCATCTTCGCGGCGGACTAAGCCCGCGTACCCTGACTGTCCGCACGCCATGTAAATGGCGCCGGTCTCGGCGGGGAAACTATCCGGCGGCAGGGAGGCATAAAGGCCGATCAACGAATTTTCTGCGGTTTCCGACTGACAACCCGGCAGCTGCCGGAGGGTATCACCCGCCAGGCCATCGCTGACCAGCACCATTTTGGCGCGCACTTCGCAGCGCTTGTTCTCTGTGCGAACTTGAATGCGCGCAAAAGGGCCGCCTGGGTTCTGCAAGGACGCTTTGGCTTGAGAAAGAAAAACAGCGCCCATTTTTTGCGCCGCCTCAATCAAGGCGAAATCAAAGCGCGCGCGTGAAACGCTTTGACCCTGCGGAATTTTAATCGAAGCCGGGCCGCTGCCCGCGGCGATGATCAGCCGGTCGAGGAGCTTGGCGCCCAGCTGTGCGGTCAGGCCGCCCAACCCGCACTGTTCCAATAACGTCAGCGTGCGGCGGTTCAAACATCCGCCGCAGGCTTTACGCCGTGGAAAGGCCGCCTGATCCAGCAAAAGCACGCTGAGGCTATGCCGGGCGAGTAAATAGGCGGCCATGGCTCCGGCCGGCCCGGCACCTACAATGACCACATCCCAAAGCGGCGCGGTGATGAATTCAAATTCAGGGGCCGCGCTTTCCGGCAGAAAGATTTCTTTCAGTGTCACGGATTTTGCCAGGTCAGCAAATAACGCATGGGCCATACGAAAGTGATTTGAGCGGAGGGGAGTCCGGCAACCCGCGTGAGCGCGCTGATTTCTTCCGGCGTCCACGCGGCTTCGACAGAGAGCAGGGCATCGACATGCACGACGTGCGAGCGGGTGAGTAAGCGCGAGCCTAAAAAGGCCAGCAGCCAGCCCCGGCGCGAGCGGCGCAAATCGGAAATGACAATGCAGCGGGTTTGCGAGCGGGCCAGCGTTTTAAAAAAAAGCAGGGCCTGCGCTTCGGAGAGATGATGCAGAAAAAGACTGTTGATGACCATGTCAAAGCGCGCCGGAATGACATCGCGCAGGGCATCCAGCACAAAAAAATTCACGCCCACAGCTCCTGCTGCGGCGGCCCTGGTTTGCGCATAGGCCACGGCTTGCGGATTGAAATCACAGCCTTCAAACGATAGCGGCAGGTTTTCGCGGCGGGCCCTTACAGCCAACTTTAAAACCATATCGCCCGCGCCGCAGGCGATATCCAGAATTCGCAGAGGCTTCTTGCCGGAGTCTTTATAGAAGCGCTGAATGGCTGACCAGAGCGTTTGGGCGGAAAAACTGACGGTATTTATTTTTTCAAGCCCGCGTAAGGCCTGGGCGTGAACCGCCGCATCCAGCGCGGGATCGTCCATGAGTTCCGGCGTTAACACGCGCTTTTTTAATCCGAAAAGACCGGCGGTCATAAGTTTTCTCTTTTTTTGCAGGGGCAAGCGTTTCGATGAATGTTTGCATTCTAGCGCGGGGTGTTCGCGAAAAAAAACTTAATTTTGCCCGTTGCGTCTATAATCGCCTGCGGCTCATTCAGGCAGCGGGGGGATGCAATGGTAAACGCTGGGTTTAGAACATGGGGAACCGATCATTGGGTGGTGCTGGCATGCGTGGTGATTGCGGGAGCCTGGATGATCAGGCATTGCAAAGCCCTGCTTCAAAAGCCGCTTTCCAGCGGCGCGAGGGCCGGGTTGGGAATTTTTATTCTTGGGATGGGTATCGCGGATTGGGTGGTGCGCTGGCGAAATGGGTATTATCTCCTGCCGCTTCAGCTCTGCGATGTGACGCTGATACTGGCGGCGGTTGTATGGCTTTTCCCAAAGAAGCGCAGGGTCGGCGAATTGGTCGTTCTCTGGACGCTTTCAGGAAGCGTGCAGGCGGTTTTAACCCCGGATTTGTCCGAAGGGTTTCCGAGCCCGACCTGGTTTTTTTTCTTCGGCACGCATGTTTGCGTGATTTGGAGCAGTCTTTATTTTTTGTGCGTGGAGGATGTGGAATTATCCTGGGCGTCTGTTCGCCGCGCCAGCGTATGGACAGTGCTGTATGCGGCGGGCATTATGCTGATCAACGGGTATTTCCGGCTTAATTACGGTTATTTCACCGCCAAACCGGACCACCCCAGCCTTTTGGATTATTTCGGACCCTGGCCGTATTACGTGGTTGTTGAAGGCGTACTCGCCGTCGTTTTTTTTAGCGCCATTTTAGCGTTTGGGAAAGCGATTCAAAAAAAAGATTTGCCCCAGCGTTGCTAATTCTGCTTTTCTTGGATACAATCCCGCGCTATGAAAAAATATCCGCATTTAGAAGTTCGCATGTCCAAGATCCACCACCGGGGTGTATTTGCCGCCCGCGATATTAAAAAGGGCGAACGCATTATCGAGTATACCGGCCGGCGCCTGACCTTCGCGGAATCTGACCGCAGCAACTCCGAATATCTTTTCCAGCTCAACAAGAATACCTTTATCGACGGCAAGAATACGGCGCGTTACATCAATCATTCCTGCGTCCCCAACTGTGTGATTGAAATTGAGCGCGGTCATATCTGGATCGATGCTTTGCGCACTATCCGGAAGGGTGAAGAGCTGGTTTACAATTACAGCTTTGATATGGAAGAGGCTAAGGACTATCCCTGCGCCTGTGGAACGCGAGTTTGCCCCGGGTATATTGTGGATGAAACCTACTGGCCGAAGCTCCGCAAGAAGCTGAAAAAAGCAGAGAAGGTGCCAGGTACCCCCACGAAATCTGCGGTGAGGGTACCTGGCACCTTTTCCACGGCGTGCGTGTGAGCGATGGAACAAAGAATCATTGAGCTTGAGAAGCGTTTGACGTTTCAGGCGCACATGATTGAGGAGCTGAACGCGGAACTGATTCTTCAGCAGAAGCGAATCGGCTTACTGGAGAAACAGCTCAAAAGCGTGATGGACCAGGTCCGTTCCGGCGGCGGCGTGGTCAAAGACCTGCAGGACGAAGAGCCGCCCCCGCATTACTAGCATCGTCTACGCAGATGCTCCGATACTGCGCTTCACGCGCCTCCTGGCGTGAATGACACAGCGCACATAGCGCTGTGCATGAACGTCCCGAGCTTCTGCGAGGGGCGCGGGAAAGGTTAGTACCTCATGTCATTTGTTTTTGGTAGGGCAATTCATGAATTGCCCCTACAGAAACGACTTACATCCACAAATTCAAATGTCATGAGGTGCTAGAAACTACTTTCCAGGGTCGTGGTATTAAAGCGTAACCGGCGGAGTTTGGGCGAAAAGACGGTGTTGAACGCGACGACGCCCAGTGTCATCAACCCTCCGGCAACCACGCACGGAACCACTCCGATCCAGGCGGCGACCATGCCGCTTTCAAAAGCCCCCAATTCATTCGAAGCGGTAATAAACACCCAATTCGCCGCTGCGATGCGGCCGCGCATTTCTTCCGGAGATAAAAGACGCAGCATCGAACGCCGGATCACCACGCTGATGCCGTCAAAAGCGCCGCTGGCAAAAAGAGCGGCGAGTGAAACCGCGAAGTTCCGCGATACGGCGAAAACCAAAACGCTGATTCCGAAACCCGCCACCGCGATGAGTAAATTTCTGCCTGCGCGTCCAATCGGCGTTTTGTGCGTGGTGGCCAAAGTAATCGCCAGCGTTCCCAGCCACGGCGCTGCATTGAGCAGGCCAAACCCTTTGGCCCCGATGTGCAGAATGCTTTCCGCATAAATGGGAAGCAGCGCGAGCATGCCGCCAAAAAGCACCGCGAACAGATCGAGGGATAAAGCCGGTAAAAGCACCGGATGGTTCCAGACATAACGCCAGCCCGCAGAAATGCTTTTAAACAGGGGTTCTTTTTGCTGCGGTACGGGTGTGGGTTTAGGAGTTATGCATGCGGCGCACCCCCACGAGAGCGCAAAAAAAACAGCAATGCCGGCATAGGCGGCGGGCGCGCCCCAATCGGCGAAAATAAAAGTGATGATGATCGGCCCGAGTGCGGCGCAGGTAATCCAAGTGCTGCTGATCCACGAGGCTGCGTTGACGGTCAGTTCTTGCGAAACCACTTGAGCTTCAAACGCGGTGGCGGCCGGATCCGCGAAAGCGCGCGCAATCCCAACCAAAAAAACAACGCTGTAAAGTCCGATCAAAACCGCCGGCCCGCTTTGAGCGGAGAGGATGGCCAGCGCGATGGCGCAGGCGGTTGAAAAGGCGAGTGTGAGGAGCAGGATTTTTTGACGGTTGAAGTGGTCGGCGGTGTAGCCGCCGAAAAGCACCAGCGTGAGCGCCGGAATCGCTTCAATCAATCCGAGCAATCCAATGGCGGCCGCCGAGTGGGTGAGTTGATAAATTTGGAAACCGATCAACGCAATCAAAGCCCTGCCGGCAAGCGAGGCAAACCCGGAGCATCCCAGAAAAAAGCGGATGTCCGGAATATGCCAGGCCGCTAGAAAGTGCGTTGAGTTTTTTGGGGGTACGGCCATGGGGTAGATTTTATAGTCCAACGGCGGCTGAATGTAAAGAAGGACCTGGATAAATCTGGGGTGTAAAGTGAAAATTTTTTCAGAAATTCAGCACATCATTTAACGGCAAAAGCGCATACAAAATAAAACAAACTAAAAAAATATAACACCTTCAGCGGCAAATATTTACTAAAACTAAATTGATTTAAAAAGTACTTGAAATGTTCTGATTCCGGTGGTATCTTTCCCGATATCTAAGCAAGGTTTTTAAAATTCGCCTAAGGAGGCAGCTCATGGAAATGAATCTTCGCAAGGCAAAAAAAATAACCGCTCTCGCCGCACTCGTGACCTTCAGTCTTAATACTCTCACCGGATATTCCATGAGCGTTGCGCCCGTACATGAAGCCGGAGGTATGCCCAGTTTAGCGAGGACAGAGAGCCTGGCCCTGGATCTGGCTTCTGTGCGTGCGATCCCCGAGCAGTCGGGGTCTATTGGGGAAATTTTTTCTGTGCCCGCGGCGCAGGCCACGATTTATCACGTGCAGGATGCGCATACATCGCTGGAAGCGCAGCAGAACATTAAAAAGATTCTTGAGCATATGACGCGTGACTCCAAAATCCACACAATTTTTCTGGAAGGCGCCCTGGAGGAAGTGCACGGGGACTGGATGCGTTTTTTTCAGGATGAAAAAGCCAATGCGATTGCTGCCGGATTGCTTGCCCGGCAAGGTTTAATCGGCGGCGCCGAACTTTTTCTGCTGGAACACGATCGCGCAAATAAAAGTCTGCGGATTCTCGGCGTTGAAGGCCGCGAACTCTATCTTGAAAATCTGGAAGCCTACCGGGCCGTTTTGACCCGTAAACCGGAAGCGGAAAAATTTCTTGCCGGGCTGCAAAGCCAAATCGTGACGATGGGATCTAAGATTTTTAACAAGCAGCTCGGCAGTTTCTTCAAAGAGTGGGTGCTGCAGACGGAAGCTCTTCAAGACCCTTTTCGCCATTTTAAGACACTTGAAAAATCCGCCCAGGAAACGCTGGGGATACGCTGGAGCGACCCGCGCAGTCAAATCGCATGGCCGCAGTTCTACCGGCTTGTGAAACTGACGGAGCTTGAAAAAAATGCCGACTTGGAGAAGGCCAAAAAAGATCTGGCGCTGCTCGCCCAACGTTTTGCAGGCAAGACAGCCGCGGAGTCCATCCGCAAGCAAATCAGTCAAGTCGGAGAGATGTTAAATTCCGGCAAAGGGGCAAGCGAGAGTCCGCGTAAAGACATGGAGGCCATGGAACAGGCTTTGCGGCCCATGGGTTTTTCGTTTAAAGATTATCCGGCGCTTTCAAACGGGCTGGGCCGGATTATTTTACGCAGCGAGATCGATGCGCAGAGCTTAATGCGCGAATCTGAAATGCTGCGCGATCAAATTCTCGGCCGTCTGGCCCAAAGCGCGCAGGAAAAGGAACTTGTGCGTCTTTATCAGGATTATTTGCTGCTGAAAAGTCTTTTGACTCTGGAGCTTTCTTCCGAACAGTACGCCATAGTTCTCGGCCGATCCGCTGAACTCAATCCTGAAAAACTCAAGACGCAGATTGCCGCTGTAGGGAATTCCTCGTCATTTTCGAGCCTCTCTTCGTCATCCCCGCACCTCAACCCCATGTCATCCCCGCATGCTTCTGGCGGGGATCTCCAAGTCAATAAACTATTTACCCAGGCACTGCAATTTTATCAAGACGCGCAAAAACGCGATCAGGTAATGTCGCAAAATATGCTCAAACAGATGAAAGTGCTCGGTGCACATAAAGCGATATTGATCACGGGCGGATTTCATGCGGCCGGTTTACATGAGTTGTGGAAGAAAACCGGCGTTTCATTTGTGGAGCTCACGCCGCACATGTCGGAAATTAAAAAGGATTCCGGTTATGAACACACCCTTTTGATGAACGGAGATATGAAGGCGCGTTTGACCACGGTCAACAAACCGAGCTATGGCCAGGGGCCGCGGGTTTTAAACCGTCTTCCAGGTTATGGCCGGTATTCCGGCCGGATGGGACTGCACGTACGCGAGTCGGCGGCTGCGCAGATGTCGTGGGGGTTTGCGATGAGGCGGACACAAATCAAGAATTCCCCGAGATCCCGCAGGCTTGCGGCGACTCGCTCTGAGAAGGACACAACCCTGACGGGGTTGCTGCCTGAACAGTCCTTGCCTCCCGCCACGGCGGGCAGGCCGGCAAGGGCCGAAATGCGCCAACCTGAAGATACCGAAGCGTTGTTTGCATCGGGTTTTAATATGGACCTTGATGGTTTATTTGATTCCCCGAAAAATTTTGCAGCGCTGCGGGAATCAGCAGCCTCTGCGCGCCGAAACTCCCGGAGGTTACCGGCGGATTCCGGTGTCTCCGCGTACGTTCAGAAGCTTGAGGATCGAGTGACTCTTTCAGAAGAAGAACTCATTGGAGGGACGGTTTCAAATGATGCCCTTGATGCGGCATTTGTGTCGTATCCCGCGGGGGATCCGCGCAACGGCGCGAGCAACAATCAAAATTGGCATTACGGGGATCATGGCACGCGGGAAGGGCCGGGTGCCGGAACGGTGACGAGCAGCACGCCCACCGCTACTTCAACGCCTTCGCAAACGGTTCCTGCACCCGCGGATGTGGCCCGGGTTGCGGCGCTTACCGTGGATTTTTCGCAGAGCCCCTTGCAGCTTACGGCGGATCAGAAGGACACGCTTCGTCTTGCGATTGAAGGGTCGCATGGTTTTGGGAGTGGATCGGTCTTTGCGTCAACGTTCACACAGGTACAGCGTGAGGCGAACGGAGTTGTTTATGACGGCATTCAGGTTTTTTATAGCCTGCAAACATCGCCAACGGCGGCACGGCAGAACTTGAAAGCCACTGTGATTTTTTCTTCAGGGCCGTCTATGCGCAACGGTCCCGCGCATATCGCTACCATTGCGGATTATGCACTCATCCAGGAGTCGGAAATGCTTACGGTGCCCGCCGGCTGGACGCGCGCGGCTACGAATTCGAATTATGCGTTTCAACGCAGGCCGGACTCGCAAGGGCTTAACAATTATCTGTATCTCATGGACTTGAACAACCCCGGCAATGGCAGGGGCTTTTTGGTTGGCGGCGGCAGCCGCGTGCGGCATGCACCGGGCATCTTCGATGTTTCTCCGGATGGCCGTGTTGTTGCGGTGGCTTACTATGAAGTCGGCGGAGCCGTGGGCTCTTTGTCGCAGGTTGTATTCTACCGTACTGCGGATTTGCTGGCTGGCCAACAAACCGGCAGGCTGCCGATTGGGCCCGCCAGTGCGCAAAGTATTCGTTTCGAGAATGGGGACGTTATTGCCGAGGTAAATGTGCGCGGCCCTAATTATTCGCGCGATGGAACAGACATCCTTACATTGACCTACACGATTGCGCTCGATGAGATTGTGGGAACGTCCATGCTGGCGCCTGTGCCTGATGGCTGGACGCGCGCGGCTACGAATCCGAATTATGCGTTTCAGGTTGATTACCAGCATCTCAGCCCCGCGGCAAGCCAGTCCACCTTAAAGCTGATGAATCTTGCGACTCAAACACAGCGGGTACTGACGACGGTTCAATCACCGTATGCCGGTCTCGGAAGTTATGATGTTTCTCCAGATACGGTGCCCGGAGGCGCTGTCGTTGTTTTTCGCACCCGGGATGTTCATGGGCATGCGCACGCCACGACTATCCAGCGTATTGACGGCAGCCAGTCAATCACTTTTAGCCAGGTAGCAGGCACTGACGTGCCGGCATTGCCTCCGGCGGAGATCCGTTTCGAGGGCAATACCATTCAGCTTCAATCGCAGGGTCCGCTTGGCAGTTCAGTATTCCAGCAGAATACGTCGGTGTCGATTCAGGCCGGCGGTTTTCAAACGACCGCGACTTCATTTCGCGTCATCACACCGGGTGCAAGTCTTGTGCAAGACACCGCTGCGCACGTCACGATTCAGCCGACGGTGCATCTGGAACAGCCGGGCTATTTCACGATCTATGTTTTCAAGGCGCAAAGCGACGGCAGTCTCCTTTATCAGACTAAACAGCTCATCACGTCCGATTCCAACGGAGAGTACCAGCTTGTGGGCGCGCATCAAGTGCCATCCGGCCGCACGCTTGCCTTTGCCGGAGTCGATGCAAACTATGGCAAGACATCGGTGATCGTGGATATCGACACGGGAGATACACTGCGGCTCACCGGGGCCATCACGGCATTTCAGCCGAGTGAGGACGGAACCCAGGGGGTTTTCACGGTGATTGCGCCGATTGGGCCCAGTTATGAAGAGGTCACTTCGGGCCAGACTATTGAGAAAGAAATTACAGTGGATTTTGTAATGCTTCAGGTTGTTTCCACGACTTACTCCTCGGTTCCCGCCGGCTGGACGCGTGCGGCCTCGAACTCTGATTTTGCTTACCGTGCGGTAGTTTCTTCAAATAATAGTGATTACGAAACCTTGGAAATTTTAAATTTGAGGACCGGACAGGAATATAAAAACTTTGTCTCAACCGTTACCGCAAACAATTTCAAAGACGTGGATGTGGCGGTAGACGGCCTGAGCGCGTCTTTTAAGATTGTCAATGCGGCAGAGGAACTGCTTGCCGCGCATTATTACAATTTTGACGAACAAAAAGTTTGGACCTTTGCCAAATCTAACCCCAATTTTATTTTTGGTGATGCGGGAGAAGACAATCCGAACATGCGCAGCTTGAGTTTGCGAAACCTTGCTACGGGGGATACCCAAACTCTCGCAAGTTATCCGGTTGGACTGTTTGGAGATAACGTTTTTCGTGTGAAGGATGTATCTCCGGATGGAAATTTTGTAGTTTTTGATGATGGCAGAGGCGCGCAAATTCAGAATATCCGTGATCCCAATCAGGAATTAACCCTTGGGATAGAGTATGGGCTCAGGACGATCGAATGGAAAAACCTGCTTGCCGGGGATCCGGGTGTGGTTTTGACCAATGGTGGAAGCAGAAACTATGTTGTTAATTTGCGGACCTTAACCGTGGAGCCTTTTGTGGCTAGTACGGGATTTTCGCTGGAACAGCTTGCGGCGCTGCCGCTGAATGAGGTCATCCGCGACGGCAAGGGCCATACGGCGACAAAACGAGCCGCTGCGTCTAACCCAGCGTTTACGGTTGTTTCCATTATTAATCCAATGGCGAGTGTTTCCTATATTGTTTTTGATGCCGGCAGTCATGTTGTTTATAAGGCCGCTGAGCCCGCGAATCCTGTGTTGTTCCTGACGTCACCGAACACCAATCGCCACACTTTTATTGCGAACATGGCGGCGCCGGATGTGACGGCGGACGGACGGTTTGTTGTTTTTGGAATTACGGAATACCTGACAAATAATGATTATACGTACGGGTTTGCCGAGAGCCGGATTCAGACGGTGGACCGGCAATCAGGCGAATATTTTCAGATCGTAGCACGCCGCGAGGAAACGGGCATTCCGAGTCCGCTGCCGCGGGTAACCGGGATGCAGCTTGTTCCAGGCTCAAAAGTGCAGGTGACGTTTGAGGGCGGAAGTGCGAGAACTTATGATCTTGCGACACGCCAGGACATGTCACCGGCAGGCCAGACGCAGCGATCGCCGGAAGGCTACGCGGTAACGCTGACGGCGGAGCGGACCTTCCGTATTGTTTATCCGGATGGCCATGAGAGAACGAATCCGATTGCGGAGAACATCCATGTCAACAGTTTTAGCCTGACGCCGGAAGGCATTCGTGTTTTGAGCACGAAATTAGACCGGCCGTTCGAGTATTTCATTTATTTCAACCTGGATTTTAATGTGCCCCTGCCGCACCAAGAAGAGCCGCAAGCGCTGCCAAGTCAGGAAGCTGAGCTGCCGGTCCTGGACACGGTTTATCTCGAACCCAGAGCCGTGGTGCAAAGTGCCAATTCGCTGAATAATTTCATGACTCTTTTGGCCAGGAAGGGGATTACGAATATCAGCCGCGCAGAAGTCGAGAGTTTGATTGAACCCAGCCGCGGCGCGGTGGATTTTATGGTTGCGAAACTGGGCAGCCGTGTCGCGATTGTTGTGACATCCGCCTGGTCGGCGAGCAGCCAGGTTTCCAACGTTTTGTATAAACCCACACAGGACTCTGAGGGCATCAGGCTTCCGACGACGGCTCAGGTGCTCCCTGACCGAACCGGTTTTACAAACGAAGGGCAGCTTGTTGTCTCGCAAATCACGAGAACCAATCAATTCATCCACAACATTTATGGAGACGACGGTCAGATCACGGCCCATGCTCTGCGTGTGGCGGTGACTCAGATTTTTGCCAGGGTTTTGATTGCGCCTCAATCCGTGGCGCAAAGCGCCAATTCGCTGGATGGGTTCATGGCGGTTTTGGCCAGGAATGGAATTACGAACATCAGCCGTGCAGAAGTCGAGAGTTTAATTCCGTCAGGCATGAGAGCCGGGGAATTTATAGTCAGAAAATCAGGCAGCCGTGTCATGGTCGCCGTTTCATCCGGTTGGACCGCGAACAGCCAGGTCTCCCACATTTTGTACAAACCCATTCGGGGCTTTGCAGGCCTCAGAATTGAAACGGCACAGCTGATCCCAAGCAAGAGTGGTTTTACAAGAGAAGGACGGCTTGTGCTTTCGCAGGTCAATGGAACCAACCTTGTTTATCTGGACCGGGGATGGGCGGCAACGGATACGGCCCAAATCAAGGCGTATGCCACGCGCGTGTTGATCCGATCCACGCCTTCACCAGTGAACCGCAGCGCGACTTTGGCGGCGGAAGCTCCCGCGGCTCCGGCGCGCCAAACCGCTTCTGCAGCGCCGCAACAGGCGCCTCCGTATTTGGCGCAGGCCATTGTGCTTTCGACGCCAGGGACGCATACCATGGTTCCGGCGCTGGCGCAAGGGGCCAATCCCAATACGGTTGATTTTATTACGCTGGATGAAGAGATTCGCTGGCAAGCCGGCACAAATCCGGATGGCAGCCCGCGTTACCATGCGGAACGCAGGATTGCGACGAATCCAACGTTTTTCCCCGGCCGTCCGGCGGTCAATTTGTTTAACAGCACCAACGCGCCTGTGATGACCGGCGAGCCTGACGCAGAGTACCGTTTTAGTTTTCATTATGATGTCTCGGCGCCGCATAGTTATCAAGGGGCTTCCATTAATTTTGTCACACCAGATCGGCCATTTGTGGATTTGAGCCAGCTTGACGGAGACAGGTTTTCGTATCTGATCAGCGGCCCGCACGTGCTGAAACTGGAAGTCAAAAGTACCGGTAACCAAACGGCTGCGGCGCTTGTCGAAGGCTTGACGGAGGCGGAAAGACGGAAAGTTTATCTCCCTGATGAGCTGGTACAGATTTCGAACCCGCGGGTGAATCTTGCGCAAAGCCGAGAATTGAACTTTGTCATTGAGCATGACCGCTTGGTTGCGGCCGGCGCGCCTTTGACCGGGACTGTGGTGATTGTCACCGGCGGCGGCTTGTTGGCTTTTCCACCCATTCAGGGCCAAGTCCCCGGAGCTTTGACGAATTTGGAGCTGTATCAAATCCAACCGGGTATTCTGGCCCCCGGAAACAATGTGATTTCCAATTTCCGAACAGACACCACGTCCGTCGAATTCGATTGGAATCTGCTCAACCAGGTGGATGTCGATAAGCGCTATACGGGAGGCATTCTGGTTCCTAGTGTGCCGCTGCTCTTGTCGAATGAAACCGATCACCTGCGTTTTCGGATCACGACCGATGCTCCCGAACTAAACATTTCTGTTTCCGACGGCGTTCAGGAAGGCCTCAACGCCGATGGGACGCCGAAGTATCGCGGAGCCACGTTCCGGTACACGGTGGATCCCGCGCATCCGGATGTGGACATTACCCGCAACCAGATGTTTGAAGCCCTGCGTGATTTTGACGGCCAGCTGACCTCGATTGCGTTTGTGGCGGATCAACACTCAGGCAATTCCGGCCATGCGCGCATTGAAACGCTCGGCTTGATCCATATTCCCGTGGTTCAGGCGCAGGTTTCCGGGCCCGTGATGAATTTTCAGGACCAGGGCGTGGGAGTTGCGCTGCTTGATCCCAATGGGGTCGTGCCGAGCGGGGCCGTGGGCCATTTCAAACCGGATCCGTATACGGATATCGTCGGGGTCCAGGTTGATTTTGCCCGCCAACCGAACCGGACGCAGCAGTTTGCCGGGTTCTCCTTTTATGTCGGGCCCATCCCGGGCAATGAGACTTTTGGCCAGCGCTATTGGGATGCGGTCGCGCATCCGATTGATTTTGAAATCGCAGGCACCTCGCAGATCCTTGTCGCGGCCGCGGACAATGTCCAAACCGGAACCCTGGCCAACGGCAATCCGGTCTACCGCAGCGTGCAAGTCCTGGTTCAGGGAATCCGTGAGGCCGATGGACATGTGCATGCGCATGTGACGGCCGAGGATTTACTACGCGCGAACCCGGATTTTCATCCCGAGAATCTGACTTTCATTGCCGGGGTGATTACTCCCGAAACCTTGGGCAGCAACACGGGGACGATCACTGCGACCCTGCAGGGTCTCATTTTCACACCTGTGATTGAGCCGGTATTCACCACGAGTGTCATGCGTTCCGAAATGCGCAAAAACGATCTCGCAACCGCCCGGCTTAACACAGCGCGTATCGCCGGGTTATCGGTTTCTGAGGATTTGCGCGTGGACATGAGCCTTTTCACGGCGCTTGTGAACGCGCTTGCCGAAGAAGTGGTCCGGCGTGAACCGGTGCTGAATCTCGAGGAATACCGCGCCGACATGCAAGCGAGCATTGCTTTCGTCGCAAAATTAATCGCGGATAAACGCATCACGAATAACAGCCGCGGCGTGGCGATTTTGACCACGAGCGGGGATTTGAACCCGCGCCTGAATCTTGTGCTGTCGGCGCTGCCGTATTTGGCCGCGCTGGCAAAGAGAGATCAAAAGGGCCGTTACCATGAAAGTATGATTTTTAGCGGCGACAACGCGGATGCCATCAAGGCCGTGGTGCTTGGCCGTGAAAGCAAGCTTGCGGCGGATGAGCGCGCGATCGTGTCGGAAGTGGTGCGTTTTGCACGCAGCACCGATTCGCTCGGGCGGCTTGTGCAGGAAGAAATCCGTATGCGGCCCGAGGCCGGGATCGCGTCCTCATTGACCGACAGCGAAATGCAGAATCTGCCGGCGGTGGCGTCGATTCTGCGCGCTGTGGAAGACACTCGCGACCTGGCGAGTATTAAAGACCCGGTCAAACGCGCCGAGGCTTATGTGGTGCGTGCGATGCTTTTAGTTGAGCTCGCCGAAGTTTTGAAAACGAATGCCGCGTCGCTCCGCAAAAATCCGGGTGAAGCCGTGCGGCTGGTGCGTGAGTTTTTTATGAGCCGTTTGCCGGATGTGGTTGTAAACGTCAATGCCGACGGATCTTTCAAACTCGGCGTTTCCAGCGTGGCGGCGCAGTTGAATGTTTGGCGGCTTGCAACCGAGGCGCAGAGCCAGTCGGCGTAATCTTTTCCATAGAGACACTTCCGCCTGCATCGGTGCGGAGACCGATACGGTCATGTACGCAGCCCTGTTGGGGCAGTGTCATTCCCGCAATGTTTTGGCGGGAATCTCACG
>Ga0209211_10005585_pt1 | contig 18689 bp, 12 predicted proteins | sample RifGroA2_FD_183992 | JGI IMG/M metagenome (GOLD analysis project Ga0209211, IMG submission 183992) | Groundwater microbial communities from Rifle, Colorado, USA - Groundwater A2 (SPAdes) (version 2) | ecosystem: Environmental > Aquatic > Deep subsurface > Groundwater | place: Rifle, Colorado... | reverse complement strand
GGAAAAAATTAGCAATGGCCATAATTTTACAGTTATTGTTGATTACGCTTTTGAACCCCAAGCCGTGGCTAAGCTCTATGAAACTATTAAATTGATTCCGCATCGTCATGTAATTCATGTTTTAGGTTCAGCCGGTGGTGGTCGCGATGTAGCTAGACGGCCTATCCTTGGCAAGATTGCCGGTGAACAGGCTAACTATGTTATTGTTACCAATGAGGATCCTTACGACGATGACCCACAAATTATTATTGATCAGGTAGCTTTAGGTGCTGAGAAGGCTGGCAAAAAAGAAGGCGCTAGTCTGTGGAAGATTATGAATCGTCAAGAAGCTATTGCTAAAGCTCTGGGTTTGGCTCAAGAACAAGATATTGTTTTGATTACTGGCAAAGGCAGTGAACAGGCGATTTGTTCTAAGAAAGGTGAAAAAATACCTTGGGATGATAGGGAGGTAGTTAGGCAGGAGTTGGATAAACTGAAATAATCTTTGATATTGTATTGATAATAAGTCTATCAAAAGTGTCCCTAATTTTTGTATTTCAAATATATCAAAAAATATTGATAATAAGCCCTATTTTTGTCAGACTGAACAATTTAAGCTAAAAGATAAAATGTAAAATTATAGGTTTGCTTTACTAAAAGTACCCCTAATAATTTGTAGCTATAATAAAAACGACAAATTATAATTTTTGTGTGGATAACTGGTTTTTGGCCATTTTTTATAATTGATTTTTAGACGGTTTTTCTCTGGTTATTTTTCTTTACTTTAAACAAAAAATAGCTAAGTCTTGACGAAAACATTATTTTACCCTGTCTAATTTGACATTTATATTTTTTGGTGTTAGTATAAAGGAAGTTAAAATTTAGAAATAATTATTGTATCTCAAAAAACAATGATTAAATATAATTAAAAGCGACCAAAGTCGGAGGCGCAATTTTTGTGTCTTCGAGATAAAATCTTTCAAAAAGGTCGTTTTTTGTATTTTGCAGACTAAGTTTAACTATATTTTAAAACTAAAGTTACATAATCTTTAAACAACAACTCAACTTTAAAGCGGCACAGTGTTGAGAGTTTTTTGTTGTTTGACTTGGCAATTATATGACCCAAAACCTTGACCGACACCCAGACAGAAAATATTTCGTCGAATCAGAGGCGGCTATGCCCATGCCTGATTTGATTGAAGTGCAAAAAGATTCCTATGTCTGGTTTATTAAAGAGGGCTTGCGAGAATTATTTGATGAATTCTCTCCCATCACCGATTTTATCGGTCGTGACTTGGAATTAACTTTCGGCGATTACTATTTTGATGAGCCAAAGTTTTCTGAGGCAGAAAGCAAAGCTAAAAATATCAGTTATGAATCTGCTTTGCGCATTCAGGTTACTTTAAACAACAAAAAGACCGAACAAAAAACTACCCAAGAAGTATTTTTGGGCGACTTCCCCGTGATTACCAAGAACGGCACTTTTGTTATCAACGGTATTGAACGAGCCATTGTTTCCCAGTTGATCCGTAGTGCCGGTGTTATTTTTTCTTCCAATCAAATCAAAGATCGCAATTATTATGGTTCCAAAATTATTCCTAATCGTGGTGCTTGGATTGAAATGGAAGAAGATGCTGCTAAAGTTATTTGGGTGCGCATTGATCGTAAGCGTAAAGTCTCTGTCACTTCTTTACTGCGTGCTTTTGGTTACAGTACTAATGAAGAAATTAAACAGCTGTTTACCACTGCTAATAATTCATATATTGCCGAACATAAATTAGATGAAGCTGAAGTTTTGTCTTACATTGAGGCCAGCATTGCCAAGGATGCTTCCAGTAATGAAGAAGAGGGCTTAATTGAAGTTTACAAACGCATTCGTCCCGGAGATTTAGCGACCGCTGATAATGCCAAGAGTTTGATCTATTCCATGTTCTTCCGCTTTGATCGTTATGATTTTGATCGTGTTGGTCGCTACAAACTGAATAAACGTTTTGGTTTTAATATACCTAACAACAAAGAAACTCGCATTTTGCGTCGCGAAGATTTGATTGCCATTATTAGTGAATTAATTAGATTGTCAATCAATCAGGATTCGGCCGATGATATTGATCATCTCGGTAACCGTCGCGTACGCGCCATTGGCGAATTATTGCAGAACAAAACTCGTGTTGGTTTTTCTCGCATGGAACGTATTATTCGTGACCGCATGTCCATTATGGATATGGACACTTTAACGCCCAATAAACTGATTAACGCCCGTCCTTTGATTTCCGTAGTCAAGGAATTTTTTATGTCTTCCCAATTATCTCAGTTCATGGATCAAACCAATCCCATTGCTGAATTGGAACACAAACGACGTTTGTCAGCCCTAGGTCCGGGCGGTTTGACCCGTGAGCGTGCTGGTTTTGAAGTGCGCGATGTGCACTCCACTCACTATGGTCGTATTTGTCCAATTGCTACTCCGGAAGGACCGAATATTGGTTTAGTCGGCCATTTCGCCACTTATGCTAAACTAAACAGCTATGGCTTTATTGAATCTCCCTATCGCAAAGTGTTACATGATATCAAGAATGATCCTAGTCTGACCGTGGGCCGAATTGCTCGTGAAGACATCTATGATGACCGTGGTAAAAAGGTTTTGGTTAAAGCCGGCACCAAGATTGATGATCAGATGGCTAAACTATTAGTCGCTGAAGCTGGCCAAGTTTTAATTCCTATTAAACCACAAATCACTCATGAAATTGAATACTTAGACGCTTTCACTGAAGAAAAATATATTACCACTGATTTTAATGCGCCTTACGATGCTAATGGTTATTTTTTGGTAGATAAGACTGAGGTTAGAAAATATGGTGAGCCAGCCATTGAAGACGTCAGCAAGATTGACTATATCGGTGTGGCCGCTAACCAAATTGTTTCCGTGGCTACTTCTTTAATTCCTTTCTTAGAACATGATGATGGTATTCGCGCTTTGATGGGTACTAATATGCAACGTCAGGCCGTGCCTTTACTTAATGCCCAAGCGCCGATTGTTGGCACTGGCGTAGAATATCGTGCTGCTAAAGACTCTGGCCATGTGGTCGTAGCGGAAATGACTGGTGAAGTTTTCAAGGTGGACGGCAACCATATTATTCTGAAAGACAAGGAAGGTAACAAGATTGAATACAAATTAAACAAGTTTTTGCGCTCCAATGCCCTGACCTGTATTAATCAGAAACCAATTGTTAAGCGGGGTGACAAAGTTAAGGTCGGTGATATTTTAACCGATGCTTCAGCCATCGACAATGGCGAGTTAGCCTTGGGTAATAATATCTTAGTGGGTTTTATGACTTGGGAAGGTTTTAATTATGAAGACGCTATTATAATTTCTGAACGTTTAGTTAAAGAAGACACCTATTCTTCCATCCATATTGAAAACTATACTATTGACGTGCGCGATACCAAATTGGGACCGGAAGTCGTGACTAATGATATTCCTAATATCTCTGAAGAAAAATTAAAGAATCTAGATGAGCACGGTATTATCCGCATTGGCGCTGAAGTTTCTTCTGGCGATATTTTGGCTGGGAAGATTACGCCCAAAGGCGAAACTGAATTATCAGCTGAGGAAAAACTATTACGAGCTATTTTCGGTGACAAGGCCAAGGATGTTAGAGATTCTTCTCTGTATTTGGAACATGGTGAGCATGGTCGCGTGATTGATGTGAATATTTTCAGCCGTGAGCAGGGTGACAAGCTATCTACCGGTGTGATTCAATCCATTCAGATAACTATTGCTAATTTACGCAAGGTCAGACAGGGCGACAAGATGGCGGGACGTCATGGTAACAAGGGTGTTATTTCTCGCATTGTGCCTATTGAAGATATGCCTTATTTAGCTGATGGCACGCCTTTGGATATTATTCTTTCTCCTTTGGGTGTTGTCTCTCGTATGAACTTAGGCCAATTACTGGAAACTCATTTGGGTTTTGCTGCTAAGAAACTTAATATCAAAGTGGCTACCCCACCTTTGAATGGTATTCCTGAAAGCAAGATTCGCGAACTGCTGAGAGAAGCTGGTTTGTCTGAAGACGGTAAATCTACTCTCTATGATGGTAAAAGTGGCGAGAGTTTTGATAATCAAGTAACTGTGGGCTACAAATATATGTTGAAGCTGAATCATATGGTGGAAGACAAGATCCACCAACGTTCCATTGGCCCTTACTCTTTGATTACCCAACAGCCTTTAGGTGGTAAAGCTCAATTTGGTGGCCAGCGTTTTGGTGAAATGGAAGTTTGGGCTTTGGAAGCTTATGGCGCTGCCCATAATTTACAGGAAATTTTGACTATTAAGTCCGATGATGTCTCTGGACGTAGTAAGGCTTACGAGGCAATCATTAAAGGTGAAACAATTAGGAAACTTAACGTTCCGGAGTCGTTCAACGTGTTAGTACGTGAACTCAAAGGTCTGGCTCTGGATGTGGAATTATTAGACAAGGACGACAAGGCGGTTGATATGGAACAGCTTGATCAACAGAATCAATTAATAGCTAAAGAAGAGGCCAGATTGAAACGTGAAGAGCTTTTGGCCATAGTAGCTGATGCAGATGATGAGGTTATTAAGCAAGAGGAACTGGTGGCTGAATTACCCGTAGTGGAAGAAGAGGCTCCCGTCGTCGAGAAAGCTGAAGAATAATTAATGGTAATCAACTAACTATAATCATATGTTAAATCCTATTAAGACAACCGACTTCGAAGCTATCAGGCTTCATGTCGCTTCTCCCGACGATATTTTTGGCTGGTCCCATGGTGAAGTTACTCGTCCTGAAACTATTAATTACCGCACCCAGAAACCTGAAAAGAATGGCTTATTCTGCGAAAAGATTTTTGGCCCGGCTAAGGACTATGAGTGTCATTGCGGTAAGTACAAGAAGATTAGACACAAGGGCATTATCTGCGAAAAATGCGGCGTAGAGGTTACTAGAAGTATTGTCCGCCGTGAGCGCATGGGCCATATTAAATTACAGACTCCGACTACCCATATTTGGTTTTTGCGCGGTTTAAGCTCCAAAATTGGTTTAGCTTTGAATATGTCAGTCCAAGCTTTAGAAAAGGTTGTCTATTTCGCCAGTTTTGTCATTACTGAAGTCAATGAAGAATTGCGTGATGCCACTTTAGAGCAAATTAAAGCTGAATTTAAATCCAAGCAAAAATCTTTGCAGGCTGATTTACAGAACCAGATCAAACAGGTTAAGGCTAAGAAAGCTCAGTTGGTTAAGGCGGGTACTCCAGAATTAATAGCTGAGGAAACTTTAGCTAAGGAAGCAGACAGTCTAACCAAACAGAATAATGATAAATTAAAAGCTTTAGAAGAAGCCATGGTTCAGGCCGGCAAAGAAATCAAGGAAATTAAATCTTTGGCCGTGGTCTCAGAAACTGCCTACCAAAATTTAGCTTTGAAATATGGCCATATTTTTACAGCCAAAATCGGTGCTGAAGCTGTCCATGATTTGCTGGCTCAAATTGATTTAGACAAAGAAATAAAAGCTTTGGATAAAGAATTGAAAGATGCGGTTGATTCCAAAAAAGAAAAATTAATTAAGCGTTTGAAGTTCTTCAAAAATTTACAAAAAAACAATATTCGTCCAGAATGGATGATTTTAACAATTATTCCCGTTATTCCGCCTGATCTTAGACCTATGGTGCCGTTAGATGGCGGACGTTATGCCACTTCTGATCTGAATGACCTTTACCGTCGTATTATTAACCGCAACAATCGCTTGAAACAGTTGATTGATTTAAGTGCCCCGGAAGTTATTTGTCGCAATGAAAAGCGTATGTTGCAGGAAGCGGTTGACGCCTTGATTGACAACTCTATTCGTCATGGCAAGACGGTCGTGGCTTCCACTGGTCAAAAGCGCACCCTGAAATCCTTAGCTGATTCTTTGAAAGGTAAACAAGGACGTTTCCGTCAGAACCTTTTAGGTAAACGTACTGACTATTCTGGCCGTAGCGTTATTACCGTTAACCCTAAATTAAAATTATACCAGTGTGGTATTCCTAAGCGCATGGCTTTGGAATTATTTAAGCCTTTCATTATTAGTAAATTGATTAAGATGGAAGTGGTGCATAATGTGCGCAGTGCTTCTCGCTATATTGATGCTGGTCATGATGTGGTTTGGGACATTCTAGGTGAGATTATTAAAGATGCCCATGTACTCTTAAACCGCGCTCCAACTTTGCATCGTTTAGGTATTCAGGCTTTTAAGCCCATTCTCATAGAAGGTTTAGCTCTGCAGATTCATCCTTTGGTTTGTACTGCTTTTAACGCTGACTTTGATGGTGACCAAATGGCTGTTCATGTGCCTTTAACTGTTGAAGCCAGAGAAGAAGCCGCCACTTTAATGTTGTCCTCACATAATCTGTTGAAACCCGCTACTGGCGATCCGATTGTGGCTCCGGGCCAAGATATTGTTTGGGGTGTCTATTATCTAACCAGTGAAGACAGAGTGGTTGCTGATCCTCAGACTTTACCGGCTTTTGCTTCAGAAGAAGACGCTATTTTGAACTATGATTTAGGTCGTGTTGGCTTACGTCAGCCAATGAAGGTGAAATTATCAGATCAACCCGGTTTGACTGTTACGACTGTAGGTAAAGTTATTTTCAACCAATTGTTACCGGACAAGCTACGCTATGTTAACAAGGTTATTGACAAAGGTGGTTTACGTAATTTGGTTAAGGACTTTTTGTATAACTATGGTGAAGACCTGACCGTCACCTTCCTTGATGATTTGAAAGAAAAGGCTTTTGCTTTCATTACTCGTTCCGGTTTGTCTTGGGGCATGGATGATTTATCTAAATTCCCTGAAGTAGAAGCTAAGATTAAAGAGACTGAAAATATGGCTGAAGAAGTTATTTCCTCCTATGAAGAAGGTTTGTTAACTGACTCGGAACGTTACAGCAAGATCATTGAACTATGGACTAAGGCCAAGGAAGAGGTAACTCAGATCTGTGTTAATTCTTTAGACAAAAATGGCCCAGTCTATTCCATGATTAAATCTGGTGCTCGTGGCTCCTGGGCTCAGCTCACTCAGATTTTAGGTATGAAGGGTTTGGTGACCTCTCCTTCCGGCGCCATTATTGAATTGCCGGTCAAAGGCAATTTCAAGAAAGGCTTTGATGTTTTGGAATATTTCATTGCTACTCATGGTGTGCGTAAAGGTCTGTCTGATACAGCTTTGCGTACCGCTAACGCTGGTTATCTAACCCGTCGTTTAGTAGATGTCGCCCAGGATGTCATTATTCGCGAAGAAGATTGTGGCGATGATGTAGGTATTACTATGATAGCTAAAGAAAGCGAGATTATGGGTAAATCTTTGATTAAACGCATTGCTGGACGTTATTTGTCAGCTGATCTCAAGAATGAAGCTGGCAAAGTTATCGTTAAGAAGGGTGCGCTCATTGATGAAGTCTTGGTTAAAAAATTAAGTCAGGAAACTATTGCCCAAGCCCAGGTTCGTTCCCTCATGACTTGTCAGTCCGGTCGTGGTGTTTGTCAGAAGTGCTATGGCTATGATTTAGCCTACAACAAACCAGTCAAACTCGGTACAGCTGTTGGTATTATAGCTGCCCAGTCCATTGGTGAACCCGGTACTCAGTTGACTATGAGAACCTTTCACACTGGTGGTGTGGCTGGTCAAGACGATATCACCCAAGGTTTGCCTAGGGTGGAAGAAATTTTTGAAGCTCGTCCGCCTAAGCGTAAAGCTTTTATGTCCGATGTTACTGGCACAGTGCAGATTAAGCGCGAAGAACGTCAGGTAGAAGGTGAATTCGGTGAAGTTTTTGCCAGCGACCGTGGTGACAAGATTGTAGCTATTACTTACAAAGGTGAGGAATGGGATCGTTATGCTTTCAATGACATAGCTAAAGAGCGTAATATCAAGACGCGCAAGAAGCCAGAAATTCTAGTCAAGACTGGTGACAAAATCAAGCGTGGTCAAGACCTCTTTATCTTAGGCGAAGAAACCATTAGTGCAATTAATGGTGGTACGGCCAAGGTGGAAGACAGAGCGGTTAGCGTGGCTAAGCCAGCTGACAAGGTGAGAGAATATATTATTCCTCGTGGTTTTGGCATTTGGGTAAAAGAAGGTGATCAGGTAGTGGCCGGTCAGCAATTAACTGAAGGTAGTTTGGATTTACGTCGTTTGTTTGAATTGCGTGGCAAAGAAGAAACCCAGAAATATATTGTTAGAGAAATTCAATATGTCTATTCTTCCCAAGGTCAACCCTTGAATGACAAACATATTGAAATTATCGCTAAGCAGATGTTCTCACGTATTATGATCAAAGAAGCCGGTGATACTGATTTGTTAGCCGGTGAGGTTATAGAGAAGAATATCTTTGATGCGGCCAACAGAAAAGCCTTGAGAGACAAAACTCAACCTTCAACCGGTGATTTAATGCTCATGGGTATGACTAAGGCTTCCTTGTCCACCAACAGCTTCTTGTCCGCTGCTTCTTTCCAAGAAACCAGCCGTGTCCTGATTGATGCTGCTGTCTCCGGCAAGATTGACAGGTTAGAGGGCCTGAAAGAAAATGTCATTATCGGCCGACCCATTCCAACAGGCACTGGTTTTATTGATGACCGAACTAGTTTAGAATAATATCAAGTAAGTTAGAAGATATATATTAGTAAAAGTAGGAATCCAAAAAAACAACCCACTAGTTGGGTTGTTTTGACTTTTTAGCATTTTTTATTTACAATAAGTATTATGATTGAAAGAATAGAAAGGTTAAAACGAGACAGTGCCCCTGTTTTAGAGAAATATCAGGTTAAGAAATCTGCTGTTTTTGGTTCCTATGCTCGTGGCGATCATCGAAAAAATAGTGATATCGACTTGTTAATAGAATTTAAAAAAGATGCTGGCGGTCTTTTGACTATGGTTAGGCTAAAAAGAGACCTAGAAACTGTGACAAAAAAAGTTGTCGATTTAGGCACATTTAAAAGTTTAAACAAAAGAGTCAAGAAATATGTTGAAAGTGATTTAATCCAAATATATGGTTAAAAAAATTAATGATGTTTATCTTGAACATAGTAGAATTATAGAATAACGCTACGTTTATTATCTAATATAGAATTTTTTCAGTACTGATGTAGTAATTGTTATTGAATATAAAAACACCTTTAATTTGAAAAGGCGTTTTTTAATAGCCACTCTTTTTAAGAGTGTTCATATTCTACCAATACAGATAGCCCAGATAACTTACCACAAAACCGATGATGGCGCCCATTAGTACTTGGAGAGAGGAGTGGCCTAATTTTTCTAAGAGTTCTGGATATTTGCGATCTAGCATTTTGTCTTCATCTAGATCTTCTACTAAGTCATTGATAATCTTGCCATGCTTACCTAAATATCTGCGTAAACCCATGGCGTCTCTGAGGGTGAGTAAGGTAAAGAAGATACTCAAAGCAAAGATAGGGGAGGTCAAGCCTAGTTCTAAACCAATAATCGTACTCAAACCAACGGTCATGGCCGAATGGCCGGAAGGCATGCCCGAATAGGCAATAAGATTATGCCAGCTAAATTTTAGCCTATTACTGCGGATAAAGAATTTCAGGACTTGGGCCAGTAAAGAGGCGACTAGGGGTAAGATAATGATATTGTATGCTACCATATGTTTAGTTGAATATTTTAAAGCTTTAACCTACAATTAAATAAGGTTAATTAAATTATACCATGATCTGCCAGCAAAGCAAGAATGGAGTAATAATCAAGATATTATGAAAATAGTCATCCGGGCCGGTGGGACTGGCACTAGGCTCTGGCCCATGAGTCGCCAGCATCTGCCCAAACAATTCCAAAAAGTCATTGGTGACCAAACCATGGTGCGCACGACTTATAACAGAATCAAACCCTTATTGTCTCAACCGACTGATGTTTTTGTCTCTGTTAATCAACAGCTAGTTAATCAGCTAACTGCTGAAATACCAGAATTAACTAAGACCAATATTATTATAGAAACCGCCACTCGTAACACTGGCCCAGCCATGTGTTTAGAAGTCTGCTATTTGCAAAAGTTTTGTCAGCCCACTGATATTATTGCTTCTTTGCCCTCTGATGACTATATTTCCAATGCTCAGGCCTTCTGCGATTTGTTACGCACCTCCGCTGATTGGTTGCAATCTCATCTGGACTATATTATTATGCCGGCCGTGCATCCGACCCATGTGGATACCGGCTATAGCTACATGAAGATTGGTCAACCCCTGAGTCAGTCTGCTAATCAAGCTATTTACCAAGTGGCTGATGTAATGGAAAAACCCAATGAAGAGCGTTGCCAGGAGTTAATAGACAGTGGTGTTTATTACTGCCATGCCGGTATGTATATCTGGCAGTTGGGGACGATTATTGCACTGTTTCAAAAACTGCAACCAGCCATGTATCAAGTCTGTCAACAAATAGTGGACCTGATGCTGGTCGAACAGCCTGATTGGGAGAAAATCAAAGAAATTTACAACCATTTGGATAAGATGACTATTGAATCAGCTATTACTCATAGAGCTCCACAGGTGGCTATGAGCGTGTCTGACAAGGTGGGCTGGAGTGATGTTGGTAAATGGCATATTATTAAAAGGATTTTGTCTAATACCAAAGAGAATCTGACTAAAGGCGAGGTCTATTGCCACAACGCTAAGAATAATTTAGTTTACAACAATACTGCCAAAAAGATCATTGTACTAAATGAAGTTGATGACTTAGTCATAGTTGACACTGGCGATGTTTTATTGATATCGTCATTAGATAAGTCCGCTGAAGTCAAGCAGGCGGTAGAGGAGTTAAAAAAGCAAAATAAAAATCATTATTTATAACCCTATGAAAATTATTATTGGCTGGTTAATTACTATTATTTTGGTCGTCCTGGCTATTATTTGTCTTACTTTTATTATTACTATCAACAGTCAAGCGACTATTACTCCCGGCACTCTTTTTACCATTGAGGCTGGTGAAGGTGTCTCCCAGATCGCCGTTAATCTAGAAGAACAAAAGTTGATTCGTTCGGCTTTCTGGTTCAAGGTGCATGCTAAATTGTCTGGCCAGCAGGGCTCTTTTCAAGCTGGAGAATATTTACTAGAGAAAGATTATGATACTAAACAATTAATGAATATTTTGGTTACTGGCCAAGCTTTAACTAAAGAAAAAGTGATTTTAATCAGAGAAGGTTTGTCCAGCAAGGACATGGCTCAATATTTAACAGCTAGCCAATTATTAGATGGACAGAAATTCCAGAAATTAGCTCTTACTAAGGTAAGTAATTTGCCAGAGCGTTTTACAGATTTTGTTTTTCTTGGTCAGATACCTCGTAGCGCTACTTTGGAAGGCTATCTCTTCCCTGACACCTATCGTATTTTTAAAGATGCCACCGAGGAAGATCTAGTGGTTAAGATGTTAGATAATTGGCAAACTAAAGTAACGCCAGAGATGTTGCAAGATATTGCTAGTCAGCAGAAGGATCTTCATGAGGTTGTGATTATGGCTTCCTTGATTGAAAAAGAGGTGAGAACCTATGAGGATATGGAAATAGTCTCCGGCATTTTTTGGAACCGCATCGCTAATGGTCAAGCCTTGCAGTCTTGCGCCACCTTGGCTTACATCCTTGGGGAGAACAAGCCACAATATACTACAGAAGATACGGAAATTGATTCGCCCTACAATACTTACCAAAATCAAGGCCTGCCACCAGGACCCATTGCTAATCCCGGTTTGAATGCTATTAAGGCGGCTATCTATCCCCAGGAAACTAATTACAATTACTTCCTGTCTAGACCAGACACAGGAGAGACGGTCTTTTCCAAGGCCTATGAAGACCATCTAGCTAACAAGGCTAAGTATTTAGACTAGTCAATTGAATAATTCTGCAGATCAATATCATTAATTGAGTAATAAAAAAATCCGTTGGTAAAACCAAACGGATTTTTTGCTTACCAAGTTACTTGGCAAGAATCATGAAAATGGTACAATAGTAGGTGTTGTCTTCGCCCATAGCCAGGCCGATAGTTGCGTGCGTAGCTTCAGGCATCAACACAATAGGATAATGCTTCGGGCAATTTTTAAATTTATTAAAAATAGTCAAAGCTGGATTTTGACAACCGGGTGAAGTGACAGCCGCGATTTCTCCAACGGTAACATATCTAGCGCCTAAGTAATTTTCGACAGCTCGGCGATTCTTTAATGAATCAACACAAGTGTATGGCAACAGAATATTTTGTTTGTCAATAACAATTTTGTATTCCGATTTAGTAATTAAACCCCTGGCTAATGAATCCCGGAGAGATGCGCACCTGATTTTGTAATCCTCACTACGCAGATATTCCGCTACCAGATAAGTTTTTATTTTTTTATCAACAGCCATAATACGTCGACTGTTTTGCTCGGCCTCTGGTACATTGACCAAAGACAGGGTAGACAAGCCATAGGCTAGTCGTTCTTGGTTAATTAGATTTCTAATATCTTTAACCAAAGTCGGCCAATTAGCATCTTCAGCATCTTCGCTAAAGATAATTTGCGATTGCATTGTCATCGTAGCAATGCAGAAGAAAATAATAATGATTAGATTTTTCATTATTGAACCTCCAATTTGTTATTTAAATGTTAATTTACTATATTTTAATTATTTTGAATATATCATATTTATAGTCATCTGTCAAGCCATAGATAAATATTATGGCTAATATTAAATAATATAATAATACATTATTTGTTGATATCATTGGTCTTGACAAATACTCTATTTTTGCTACAATAAGTCCATAATTTAATAGTCACAGACCACAGGCACAACCATAAGACCTGTGTAGACATCAGTACTCTCCAGTATTGTGTTAGGCTGTGGCTCAAAAGCGACAGTTTTTGTTTTATATCAAACTTATGGCAAAAAACAAATTACAAAAACAGGAAATTTTACGCGACTTAAAAGCCAAGATGGCCAAAGCCAAATCCATGGTTTTCGCCAGCTTTAATGCTTTGACTGTCAGCGACAATGAAGATTTGCGCGATCAGTTAAGAGCCGAGGGCAACGAATACTACGTAGCCAAAAAGACTTTACTTAATCTAGCTTTACAAGAAGCTAAATTAACAGGTATTGACGCTAAAAACTTTCAGGGTCAATTAGCCGTAGTCTTTGGTTATGAAGATGAAGTGAGCCCCGCTAAAGTTGTGGCTAAATTTGCTAAAGGTCATGCTAAGAATCTGGAATTTGTAGGCGGTATTTTAGAAAACCGCTTTATTGAACCAGCTCAAGTTAAAGAGTTAGCCAGTTTACCTAGTAAGCAGGAACTCTATGCTCAAGTTGTTGGTACTATCAATGCTCCAGTTTCCGGCCTGGTCAATGCTTTAGCTGGTAATCTGCGCAACCTTGTGTATGTGCTGAATGCCGTAGTGGCCAAGAAATAATTTACCAAAATTATTTTATACATTATTAATTAACATTAATTTAAATTAAAATTATGACAGAAGAAACTAAGACTTTTCCTGAAGAAGTAAACGAAATTCAGGTTGAAGTACCTGCCAAGTTTAAAACTTTGGTTGAAGGTATTGAAAAAATGTCTGTTCTAGACTTAGCCGAGTTAGTTAAGGTTCTAGAAAAGAAATTTGGCGTTTCCGCCTCTGCCCCAGCTATGATGATGGCTGGTCCAGTCACTGGCCCTGCTGAAGTCGTTGAAGAAAAGACTGAATTCGACATTGAAATCACTGAATCCGGTGCTAACAAGATTGCTGTTATTAAAGCAGTCCGCACTGTCTCTGATTTAGGTCTGAAAGAAGCCAAAGATTTAGTTGATGCCGCTCCTAAGGTTTTGAAACAGGGCGTCGCTAAGGCTGAAGCTGAAAAGATTAAGGCTACTTTGGAAGAAGCTGGCGCTAAGGTCACTTTGAAATAAGCAACCTCAACATCCAATTTTCTAAAAACAGACCCCTAAAGGGTCTGTTTTTTTGTATACTATTATTAGTTAATTTTTTTATTAAACTATTGATACAAAGGAAATTGATAGAGCTGTTGTCCTGCTAGGACATAAACCTGATTAGCTTGTTCATTGATAGCAAAATCTGTTATTTCGCCAAAGCTATCACTGGCATATTGAGCTAGGAAGCGACCGGATTGGCTAAAGACAATCAAACGGTTGTTGGCTTTTTCCAGGACATAGAAAATCTCTTTGTCTTTGAGAGCGATAATCTTGTCAGGCAGATCTAGGGCGGGCATGACTTCTTCTAGGATAAACTCTTGGGGACGACCGCCACCATATTTGAAGATTTGGTTGCCACTAATAATCCAGACAAAGCCGTTGACTGATATACTACTAATGGTGCGTAGACTGCTGTCTTCCAGCCAGTCTTTGCCATTGTCTAATTGGTTGTTATAGCGGTTGTAGCGGACGATTTGTTGCGTCTGTTGATTAAAGATATAGAAGCGATTATTGTAAATAGCCAGAGCACTAGGGTCAGACAAGGCTTCAGTACCCGTTAGTTTGTCTAGTTTTTTAGTAGAAGGATCAATGGCCACGATAGAGCGATTGTCGCTGATATAGTAGATATTATCATTATCATCAACGGCAGGTGACTTTACATTTTTGATATTGCTATCCTGTAGCAAAACATTGATAGTAGTTTGTTGGAGATCAAATTCATAAATAGTTTGCTTTTGACTATCAGAAGCATAGAGACGATTATTGACTATAATCAAACTATCTGGTTGCTGTTCAGTCGCAAAGGTAGCTAGGAGCTGGGGGCTGATTAAACGGGTAACATTATTAATCTGGTCATAATACTGGTTGTAGCCGTTTTTTAAATCCTGCCAAGTTTTTTTCTGTGCATCAGTGTCCTGGGCCAGAGCCTTGAGCATTTGATCAATCGTAATCAGGTTATCGCGGGCACCAGCTAAGTTGTCGTACATCATATCAGTTTCAATCTGGCTTTGCTTTTGTTGAATAGTAGTGATTTGTTCCTGGTAAGCCTCCTGGACAGCTCTTTTTTTACTACGCAGGCCATTGTAGGTAAGATTGCCGATTAAAATGATCAAGGTTAAGCCGATGATACCCAGCATAATCCAATGTTTGCGCTGTAAGCGATTTTTTCTAGCCAAGACCAACTGTTTAAAATGTTGGCGCTTATCTTTACTAGTCACGGTCTGGTAGGCGACAACAGCTGTGCCCATTGCCCAGCTGGCTGTTAGTTGAGCGATATTGAAAAAGCGTCGTAGATTGATTTTGGGTCGAAAAGCTAGTTTGCCTTTGAAGGTGAGTTTATTCTGGTATTGATGCTTTTTCCAGCGGTGTAAATCTAAACGGTTGAAGATATTTTTTAAATGACTAAAGCTAATTAAACCGGTGGGTGAGAGTAGTTTGGCGGTCTTGGCTTCAGTTAAATGTAGGGCCTCAATGGAACCTGGTTCTTTTTCTGTTTGTAAAGGGATGGGTCGCCTATCAGGGAGGGGAGCAGTTTGTCTGGCACGAATGGGATTAGCTGGCTGTGCAAAATCTTCTTGGCCAAAGCGACCATTTTGGATAATTAAGGCTAGAAAGGGGACATAGACATTAGTTTGTAGTAAGATATTGCGAATTTGCTCCACAGCACTAGCGGGTGGCAGGGTAGTAATAATTTTAATCAATTGATTTTCTGAAAGATATTCAGCCAAGGCTTCATTAGCAAAAAGAAAATAGCTACCCATGGGAATGGAGCCGTTAATAATATTGGAAAATAGTTTGTTGATATTAAATATCTCTTTGTTGGACTCGTTATTATTTTTAGTAATATCCATGAGATCAAAGCCTAACTCATCATTGGGATTTTTAGAGCGATAGATTAGCAGAGCTTTGTTACGTCCTAAATTAGCCAGATGCAATTCATTTTTGTAGATGGCGCCAATGGTCATGTTGACATTGGGCACAGAGAATTTTATTTTTTCAGTGGTTAAGTATTCTACGATATTCTGGTTGAGTTTAGCAATGGCTGATTCAAAGATATTTTCTACTTTGACTGAAGCGGTTCTTTGTAAAAGAATAATTTGTTCGTTGCGATAATAATTTTGTTTAATCTGGTCGATTACAAAATTAACCAGACGCACCATTTCCGGGTGGTTGGTTTTGAGATCTACGACAATAAACAGGCGACCCAAAAGAGCCTCCTCTTCAGCAGCTGGTTGGCTGATAAAAATTTTGCTGATGGTGTCTGTTTTTTGTTCAGGTGAAACAGCCAATTGGGCTATTTTATAATTCATAAAACAGCATCAAATTAGTCTTTAGACTATTGACTAAAGTAGTGATTTAATTATACTATAAGTTTATAAAAAAGAAAACTATATGTTGGACAAGCTATTTGGCTCCAAGGCCAGGGTAAAACTATTAAAACTATTTCTCTTGCATCCCCATGATAAGTTTTATATCCGAGAAATTGCTAGACATTTAGCCCTCCAGCTTAATTCTGTACATCGGGAATTGACTAATCTAGAAGAAATCGGCTTGATCATTTCTTCCACTGCAGACGATGATGCCGAGTCTGATAATTGTTTATCCAAGGAAGAGCAGGCCAACCAGGCTAAAACCAAGGTGGCCAAGATTCCTAAAAAACAAGAAAAGAAGTATTACCAAGCTAATACGGACTTTGTTTTTTACAAAGAAATTAAGGCTTTAATGGTTAAGGCTCAGATCCTTTATGAAAAAGACTTTACCAAAGAGCTGAGAAAGGTGGGTAATATCCGCATCATGATTTTGACTGGTCTGTTTATGAATGATCTAGAGTCTGATATTGACCTATTCTTAGTTGGTAGTTTTAACAAGGTAAAATTAGCTAAAGTCGTCAAGGATTTAGAAAAGGATTTGGTGCGTGAAGTAAATTATGCAGCTATGACCGAAGAAGAATTTAGATATCGCCGAGAAATAGCTGACATTTTTCTCTATAAAATTATAGATAATCCTAAGATAGTAGTGATTGATGAGCTAGAAATACTCTAATTTTAAATAATTCACCTTATTAAAGGACTAGTTTAAAGCTAGTTCTTTGTTTTAATATTAGCTATTTTGTTTAATATTAAAAAACTGAGAATTTACTATTGACTTTAATAATCTTTTATGCTATTGTTATGTTAATAATTTTTAAGATTTAATCTAGGATTAATTCTAGTTAAAACATAATAACAGATATTTAGGAGAAATATCTTTTGGCCTTATGGAAAAAGAGTCAATTTTGAATCAGATCATGACTAAGAACCAATTACAAAATTTGGTTAATTTAAATATTGTAGCCATTGCTGATCAACTATTCAACAATTTAAACGCCAGAGAGAAGGACGTTTTAACCAGACGTTTTGGTTTGCATGGACAAAAACGTGAAACTCTTGAAAGTATTGGTGGCCAGCACGGTTTAACTCGTGAACGTATTAGACAGATTGAAAGTGGCAGTATTAACAAAGTTAGAAAATATCCTGAATTAGAACAGGCCATTGGCCAATTGCGCCAGTCCATTGCCCAACTTTTAGCCGGTCATGGCGGTATGATGTCTCAGGATCATTTGTTTACTACTTTACAACAGCTGTCCAAAGCTGGAGTTGAACCCCAGGTTTTTAATAACTATTTACATTTTTTGACTTCCAAAGTTCTACAAGATGAAATTGTTAAAGTTAGTAATGCTAACTATTTCAACCGTCTGTTTAAGTTAAGACACCAGTCTTTGGATCATTTGGAAGCCGTGGCTAAAGAATTGTTAGCCGTTATTCAGAATAAAAAGCAATTACTATCCACTAGTGAATTAATTGAGACCGTTAAAACTTTGTCTACTTATCAGTCTAACCAAAATAAATTTGTTAGCAATCAAATTGATTTAGGTGACTTAGTACCAGTTGAGGGCGTGGTTGTTACTGACCGTGCCATCTACGCTTTTCTACAAGCTCTCACTGATGTGGAACAAAATAAATTTGGTTTCTGGGGTCACAAGGCTTGGCGTGAAGTCAATCCTAAAACCATTAATGACAAGATTTATTTGGTTTTGAAGTATAATGGTCAGCCCATGTATTATGGCGACATTGCCCAGAAGATTTCTGAATTGGGTTTTGACCACAAAAAGGTTAATACCGCTACTACTCACAATGAATTAATTTTAGATGACAAATATATTTTAGTCGGCCGTGGTTTATATGGTTTGAAAGAATGGGGCTACAAACAAGGCACAGTAGCTGATGTCATTGCCGATATCTTAGCTGATGCCAGCCAGACTTTAAACAAACAGGAAATTACTGACCGTGTTTTAAAACAGCGTTTGGTTAAACAGACTACCATTAATTTGGCTTTGATGAACAAAGACCGCTTTAACAAGACCGGTGAGGGTAAGTATCAATTGAAACAGAATTAAGCCTAATAGCTACTAATATCAAGATTATATCAAGCAACCGTCTATGAACGGTTGTTTGTTTTTGTAAATCTTGGCTGAATATAGTATAATGTAATTAACTAAACATTAACTATGGAGAATTTTTTTCTCGAATTATTTAGTTTGCCTCCTAGCGAAGCTCTTTATCGTATCATGTTTTGGTACTTTGGCTGGTTGCCCATAGCTATCTTGTATGTAGCTGGCGCTGTTTTTCTTTTTCGCAAGGTGCAGAGAATCAAGTGGTTTCATACCCAGAAGTTTATAGTCCTAGCCATTGATGTGCCGGAAAATAATGAACAGTCCTTGCGCGCCGTA
>Ga0209211_10005584_pt1 | contig 18691 bp, 29 predicted proteins | sample RifGroA2_FD_183992 | JGI IMG/M metagenome (GOLD analysis project Ga0209211, IMG submission 183992) | Groundwater microbial communities from Rifle, Colorado, USA - Groundwater A2 (SPAdes) (version 2) | ecosystem: Environmental > Aquatic > Deep subsurface > Groundwater | place: Rifle, Colorado... | reverse complement strand
TACTTGGTTCCGTGGGACGCGCAAGCCGACTGTCGGGCCGAAGAAACGGAACCGAGAGGATGCCCGCCGTTGGTGCCTGCGGCGCATGATTCGCGAACCTCAGATTACCCGTGCCGTGGTGGTGCGCCATGATTACGACGGCAACATTCCGGTTTGGTATGGGAACCAACGGTCATCCTAGCGTGAACTTGCCAGCACTGGTGGCCCACATGCGGCGGGCCGGCTGGCACCTGGAACGCTGGGATGAGAGGTGGGTCAGCTTCCGGGATGGGCGGCACCTCCCGGCTCACGCCTACCGGCGGGCCGTGATTTCAGCCCATGGGCTCATCGTTGAGCACCGGACGATTGGCGGATACGTGCGGGATGTCTCCGATGGGCCGAAGCGGTTTCACAGTCTCGAAGAACTCGATGCGCTGCTGGCACAGTGCGGGTTGCAGAGCAAATCCTACGAGGGGCCGAAAACATGACCCGGACCCACGCCTGGCGGAAGGTGGCGGAGGCGTTTGGGACGCCACCGGAGCAGCGGACGGAGCGACAGAAGATGCTGACGGGATGTGGTCTCTGTTGCGGCATCGCCACCAGCGACGGGACCTTCTTCAACAAGCCCACGATCTATACACAACTACACCATCTCGCGGATGGCGTTTGGTCGTGGTGGCCCCAGCGTCCTGAATATGCCGGCCAGCGCGCCCTCTTCGCGGGTCTCATGGCCGCCATGACCCAGCGCGAAAGAAATCTACTGGAACCGGGTCTGTGAAACGCCACCCCGTCTCGGATCGTGAGCAGGACCGCGCCGCGCTGGTGGAGGTGGCGGAACTGGTCATCGTGGCAGCCGCCATCGCCTTGGTGGCGTGGTGGCTCTGGTGGCGGTGAGGCCATGGCTCGCGCTGCGTCGTGAGAGCCGTCAGGAAGCCGAGGCCCGCGCGGCCCGAGAGTGGACGGGATGCGAACCGTGGGACGAAAGGCAGGAAGCGATGACGGAACCGAAAGCCGTAACCGTGCGTGAGCCGAGCGAGGCCGCCTTACGCCCCGAGGCCACATTCACCGATCTCATGTTGCTCGCCAATGAACTAGTACGCACCGGCTTTCTGCCGCGTGAGGTGAATACGGCGGCGAAAGCGGTGGCGATCATCCTGACAGGGCGGGAATTGGGCATTGGGCCGATGCAGTCCCTACGCTCCGTCTCGATCATTAACGGGAAGCCCGTCCTAGCCGCCGATCTCCAGCTCGGCTTGTTTCACCGAAGTGGTGGGAAGTCGCGCTTTGTGGAACTCACGCCCGAGCGGGCGAAGCTGGAACTCAGTGCCCCATGGTTGAGTGCCCCGCACGTCGAGACGTTCAGCATGGAGGACGCGAAGCGGGCGAACCTCACCCGGAACCAAGTCTGGACGCAGTACCCCAAGGCGATGCTCCGCTCCCGCGTCATCACGGCGGCCCTGAAGTCGGCGGGCTTCGAGCCCTGTGCCGGGATGTACGATCCGGAAGAGATGGGCGGGACGCCGGTCATCAAGGGCCAGATCATAGAGACAGAAGCGGCCCCCACTTCCCCGGAGACGGCGGAGCCCCCGCCGAGCGTGGACGACACGCTGCCGATTCGGATGCGGCTCACCATGGCCCTCAAGGCCCCCTATTTCCGCAAGGACCGTTGGCAGGGGCAGCTCCGCACCGACCTAAAACTCGATGAGGAGACGACGGTGAACGAGTGGTTGAAGAGTCCCCGCCGCTCCATGCAGGAACTCATGCAGGCGGAAGAGATCGTGTCATGGATCGCCAACGAAGCGGCAGGGGAAAAGGAAGCGGGTGTGACGAAGGCACCGCTTGGTGCGGCATGATCGGCGGCGTGCTGGGGATGCACTCCATCATCGAACTTCATCGGTGGGAGCCCCGGACAGGGCAACAACCCCAGCACGCCCGCCGGTTCGCTCCGGGGTACGGGGCCGACCGCGCCAACCGGAGGACGGGGTGAGCGAGGGATACACCGCGTTTTTGGCCCGCAAGTCGCAACTTGACGGAGGAAGCGGCTTCACGCCGCTCTGGCTGCCGGGATTCCTGTTTGACTTTCAGGCGGCGTTGGTGGATTGGGCCTTGTGCCAAGGCCGGGCGGCGATCTTCGCGGACTGCGGGCTGGGCAAGACACCCATGCAATTAGTCTGGGCGCAGAACGTCGTGCGGAAAACGAATCGCAAGGTGCTGGTGCTCACTCCACTGGCGGTATCCTCACAGACCTTGGAAGAGGCCGTGAAGTTTTCCATTGAGGCGGCCCGCTCACTGCAAGGGGTTTGCCGCGCACCGATCACCGTCACGAATTATGAACGCCTCCACCACTTCATGCCGGGCGACTTCGCAGGTGTCGTGTGCGATGAATCAAGTATCCTAAAAAGCTTCGACGGGAAACGCCGGGCGGAGATCACCGCCTTCATGCGGAAGGTCCCTTATCGCTTGCTCTGTACCGCGACGGCCGCGCCGAATGATTACATCGAGTTAGGCACGTCCTCGGAAGCCTTGGGGTATCTCGGGCAAGTAGACATGCTCAGTCGCTTCTTCAAAAACGATCAGGGGAACGCCGTTCGGACGAACCGCAATTGGGAAGGCAGTAAGTGGCGGTTCAAGGGCCATGCCGAGGAACACTTCTGGCGCTGGGTATCATCCTGGGCGCGTGCCTTGCGCCGGCCATCCGATCTCGGCTTCTCGGATACCCGGTTCATCCTTCCTGACCTAGTGGAGCGGGAGCACATCATCCAAGCGCGGCATCTCCGGGACGGAATGCTCTTCGACCTCCCGGCGCAGGGGTTGTGGGAGGAACGCGAGGAATCTCGCCGGACGATCACCGAGCGGTGTGAGGCCGCTGCGTCCCTAGTCAACGGCACGGCGGAACCGGCCGTCGTATGGTGTCATCTGAATGACGAATCGACTCTCTTGGCGCGACTGATTCCCGACGCCATCGAAGTCGTCGGCAGTGATAGCCCGGAGGTGAAAGAAGAAGCCTTCCTGGCCTTCGCGCACGGTACCGCTCGCGTCCTGGTCCTCAAGCCCAAGATCGGCGCCTTCGGGCTCAACTGGCAGCATTGTGCCCACATGACAGTGTTTCCATCGCACAGCTACGAACAGTATTACCAAGCGGTGCGGCGCTGCTGGCGATTTGGGCAAGACCGATCCGTGCGGGTGGATATCATCGCCACCGAAGGAGGCCGCGGAGTGCAGGCGAACCTCGCCCGCAAGGCGGCACAGGCTGATGGGATGTTCACCGCGTTGGTGCGGCACATGAATGACGCCTTGTCACTGGCGCGGCAAAGCACCTTCACCACTGAGCCGGAGATGCCCGGATGGCTATAGCAAACCAATCCATCACCGACCAGTACGCCCTCTATCAAGGCGACTGCATGGAAGTGCTGCCCGCTCTCCCAGAGGGTTCGGTGCATCTCTCCATCTACTCGCCGCCCTTCGCGGGACTCTATCACTACTCGTCCTCAGATCGGGACCTCTCGAATTGTGCGGGTTATGAGGAATTTTTCGAGCACTATGAATTCGTCGTGCGCGAGTTAGCGCGGGTCACGATGCCTGGGCGCATGACGGCGGTCCATTGCATGGACGTACCGACCGGCAACACTGGACTCGATGAGCTGATGGATTTCCCTGGGGATATTATCCGGTTGCACAAGCGCCTGAGGTTCAGCTACGTCGCCCGCTACCATGTCTGGAAAGAACCATTGACGGTGCGGAACCGCACGATGACGAAGGCGTTGGCCCATAAGTCGCTGGTCGATGATTCTAGCCGCTGCACGGTCGCCAGCGCCGATTACCTGCTAGTATTCCGCCGCGCTGGGTCGAACCCGGTTCCCATTGTCCATCCACGGGGGCTCACGGAGTACGCGGGCGAGCGCCTACCGCCCGCTGAGATCCTCCGGTATCGCGGATGGACGGGCAACCAAATCGAGAACCGATATTCCCACTGGATTTGGCGCCAGTACGCCTCCGCGTTTTGGGATGACGTGCGTCTGGATCGGGTGCTCCCCTTCCGGGCCGCACGCGACGAGCAGGATGAGAAGCATGTGCATCCCTTGCAACTCGATGTGATTGATCGGGCACTCGTCCTGTGGTCAAATCCGGGTGAGACGATCCTGACACCGTTCATGGGCGTCGGCTCCGAGGTCTATTCGGCGGTGCGTGCTGGCCGGCGCGGGATAGGTGTTGAACTCAAGCCCAGCTATTACCGGCAAGCCGTGAAGAATCTGGCGTCCATCGGGACAGAGGTTGAACAGCAGGAATTCATTACCGAAGAAGCGGAACCGTGAGCGAATCCGCGCAACGCGAACTCGTGTTCGCCCTCCATGAGGCCCAGCATCAGCGCCGACTCCTTCTCATCCGGGACGCGATGGCCGCACTCTACCGGAGCCGACTGGTCGAGCTGGGCTTCGAGCGCGCCGCCGTTTCGGGAAACGATGTCAGACGGTGGCTCCTGCGAAACCCGGAGTACGACATCGGGGGCTCGGCGAACTGGCGGGCGGCGGTGTTCGCGTCCAGGGAGTGGGCGTGGACCGGCCAGATGGTGGAGAGCACAGCCCCTGGTGGGCACCGGACGAAACTACAGGCGTACCGGCTGCGGGAGGCCATGGGAAGATGGCTTGACACACCTTGACGTACATGTAGATTGGGGTTCGTGAGAACGTGGCGGGTGCGCGTGCCGTTTCCGATGCCGGATGGTGAGGCGGAGTTGACCTGTGATTGCGGCCAGGAAGCGAGGGTACCGACGAAAGGCCATGCACTGGTGGTGGCCTCTATCGGCATGGGTTTGGTGTTTGACCCGCCAAGCTTTCCACCGCCCGCCGACTTCCTCCCAGCGACGATCCAGTGTAGGCGCTGTGGTCGCATCTATGAATTCGGGCCCGATGTACGGTAAACACTTCGCGCAGACCTACACGGGCTCGATGTTCGGGGCCGGGCCGGTCGTGTTCGCCGTCTGGGGCTATGTAATCGCCAATGCCCGCCGGGACGGGACGGTTGAAGTGAACGCCCAGCTCGTGGCGGCGGCCCTGGGGGCCTCGGTGGAGGACGTTGGGAAGGCGCTCTCCTACCTCACATCACCGGACCCAACGAGTCGCAGCAAAGAACACGACGGGAAGAGGTTGTTGCCGCTGGGTGAGTTCCTGTACATCGTCCCCAACTACAAGCGGTTCAACGCGATGCGTAATGACGATGAGCGCCGAGCGTACAACCGGATCAAGCAACAGGAGTCACGCGCCAGGCGTCGCGTCAAGGTAGATGTCAGCCGCCGTCAGCCGCCGTCAGCCCCTATACCGGTACCGGTAGATATACCGGTAGAGATAAAGACTCCCCGCAAGCGGGGGGCGAGTACTGTTCCCGCCACGTCGTGGAGTGCGAAGGCCATTGACACCTGGAAAGCCTGTGCTGGTAGCCCTCCGGTAGGTCCCCTCGTCTCGGCCTTGAAGCCCGTCTACGACGAGCTTAAAGACACCGATCGACTCTGCTACGGGTTGGCCAAATGGCTCCGGGCCGGCAATGCCAAGTTTGGCCCGGCGGTGTTCGCACGGGACTGGCGGCAGTGGGTCCCCAGCGGCCAAGACGGGCTGCCCAAAGGGAACGATCTCGTCATGGCCGAGTGGCTGGCGAAGGGGGCCGATGCTCACGGACCGTGAAGGGTTCGCCGTGGCGCTCCATCGGCTCGCCGCCTTCCACAGCAAGGCGTTGGATGCGGCCACCGTGGACGACTACTGGCGGCTACTGCAACCTGAGCTAGACGACCAGCAATTCCGCCAGGCGTGTGCAGCGCTGGCAGCCGGCGATTGGTGGCCCACTCCGGCGCGAGTTCTCCGAGCGGCTCGGTTCGCTGCTCCGTTCGCGTGGCGTTCGGCCATCGGCCGGCTGTACAGCGCCGTTCGGGCGTGCGATGAGTTCGGCCCCACCGGTGGGACCACGTATCGCGCCGAGAGAGTACGCCAACAATGCGGGGATCTCGGCGCCCGCTTGTTCTCGGCCGTCGGCGGGCCCGCGGCGTTCATGCGGGCCTTCTGTGAGCCTGAGGCGGAGACCTTCCTGCGGAAAGCGTTCATGGAGGCGGCGCGGGAGCTCACGGCCGAAGAGCCCGAGGCCATCACCGCGCTGGTCGATGGGACTATGCCTGCAGCACTGCCCCGATCTCACGACGCGGTGCCGCTCCCGATAGTACGGGCGCTTTCTGATTCGCTGAGGCTGGACCGATGACCGACGCGCACCGGCAGGCAGCCCCGTGAATGGCGAGCGGTATGCGCGTTGACCTCATCACGGCAGGGTTTCCATGCCAAGACGTGAGTGTCGCCGGCCAGCGGAAAGGACTTGCGGGTGAGCGAAGTGGACTCTTCTGGGAAATCATACGGGTTGCCCGAGGGCTACGACCGGGTTGGCTTCTCCTGGAGAATGTTCCCGGATTGTTCTCTTCCCATCGGGGCCGGGACTTCGGCATCGTCCTTACCGCGCTGGATGAGCTCGGGTACGGTGTGGCGTGGACGGTGCTGGATGCACAGTACGCCGGCCTGGCGCAGCGACGGGAGCGCGTGTTCCTTGTCGGCCATCTTGGAGCCCCATGTCCACCCGAAATACTTTTTGAGCCCGAAGGCGTGTCGGGGAATCCTCCGCCGCGCCGAGAAGCGCGGGCGGGAATTACCCAGAGCCTTACGCGAAGCCTTGGAGCAGGTGGCGCAGACGACAACGACGCCCAAGGCAGGCTCATAGTGGCGCGACCCATTACATCTTCCAGCTACAAGAGGCATGACGAGGATACGGATACTATTGTCACTCACGCCTTGCGATCCGAGGGGGCAGACGCCAGTGAGGACGGTACGGGACGGGGAACGCCGCTCGCTGTGGTGCCAATCCTTGAAGTGAGCGGCGGAAGCACGTCGCGTGGAGACGGGCCAAACGGCGCGGGGATAGGAGAGGAAGGCGATCCCATGTTCACGCTGCAATCGGCGCACCAGCACGCCGTCATGTTCTCAGACCCACGTCGCCATGATGTGCGGGGTCTTCACCGAGGTGACATACGGGGAAAGCCCTCACTGAACGCGACCAACAACGACCTCCTGCTTGCCCCGACGTTGCGGGTCGGGGGACGCGAGCAGGGCGCGGGGTCGAGCAGCGACAACACGCCTATTGTGTTCGCTACGCAGCAGACGCCGAAGGGATTCAGCAGCAAAGTCGCCCCTACGCTCCAAGTTCCGAGTGCCAGCGGGGGCGGACAACCTACTGCGGTACTTGATGTGCGCCCCCGGCGGTTGACGCCCCGCGAGTGTGAACGCCTCCAAGGCTTCCCCGACGACTGGACGCTAATTGCGGGTGCTAGCGATTCGTCTCGTTATCGCGCCCTCGGAAACGCCGTGGCCCCGCCCGTCGCGGAGTGGATTCTCCGACGCATCCCTGCCGAGACAGTCGGGGAATTGTTTTGTGGCATTGGCGGCTTCGGGTTGGCAGCGCGGCGCACTGGAAAGTCTGTCGTGTGGGCCAGTGAGATTGAGCCCTTCTGTCGCCGAGTCTATGCTGCCCGCTTTCCTGATGTGACGCTCTTGGGTGATGTGCGGGAGGTGGGCGCATAATTCCTCGTCGGAAGCCCTTGGCGAAATCGCGGAAGCGGCTCGCCCGCCGGACGCGGCCCCGGAGCAAGGGCAAGTCTCGATTCAAGGTGAGCGGCGTGCGCGATGAAGCGAAGCGGAACTGGATTCGCAGCAAAGCATGCTGCGTGTCCGGGGCGCGACCGGGCGAGAGCGTGCTGTGGCCGTGGACGAGGTGGGGTAGGCAGCGGCCGGCGGTGATCGTGGCGGCGCACGCCAAGGCGCGAGGCGCTGGCGGGACGGACGCAGAACTCGTGCCATTGGAAAGGGCGCTCCATGAGGAGCAGCACCGGATTGGGGCGCGCTCGTTCGAGCGGAAATACGCCTACCATCTGCGGGGCGAGACGCTGCGGGAGGTTGCCGCTGCTTACGACGCAGCGTGGCGGGCCGCCCAGGCGGGGGCTGGCCCGTGACCGGGGCCCGCCGACCTATGGCCAGAGCTTACCGGCAGGCCCGGATTATGAACGCCACGGAGCGCGACTACGGCCTCCTGCTCGAAGCGCGGAAGCGTGCTGGGGAGATCGCCGAGTACCACTTCGAGGCGCTGACCTTGCTCTTGGCCGCGGATACGCGGTACACACCGGATTTCTTTGTGGTGCTCGCCGGGGGTGAGTGTGAGCTGCACGAAGTGAAGGGCTTCTATCGAGACGATGCGAAGGTCAAGGCGCAGGTCTGCGCCCGGCTCTACCCCTTCCGAGTCAAGGTGGTGCGGCGCGACGGGAAGGGCTGGACGATCGAGGAGGTCCGGCCATGAAGTACCGCGCCACCGAACGCGGCTGGGTGATGCGGTTGCTGGCGCGCCTGACGGCCGAACAGCGGCAGCGGTACGAGGAGGCGTGTCGCACGGCACCGCGCCACCCACATTCGGGGAAGCTGTACGACCGTGCGAAGGCGGAGATCGCCGAGCGGATCTTGTACGAGGACCGAATAGCTGCGACGGTCCCTGCGGAGATGCGATCTAACACTGGCACATTGGCGAAGGGCGCCGGCATCGAGCCCGCCCGGCTGGCGGCGGCCTTCAAGGAGCTGGAGCGATGACGGACAACGAACTGGCGATTGCCGAGCGGCTGAATGAAATCGAGCGATGGTGGAATGGGGCATCGTTGAACGCTGATGAAGCGCATCGCTCCACGACGGCGATTCAACCTACGGAGATCGTCAATCTCTGCCGTGAATTGCTGGCCGCGCTGGCCCAGGAGCGGGAGCTGAAGGCCAAGCTCGACAAGCTGGTCTGCGATACGCTCGCGACTCGCGTGAAGTGTGAGAAGGAGCTTGAGAACGCGCGGGAGCGGAACGCGAGCTTGTTGAAGCTGCTCGTCGAGTCGGTCATCCCCTACGAGGCGCTCCTGGCTGATGCGGAGAGCCGCAAGTGGATCGCGCCATCCATCTGGGGCGCGATGGAGGAGTGCCGCGACAAGGTGCGCGCCCTCATCGGCGTTTCCCCGTCGAGCCGGGACGCCCAAGGAGAGAGAACGTGAGCGATAAAGAGAACTGCGGCTTCTACTGGTTGGAGCGACATCGCATGACAGGTGCCGAAGCCTATTGTGCGGTCATCCTCGACCGACGCAGACAAGAGGCGGGCGCGGAGCAGTTTACTGCGGCGTCAGCGGCGGACTTGCGTGCACAGATTGAGGCCGCCGGGTGGGAGCCTCGTGGAGATGTGGGCGTCCTCTGTGAACGTTCGGTCCATCTCGTCGGGCCAGCCATGGATCGGCGCACGCTTCCGTGGTCTCCTGAGCGCCGGGCCCGGTTTCAGCAAACAGTAAAAGCCAGAGGGCGGCCCGCCCCATGAGCGCCGCTGACCCCGTGGGGCCGCGCCCGGTGGGCGTATTTCGATTTGTGACGGTAGCTCACAAGAAGGCCATCACGACGCCCCACGAGGACGAGTGCGCTGAACGCCGCCCATTATGGCTCGTCTGGCGGCTCGATAAGGCGATGAACGGGATGCCGTACTTCCCGGTTCTCGACAGCGTTTGCGATAGTGAAGATTCAGCCTACTATCATGTCGGCTCTGCGGTAGAGAGCCACCAGGATTCCGAAATCTTCGTTGAGCGCGTTCCGGCGAATCACCGTTTTGCAAGCTCGCTTCCCGAGTGGCAGGTGAAGATTCACCACCACATCGTCAAGAACTTTCATGAGCGAGGTAAGGATGGGTATCTCTAACGCTCCCGCGCCGCCGCCGGGGGAGGAGCGCATCCTCCACGAAGGCGAGGGAGCATGAGCGACATGGAGCGGCAACCGACCGACGGTATCTTCGGGCTCAAAGGAGATCGCCTCTATGGCTGCCAGTGCTACTATGGGCCGCCAGATAAAGTGCACGTTCATGTGCTCGGCCAGGTTGTGGAGATTCTAGGCGTTACGCTCATGGGCCGGGAGCAGGCTGGCCCCGAAAAGGCAGATATACAGAAATCAACTGTATCCGAGGCGGTAAGTAACTCGCCTGCCCCGGTCTCCTGCGTGCTGACGTGCCCGGTGCGCGAAGGCCTGGAGCGCATCAGTGATCGCCGCATGTGGCATCGCCTTAACGGTGAATTGACGTGGCGCGGCCAGACAGCAGACGGCAACGAAATCGAGGTCGAGGACCCGAGGGATATTGCTCGAATGGCCCTCGCCGCTCCCTGCCTCGGGCCGCCCGCCGCGCCGCACACGGTGCCCATCGCCTACCGCGTTGTGTATGACGAAGAGGGTCAGCCGTATCTCTGGCAGGGGCAAGTAATGCCGGGTGGTGTAAAATGGGAGCCGCTCGGTCGCGTCGAGATTTATGGGCAACCAGCCGGGCCCCCCGCCGCGCCCTCCGAAGCGGGGATCGAAGCGGCCAAGGAACTGCGCGACGTGGCGATTGAGGCTGCACGGTGGCGATACGTCCGTCAGCACGGTCACGTCACCATGTCGGAGGACGGCGATCTCTACCTGGGTGTTCGCGTTGCAGATGATGCGTTTCTCGACCATCCCCGGGAAGCCGCGCCGTGGCTCACCGCGAAGGAGCGACATGACCTCCTGGGAGACCGAGAGGATTCCCCTGGTGTAGTAAGCGGCTCGGCGTTGGAGCGAGCGATCGACAATGCGCGTGGGGCGCCCCCACCGGAGGGCCAAGGATGAGAGATTGGTCGTTGACCGTTCCCACCACCGCCTTTCGATTGTTCTTGCCAGGAACTAGGGTCCGCTGCTGGTGCGGGTCGGGTATTGAACATTTGGGCCCTCACACCTATGCTAGAGTCATGGCACAGCCCGACGGCACTTCTAGTATCCCCGCAGGGGTCCATCGGACCATCCGCTGCCGGTCCTGCGGTACGATCCTCCAGACCGTGTACAGTACCGGACCATGAAGCCCAAGCCTATCAATCCCAAGCAGGTTGCCCAGCTGGCCGGCTATGGGTTGACCCAAGAGCAGATCGCCGATTTCTTCGGCCTTTCCGACCAGCGTCTGCGTGCGCGGTTTCTCCAAGACGACACTCTGGCGAGCGCCTATAAAACTGGTCGGGCTCAGGCTATCAGCCAGGTCTCAAAAACCGTGTTCAAACAGGCCATGGCTGGGCAAGTGGCCTGTGCCTTCTTCTACCTCAAGACCCAGGCCGGGTGGCGGGAAACCGAGCGCCATGAAATCACGGGCAAAGACGGCGAGCCCATCGAAATCCGAGACGCCCAACAGACGCTCCGTCGCCGAATCGGTCGCCTTGCTGACCGGCTCACAGCGGGAAGCGAGCTTACGGCAGCTCGCCCCGACGGCAACGGACGCCGCGCATCTCCTCGCTGAGTGGGGATTCTGGGCGCGGCCCAACCAACTGGCGCCAGAGGAACCGTGGACGATCTGGCTCCAGTTGGCGGGCCGGGGGTTCGGCAAGACGCGCTCAGGAGCGGAGTGGATCTACCATCGCTGGCGTGAGGGCCTGATGCGCCGGGCGGCCTTGATCGCGCCGACGCCAGCCGATGCCCGGGATGTGATGATCGAGGGTGAGAGTGGGATCCTGCACGTGGGCTATGTGGCCGAGCGACCGCTGTATGAGCCCTCGAAACGCCGGCTGACGTGGCCCCGAGACGGGGGAACCGAACCTGCCACGGCCACCATCTTCTCCGGCTATGAGCCTGACCAGCTCCGTGGGCCGCAGCATGATACAGCCTGGGGAGATGAGCTGGCGGTCTGGAACTATCCACGGGAGGCGTTCGACAACCTGATGCTGGGTCTCCGATTGGGGGAGAATCCCCAGGCGGTGTTCACCACGACACCCAAACCGATCGCCTTGTTACGTGAGTTGGTGCGCCGGCCTGACGTGAAAATGACACGGGGAACGACCTACGAGAACATCCAGAACCTCGCCCCCGCCTTCCAAGCGGAAATCGTCAGCCGCTATGAAGGCACGACGTTAGGCCAGCAAGAACTTCTTGCGGTGCTCCTCGAGGAATCGGAGGGCGCCCTGTGGAAACGGGCCATGATTCGGCGGGTACCGACGGCGCCCCACCTCCTCCGCATTGTGGTGGCCATTGATCCCGCTGTGACTGCACGGGAAGAATCCGACGAGACGGGCATCATCGTGGCTGGCCGTGGACGGGATGGCAACGGCTATGTGTTGGCTGACCGCAGCGGGCGCTATGGCCCTGACCAATGGGCTCGGCGCGCCATCGAGGGCTTCGATGAGCAGCAGGCCGATCGTATCGTTTACGAAGCGAACCAAGGTGGCGATCTGGTGGCCCACACCCTGACCACGGTGCGGAAGAACCTGCCGCTCGAGGCGGTCCACGCGACGGTAAGCAAACGTGCCCGGGCTGAGCCAATTGCGGCGCTCTACGAGCAGGGGCGGGTCTACCATGTCGGCACCTATGAAGTCCTGGAGGATCAGTTGTGCAGCTGGGAACCGCTCTCTGGCATGGCATCCCCTGACCGGCTGGACGCCTTGGTCTGGGCGCTGACGGCATTGTTCGGGACCCCAGACGCGGTACCGACTGATCTCGATCCCAGCTTCTTTGAGGGCTTCCACCGGGAAAGCCCGTGGCGGGGCCGCTTCTAGCGTGTTGCGCCAGAAGGTTGTAGACTAGCGCCATGGCAAGGGCTACCTCCAAGGGTAACGGTCGCCACCGGCTGGCGAACGTCGCCAAGCAACACCCAACGCCGCCGGATGCAGGGTTCTCCGAAATCGGGCAGACTGGCCTCCTTCGTTACTCCGGCTATGTCAACGAAGAGTTCCACCGGGACCTGACCGGGGATCGCGCGCTCAAGATCTACAAGGAGATGTCCACCAACTCGGCCACGGTAGGGGCGTGTCTCTTCGCGGTCGAGAAGCTGATGCGCGGCACCAGTTTCTTCGTGCAGCCTGGCGGGGATAGCAACGACGACCTACGGGCCAAGGAGCTTATCGAGACCAGCCTGCACGACATGAGCCAGTCCTGGCACGACACGCTGGCCGAGATCCTGACGATGCTCACCTACGGCTGGTCCTACCATGAGGAGGTCTACAAGTACCGCCGCGGGCCGCAACGGGATGTTGGCCAATCCAGCCGCCACGATGACGGGCTGATCGGCTGGCGGAAGTTGCCGATCCGCTCCCAGGACAGCCGCACGCGCTGGGAGTTCGACACCTCGGGTGGGATCAAGGGGATGTACCAGCAGCCAGTGACAGCTCCCACAGAGCTGTTCATCCCCATCGAGAAGGCGTTGCTGTTTCGACCCAACGTCCACAAGAACAACCCCGAGGGCCGCTCAGTGCTCCGGACAGCCTACCGTTCCTGGTACTACGTCAAGCGGATCGAGGAGATCGAGGCCATCGGGATTGAACGCGATCTGGCGGGCTATCCCATGGGTTTCGTGCCAGCCGAACTGTTGAGCGGTACCCGCAGCAGTGGCCAAGCGAGCATCTACAACGCGTTGAAGAATTTCGTGGTCAACATCCGGCGCGATGAGCAGGAGGGCGGGTTGTGGCCCATGGCCTACGACGGCCAGGGCAAACCACTCTATGATTTCAAGCTCTTGAGCACCGGCGGGACCCGACAGTTCAACACCACCGAGGTGATCCAGCGCTACAACCGGGAGATCGCCATGAGCGTCATGGCGGATTTCCTGTTCTTGGGGTCCACTAATGTGGGGAGCTGGGCCTTGGGCGCCGCCAAGACCAGCCTGTTTGGCGCCGCGGTCGATTCCATGCTGGATCAGGTGGACGATGTAATGAATCGGCACGCCGTCCCGCGTCTGTTGGGCTTGAACGGGTTCCGCCTCGAGAAGCTGCCCGAGCTGAAGCACAGTAACGTCGAGTCGGTGGATCTGAACACGATCGCTTCCATGGTCACGGCCCTTTCAGGGGCCGGCGCACGGCTGTTCCCGGATCTGGACTTGGAGAACCACTTCCGCAACCTTCTGGGTTGGCCCGAGATGACGGAGGAGGGCTATGAAGACCGGGAAGCAGATCAAGTAGAAGCGGAGCGGCGCCGGGCGGATGCGAAAGCCGAGCTGCTGCGCGCCAACGAGGAACGGATGCAGGCTGACGCTCAGGGGCCTGAGGTGACCGAGAAGCGGGAGCCGCAGCACATCACGGTGAACGTTCCAGCGGCGGCCCAGCCGAATATTCACGTACCAGTTACCATTGCCGAAGGAGCGATCAAAGTTGATACGCCGGCTGTTACCACTGCCGCACCTATCGTAAACGTGGCAGCCCCGAATATCACGATGCCCGCCCCGTTCGTGCATGTGGAGCCGGCGAAGGTGAAGATCGCCCCCGCCCAGGTGACCGTCGAGTCTCACAGCCATGTTACCATTCCGCGGAAACCGGGGCGCTATGTCATCAAGGGCAAGGATGGCCGGGAATCCGTGATCGAGGTCCAAGATGGCAGCTAAGACGATTGCCTACCGTATTGACATCCTCAACGTGATGCGCGGGGTGAACATCACCGCGCCCACCGCCACCTACCTGTCGGCCTTTTCCGTTCTCTCGACTGACGGCAGTTCCGGCGGGACCGAAATCGTAGCCGCTACTCGTCAGCCCATCACTTGGAGCACAGGGGGAAGTTCAGGCCAGTCGGTGAACACTACGGAGATCCTGTTTCCCGTAGCGACTACGAGTTGGGGGACCGTCGTTGGCGCCGGTGTTTGGACCTCATCGGGTGCTGCTGGGGCCTTACCGTACAGTCATGTGCTCACGACCTCGGTCACCATCAATGCGAACGATCAACTGAAGTTCAGCAGCGGCGCGCTGACGCTCCAAGAGATCTAGGTCATGCTGCTGCTCACCAGCACCTCCGACCTGGTCCAAGTCGTTACGGGCCAGGCCGTCACGACGGATGTCCATGCCTCGTGGGTGGACAACGCCTCTGGCACCATCACCCCCGGCCGCACGAATACGGCCATCACCGGGGCGACGACTACGACGGTGGTCGCGTCTCCCGGCGCCTCGACCCAGCGGAACGTGCAGACTCTGGTCGCCCGGAACAAGCACGCCTCCTCTTCTGTCACCGTTACCGTGCAGCACTTCGATGGCACGACGACCGTTGAACTCGTGAAGCTGACGCTCGCGACCGGAGAGGAACTGCAATACATCGATGGTTCAGGTTGGGCGGTGCTCGATACCAACGGGGCTCTCAAGGTTAGTGAGGCCGGGGCCATTGCGACCCAGGCCGATATGGAGTCCGGCAGTTCACTGACCAGCTTCGTCACTCCGGGCCGCCAGCATTTCCATCCCTCGGCGGCCAAGTGCTGGCTGGTGTGCGGTGTGGCGGGGAATATCCTCGGTAGCTACAACATCACCAGCATCTCGGATACGGGCACTGGCGTTGTCACGGTCACGATTGCCACCGATTTCTCGGGCACGACGTATGCCTGCGTAGCGCAAGTCCAGGCGACTGGCACCACGTGGGCTGTGGCCAATGCCAGAGAGTGCCACATCCGAAGCGCCACGATTGCTGTCGGGAGCGTCGCGCTCGATTGCATTGATAATACAGGGACTACTAACCTCGTGAAGGACCCGACCACCTGGCACATGGCTGCCTTCGGAGATCACGCATGACCAAGCCTCCTGAGACGCTGCGGATTGCGCTTACCTGCGCGGACGGGACGCTGGCACTCATGACGTTCGTCACTACCGAGTACCGGGCTGACGGGAGTATTGCCTGGTCACGGCTGGCGACCCGCGGAACGGTGGACGCCGAGATCGCCCGCGCTTCCGTTTCGTTCGACCCCGAGCAAGTGCCAGTCGTGTCGTGGCGCTTCGTCGAGGAGAGTGAGGTTCCGACGGACCGGACCTATCGGAACGCGTGGCGGGATACGGGGCGAATCGAGCACGACATGGCGCATGCCCGTGAGCTTCATCGAAACCTTCTGCGGGAGGCGCGGGCGCCGAGATTGGCGGCGCTCGACTTGGCATACCTCCAGGCAGATGAAGCTAACGATCAGCCTCGCAAAACGGCCATCGCGCAAGAGAAGCAACGCTTGCGCGACGTAACCCTGGACCCTCGGATTGAGGCCGCGCAATCCATCGCTGAACTTCAGCTCGTCGGGTTGCCCGCGTGAGTCTCAAGTATCTCTACGACCCGACGTTCGCGCTCAAGGGCTGGTTCGATCCAGTCCTCGAACTCGAAGCGTGGGCTGATAGCGAGTTCGGGGCGGCGGCCGGTGGTGTTACCCAGAAATCGGCTACCGCTACCCTGGATGCTAATGCATCGCTGATAGCACAGTACACAAGGCAACGGCTTGAATCGGGGCTCATGCCTGGTGTGTCCTCGGTCATCGCCCCGACCACGCGCATCCGATGGGAAGATGGCGTGGTCGCTGCGGTCGCCACCCTGGACAGCGCCTTCGTCCGTGCTCGTCTCGCTATCGCGGACCTGACAGCACTGGCAAGCACAGAGGCCGCCGCTGTGCGGCTGCGGTTGCGTCAAGGGGAGCTGGCCGGCGTTGCGACGATCGTTGCCGCCCCCACGGTCGTTAGTGGGGAGCAGAAATCCGCAGAAGCCACACTCGACGCGGGTGCATCCGTTACGGCAACCTACACTCGCCAGCGGTTATGCGATTGTGATTTGGCGGGGGCAGGAATCTTCAGTGCAGTTGCTACCGTCATCACTGGTGCAGCACTATCTACCCCGGCTACCGTCCGCAGTGGTGGGATGGTGGGCTTTCCGCGGAACCCACCGCACAAGTGGTGGCAGAAACGTCCACCGAAGCCGAAGAAGGAAGAGGAAGACGAGGAGGAGCTGGCCCCAGCGTTCAAGGCCGCAGAAGACGATACCGTGGAGTTGATGGCCGTAGTGATGGCGATGGAGGACGAGTACTAGAGCCGCACGTCGTAGCCCCGCGCCTTGAGGTACTTCTTCGCTTCCAAGGGCGTCTGTTCGGTAAACAGCCACATGGCCCCGGCGGCAACGGCCGAGGCGCCGGCGTCGATGGCCTGGGCGAAATGCTGGTAGATCCCTGCCCCACCGGAAGCGATGACGGGGACACGAAGGTGTCGAACGTTCGTGAATGCGGTCAAGTCATAGCCCTGCATCGTGCCATCATGTGGCCGAGACTGGAAGAGTAATTCCCCGGCCTCTTGGTTGATGGTGAGGACTTCCGTTGGTTCGGTGGTGTATTCCACACATTCAACGATTGCTTGCGCGCCGAATTGTCCCGCTATCTGTGAGATGATGGATTTGGCGCTTTGAATGCACACCTTGTCTGCCCCTGCCCGCAGCAGCTCCCGCACATCGTCCACGGACTTGACGCCCCCACCAACGGTGAGCGGCACGAAGCATTTCTCCGACAGCTGTTCGATCAAGGCGAAGTCCGGCCGCCGACCTTCCTTAGTAGCCGTGATGTCCAGGAACAAGATCTCGTCCACCTCCCGCATCTGGAACACGTTGATGGCTTGCAGGGGATGGCCGACTGAGCGCCAGGCATCGAAGCCAACGCCTTTGACGAGGGTCTGGCCATTCCAGAGCAGCGTGGCGATGACGCGGATCACAGTTTCAGGAACTCCCGTAGGAAGGCGAGGCCCGCCTTGCCGCTCTTCTCGGGATGGAATTGGACGGCCCAGAGGTTGGCGTTTTGGAATAGCGAATAGAAGTGCCAGTCATCAACCACCGTAGTTCCGATATGGGCGCACGGGCGTTCTGGCCATTCTCTGATTTCTCGATCCAAGTTTACCGGAACCCCGTAACTGTGGCAGAAGTAGAACGTCCCATAGTGGTTGACGCCAGCCCATCCGACATGCGGCAACCGCGTGGCTTTCAGCCGCTCGACGTGATATGGTAGCCATCCCAGTCCCTTGACGCTGGGCGCTTCCTCGGAGCCCTCGCACATCAACTGCATCCCGAGGCAGATGCCCAGGATGGGGATGCCACGCTCACGATAGTAGCCAAGCGTTTCGGGTGCATGATCTGGCAATTGATGAAACGCCCCTTGGCCAGGCAGGATGATATGCGTGACCTCTGCGTGAGCGACTGGTCCGATCCAGGGGTCACCCCCCACTTCCCGCACGGCATTGTAGACCGACCGCAGGTTCCCGCAGCCGTAGTCGAGGATGGCAACCTGTGGTTTCATGCTTCCCGGAACCACTGCACATGGCCGCATGTATCGCACCGGAGTAGCCGCCATTTCTCCGGCTGTGCGCCACCGAGGCCGTAGTTGCGGTAGTTGTTGAGCTTGCCATCCACCATGGTGCGATAGGTCCCGTGGCAACACCATAGGCAGAGGCGTGGCGTCCCATCAATTGGCTGTTGTGGTTGGATCGTCATGGCTCGTTCAGCCTCTCCGGCGAGCCGTCTGGCCGGCGGATGAGCGCCCCGTCCGATGTCGTTTTGAAGAGGGCGCGGTTCGTGAAGCGGTCGACCAACAGATCGAACGTGCTGCGAGTGAGGCCAATTTCCGCGAGCACGTCTTGCAGAGAGATACCGAGATAGGTTTCGGGGTAGCGTCCATCATGACGACGCGCCGCTTCCACGGCTTCCCTACGGGTAAGTCGGCCTCGTCGAACGTGCATGGACGCGATGTCCGTAGCACGCCCAAAGGCGAACTTGCACCATTTCCCAAAGTCGTGGATGCCCGTTTGCGCGTTGTCGAGGTTTTCATAGTTCGCGGCCGATCCTTCCACTAGATGCGGGTAGGTCTCGAAGCCGTGGGCCTGCGCGATGAGCTGATT
>Ga0209211_10005581_pt1 | contig 18699 bp, 12 predicted proteins | sample RifGroA2_FD_183992 | JGI IMG/M metagenome (GOLD analysis project Ga0209211, IMG submission 183992) | Groundwater microbial communities from Rifle, Colorado, USA - Groundwater A2 (SPAdes) (version 2) | ecosystem: Environmental > Aquatic > Deep subsurface > Groundwater | place: Rifle, Colorado... | reverse complement strand
AAATTATAGAAGAAATTTTACCTCCTGACTTCTGACACTTTCATTTTTTAGTGCGGTCATAATTTTAATATATTAATAATGATGACAATAAAGATTGTAAATTTGATTTTTACCGCACTAACGCCTATTTTTGTAGTATGTTTTCTATTAGAAAAGTTAAGACAAAGTCAGGAGCAATTGCCATTCAGGTGGTTCAATACGTTGGACACAGATGTAAAGTTTATAAACATATTGGTAGCACAAAAGATGATTTAGAATTGGTTATTTTGAAGCATGCTGCCCAAAAGTGGATATCTTCACAAACATTACAGACAAGTATATTCCCCGAACAAAATCAAAAAGTTTTAATTGTTGATATGGGCGAGTGTATTGCTGTGACTCACACTTTTTCATATCAATTTTTTATTTCTTGCTTTGAAGATTGTTCTTTATCCGAACTTCCACAGTTGTTGCTTGATTTGGCAGTAATGCGACTAATTGAACCTGCTTCCAAACAACGTTCTATCGAATTACTCTCCCATTATTTTGGTATCAATTATTCGCAGCGTTTCTATCGAAACATTCCAAAACTTATCACTCAAAAATCTATAATTGAACAATGTGCATATAAGGTTGCTAATGAAAAATTTAACGAATCTTTTTATTTTGTATTGTACGATGTTACAACATTATATTTTGAAACTTTTAAAGCCGATGAATTTAAGATTCAAGGTTTTTCAAAAGACAATAAATATCTTCAACCACAAATAGTTATTGGTTTATTGGTAACCCAATCAGGATTTCCGTTAACATACGAAGTGTTTCCTGGAAATACTTTTGAAGGAAAAACAATGTTGCCAATCATCGAAAAATTTATATCAAATCATCCCCAATCCAAACCTATTATTGTTGCAGATGCAGCAATGCTAGATGAAGAAAGGTTAGCAGAACTCAGACAAAAGAAAATCTCTTACATTGTTGGGGCTCGTTTAGCAAATGCAAGCCTAAATTTAATAAAGCAAATAAACAAGGCGGTGGTAATTAAAAACGGGGCTGTTTCACGATTTGATTCAAAACATGGATATTTGATTTGCGATTTCTCATTGAAACGCTTTAAAAAGGAAAAACACGAGCTACAAAAACTTGTCCTTAAGGCTGAAGATCTAGTTGCAAAGCAAAACTCTGGTACAAAAGCAAAATTTGTCAAGAAAATTTCTAAAGAAACAATAGAATTGAATGTTGATTTAATCGAAAAAAGAAAATTACTACTAGGAATAAAAGGTTATTGCACAGATTTGCCAGAAAATCAGTTGTCAAATGAGCAAGTAATAGACATGTATCATCAACTTTGGCACATTGAGCAATCATTTCGGATGAGTAAATTTGATTTGCAAGCACGTCCAATTTATCACCACAACGAAAATGCAATCCGCTCTCATATCCTCATTTGCTTTGTAGCTTTAATAGCAGAAAAATATTTGGAGTTAACTACAAAATTATCACTGCGGGATATACGATTTTTAGTCTGGAACATTACAGAAACACACATTCAAGATAAGCTCACAAAAGAAATTTTCAGATTCAGGTCACCAACAACTGAAATTATGAATAGCCAACTTGGACCACTTATAAAAAAACACAAACTCCTACCGCACTAAATGTCAGAAGTCAGGAAGGTATATGGGTATAACCAGCAAAACCCAAGTTCCAAGAACCCAAGCCCCAAATTTCAAATTCCAAGCTCCAAATCTCAAGCCCCAAACTTGGTATTTGGTATTTGAGATTTTGGGCTATACCATATTCCTCTATACCCCATAAATTAAAAATGTTGATATTATGGACAGACTTTGATTAAAACGATATTAAAAAATATTTTTAATTTAAAAAAAAATTATTTTTGTGTAAAATTTAAAAACACTTAAAATCATTTATTATGAAAAAAATTTTACTTATTGTTTTTTCTCTAACATTTGCATTAAATTATATTAATGCTCAAGTAGGTTCAACATGTACTTTGGCTGATGTTGTTTCGGCAGTTCCTTATTTTGCAACAGGATTAACAACAAACGGAACAACTTATGGTTCATTGCCTTGCAGTGGAACAGGGTTTCAGAATTACATGAGTGGCAACGATTACGTTTTTTCGTTTATTCCAACGTCAACAGGCAATTATAACGTTGCTTTAGCAAACACAGGTTATGCTGTTGGGTTATTTGTTACTGACCTTTGTCCCGACGACCCAAGCGTACAGTGTGCTGCTTACAATGTTTCACCAACAGGAAATCCAACATTAAACACTGTTTTAAATAGTGGTACTCCATATTATATTGTTGTTTCTTCAAATAGTATTATTACTACAACAACAAACTTTGATATTTCGATACAATCCTGTACCACAGCTCCTACCTCTTCATTTACTTATTCTGATACATTATTAAATGTTACATTTACAAATACATCAAATGATGCTGTTAGCTACTTATGGTATTTTGGCGACGAAGCAGTTATTTTACCACCGCCATTTGGTGGAGATACAAGTGTTAATCCAATACATACTTATGCAAGTTACGGGACATATAATGTTACTTTAATTACCTATAATGCATGCGGAGCAACCGACACTTTGGTATTACCAATAACATTAGTTTGTTCAGGAACATATCCAGTTGCTAATTTTTCTTATTTGGCAAATGGATTAACTGTTGATTTTACAAATAACTCAACAGATGTAACAACGTTTGAATGGTTTTTTGGAGATTCAGATATTTTTCCATTTATCCCAGGTGATACTGTAACTCAAAATCCCTCGCACACATATTTAATTGACGGCACTTATACTGCAAACTTAATTGTTTATAACGAGTGTGGAAGCGATACATTTACCATACAAATTACAGTTGTAGGAACAAGTATTTTAAACAATCAAACTAATAATTTCTCTGTAAATTGTTTTCCAAATCCAACTTCAAAATACTTAACAATTAATATTGATAACTTAAATAACGAAACGGCTGTTATTAGTTTAATAAACTCACTTGGAAAAGAAATAATTTCTTTTAAATACAATAAAGAAAATTCTATTTTTAATTTAGAAAGCATTTCAAAAGGTATTTATACCTTTAGAGTTCAAACAAATACAAGACAATCGAATAAGATTATTATAATAAAATAAGCTCCATTTATTACTATATAAAAAGCCCATAACTTACGTTAACGGGCTTTTTAACATTTAAAAACTTATTTAAAACTATGGAATTATCTATAAGACTTTAGTTTTAATAATAAGGTTGCTTTAAATTTTAAGACCTAACATGTTTCTAAAACCTGTTGTACTTTGATTGGTCATAATTTGAGTTTTTATTTCTTTATGACCTCACCCCCGACCCCTCTCCAATTGGAGAGGGGAGTCAGAAAGGTAAAAACAAATTATTCCCTTTTAAAGTACAGGTCTGTTTAAAATAAAAAAACTGCCTCAAAAGGGCAGTTTTTTTATATTTATAAAATTAAATTTTAATACATTCCGTCCATTCCGCCACCTCCAGGCATTGCTGGCATAGCAGGTCTATCTTCTTTTATTTCGGCAATTACACATTCGGTAGTTAAGAACATTCCTGCAACTGATGCTGCATTTTCTAATGCAATTCGAGTTACTTTTGTTGGGTCAATAACGCCGGCTTTGTATAAACTTTCGTATTTTTCGGTTTGAGCATTAAAACCAAAATCATCTTTTCCGTCCATTACTTTGTTAACAACAACAGAACCTTCTAATCCTGCGTTTTCAACAATCTGGCGTAATGGTTCTTCCAAAGCTCTTTTAATTATTTCGATACCTGTTTGCTCGTCTTCATTTGCACCCTTTAGTTTTTCTAAGTCTTTTATTGCTCTTATGAAAGCAATACCACCACCAGGAACAATACCTTCTTCAACAGCAGCACGGGTTGCGTTAAGTGCATCGTCAACGCGGTCTTTCTTCTCTTTCATTTCCACTTCTGATGAAGCACCAATGTAAAGAACAGCCACGCCACCACTTAACTTTGCTAAACGTTCCTGTAATTTTTCTTTATCGTAATCAGATGTTGTATTTTCTATTTGAGCTTTAATTTGATTAACTCTTGCTTTAATAGCTGTTTTTTCACCTGCTCCATTAACAATTGTTGTATTGTCTTTATCAATACTTACTTTGTCGGCTTTACCAAGCATTTCTAATGTTGTGGTTTCTAATTTAAATCCACGTTCTTCTGTAACGACTGTGCCACCAGTTAAAACAGCTAAATCTTCTAACATTTCTTTTCTGCGGTCGCCAAAACCCGGAGCTTTTACAGCTACAACTTTAAGTGAACCTCGAAGTTTGTTTACAACTAATGTTGCTAATGCCTCGCCATCAATATCTTCGGCAATAATAACAAACGGACGGCTTGCCTGAACAACTGCTTCTAAAATTGGCAATAAATCTTTCATCGAAGAAATTTTCTTGTCGTGAATAAGAATGTATGGGTTTTCCATTACACATTCCATTTTCTCGGTGTTTGTAACAAAGTATGGAGAAATATAACCACGGTCGAATTGCATACCTTCAACAATTTCAACAGTTGTTTCGGTTCCTTTTGCTTCTTCAACGGTTATTACACCTTCTTTTTTTACTTTTTTCATTGCTTCGGCAATAAGTTTTCCTATTGATGCATCGTTATTTGACGAAACGCGTGCTACTTGTTCTATTTTGTTATAGTCGTCGCCAACCTGACGGGTTTGTTTTTTTAAACTTTTAATTACTGATTCAACTGCTAAATCAATGCCTTTTTTTAAATCCATTGGATTAGCACCTGCTGTAACATTTTTTAATCCTACTCCAATAATAGATTGTGCTAAAACGGTAGCGGTTGTTGTACCATCGCCAGCTTTATCGGCTGTTTTTGAAGCTACTTCGCGAACCATTTGTGCTCCCATATTTTCAAAAGAATCTTTTAATTCTATTTCTTTTGCAACGGTAACACCATCTTTTGTTATTTGTGGTGCACCAAATTTTTTCTCAAGAACTACGTTACGACCTCTTGGTCCTAATGTAACTTTTACTGCATTTGATAATTTGTCGATGCCTCTTTTTAGAGCATCGCGTCCTTCCATGTCGTATATTATTTCTTTTGCTGCCATATTATTTATATATTAAATTATTTTTCAATTATTGCAAATATATCTGATTGTTTCATAATAAGATATTTAACGTCGCCTTCGCTTATTTCAGTTCCGGCATATTTTCCATAAAGCACCATATCGCCTGCTTTAACTTTCATTTCTTCATCTTTTGTTCCGGTACCAACAGCTATAACTTTTCCACGTTGGGGTTTTTCCTGAGCTGTATCGGGAATAAAAATACCGCTTGCTGTTTTTACTTCAGCAGGTTGAGATTCAATCAGAACTCTGTCTGCTAAAGGTTTAATTTTTACTTTTGCCATAATTTTTTATTTTAAGTTAAACAATTATTTTTTTACTGCTCCCATTTTACGAATTTTATGCCATTAATAAAATTATACTTATTTATGTCATTTTTAGTAAAATTGACACTTTAATAAACAAAAATTGTCAGAAAGTATGACATACTGACAATTTATACATATACAAAATAGAAAAACAATAAATTCCACCCGATATTTCGGGACGTTATAACTCGTTCTAAATAGTGTTTGTCTGTAAAGTTGAGAAAACTTGCAAATTCATGTCATATTATAATTATGAACTTATGGGTATAAGGCATAAAGGTATATGATATAATGGGTTAGCCGTCATTTCCTATTTCCTTATGCCTTATACCACTTTATCCTTTAAATTAAAAAATGCTGATATTATGGACAAATTCTGATTATAGTTCTAAAGAAATTTTATTTAATTCTTTAATAGCTTCATTAGAAACTGTTTCGAAATAATTTAAAAACTCCGGATACTCATTCTTACGCTCATTATTTAAAGCAATTATTTCTAATTTTTTTAAAAATTCGGCGAGTTCAGTTATACCAATAACTGCAACCGACGATTTTGCTTTATGTGCTACAGCAGCTAATGCTTTTGAGTCATCATTTTTAATTGCTGATTTCATTTCTGAAATAAATTCCGGCACCTGCTCTATAAAAATATCAATCATTTCTTTAATTAAGCCATTGTCGCCAGCCGACATGTTTTTTAAGTATGTTAAATCAATTTTTATTCCCATTTATTAAGCAATTATTTTGTGCTTAAAGTTATGTGTTTTTTATTTATTTTTAATTTAATGATGTGAAATTAATTTTAATTTTATTTATAAAATTGAATATTTGTTTGCCATTAAATAATAACGTATAAAAAATGCAGCCTAAACTTTCGTTTGACTGCATTTGTGTTTTGTTAATATTTATACTACTGCAAAGGTTTTACTACTTCCAAAACTTCTGGTAAATCCATACCCAGCGATTTTAATCGTTCTATTGTGGGGATACCGTTTGGAGTCCAGCCACGACGAAAGTAAACAGCATCTAATAATTTTTCATATTGTTCTTCGCGATACTTGCGGGTAATTGCAACTTTTTCTTTAGTGAATTTTCCTGTTGGGTCAACACCAATTTTTTCTTTCATTAATTTGTCGTAGCGTTCTGCTCTTGATTCATATTCTTCTTCGGTAACCGGACCTGCTGCACGATACGGTTGTGCATCATGTTTTCTTAAACCATATCCGCGGCGGATATTAAAAATTCTTTGATATTGATAAACCCTTTCGGATTGTTTTATAAGAGATTCATTATCTAATTCAAAGCCAGTTACTGCTTTGTATATTGTTAAATAATTATCAACATGTTCGGGAACTTTTGCTGGCTCATTTGATTCGTGATTATTGGCTGGCTCAACATCGTTCCAAGGAAGCTTACATAATCCCTGCAATCCAAACCATGTGCGAAACAATGGAAAATAATATAATGCTTCGGCTTTATTTTCGAAGGTTGGAATTTGATTATTAACCATATCCATGAAAATAAGCCATGCTTCGTCGTGTTGAGGTCCTTTATTTGTCATGGCATATCCGCCTTGCTGAGCAAGAGATTCTTTTGATACATATTGCGAATATTCGAGTCCTTTATTTTCCATAGCAATATCGAAAAGAAATTGAGCATCGCCCCATCCTTTTTCGGCAAAATAATTTTTCATCCAACGAACGCCCATTCCTGCAATTTTTCCAAACCCCTCGCCTTTAGCACATTGGTGAAGTAAAATCATTGCGTTTTCAGAATTTCCAAAATTTAATTTTAACCCGCCTGTTCGTTCATCGTTTAAAATACCGTTTTCGTAACATTCCATAACAAATCCCAGAATTGTTCCCCAGCTAATAGTACAAATGCCATAGGTATCGCAATAAAAATTAGCTTCAATTGTAAAATCTACATCAAAAATTCCTGCACAAGAACCTAATGATGATGATGTTTCGTATTCCGGACCGTCAACCAAAACAATTGAGTCTTTATATGGACCAGTGCGAAGTTTGTAATTATCAACACCTTTTGCACACGACATATTACAACCAATCCAGCAACCATCGGGTACATTTTGTGTGAATCTTTCTTTATAAACGTTAGAATGAACTTTAACAGCTTCTTTACTGCTTCCGAATTTAAAATTATTTACGGGAAAGAGGTCGTAATCGTTCATAATGTTAGTAAGATGTGCTGTTCCAATTTTTCGCATTTGATTTTGCGAATCATCGAGTTCTCGCATTTCTTTGTTAAAACGTTTACCACGTTCCATAATCGGAGCAAGGTCAATAACATTGTTCAAATTACCCGAAACACCAGGGATTTTGCAAACTATTGCTTTTATTTTTTTATCTCTTAACACCGTGCCAATACCACCACGTCCGGCTTGTTTTAATCTTACTTTTTTGCGTTTAACATCAAAAAATGTAAAATTTAACATTCCAATCAATGAATGTTCTGCGGCAGTTCCGGCTGAAACAACAGATATGTTTTTCATGTCCCTTTCATCATCAGCAAACATTTCGTGAAGTTGTTCAGCTAAAATATGGCTGTCAACGGCTTCTAACGGGGCTTCAAAAATTTCTATTTTCCCATTAACTCCATCAATAAAAATTATCACATCATTTTTTGCTTTTCCTTGAATTTCGAGTGAATCGAAACCCGAAAATTTTAAAAATGGTCCAAAATAGCCGCCAACATTGCTGTCAATAACAATATCAGTTTGTGGCGAAATACTTACTACCAAAGATTTTCCTGTACCCGAATATTGTGTTATTCCACATATAGGACCTGTGTTTATTATTATTTCATTTTCAGCATTATTCCATTTAGTGTTAGGTTTTGTAGCATCCCACAAAAGTTTTAATCCGTACCCTTTCCCACCGGTAAATTTTTCTTTCATCACTGGCGGAACATCTTTCGATTTAATATTATTATCAGATAGATTAATATAAAGAATTTTATCTGTATATCCTTTATTTATCTTTGTAACATTATACTTAAATTCTTTTAATTGTTTGTGAGCGGCTTTTATTTCCTGAACATTCATAATCATATAATTTTATTTTTTACAAAGATAGGGTTTAAAACAAAATTACAACATGATTTCTGTCAATATGATATTTGTCAATATCGAACTGTTTATAAATTATTTTTAACAATAATAAAAATAAATGTAATTAATGATAGGTTTTAATATATTTGAAAAATTTTTAATTTAAAATATTTTTTGTTTAAAAACAATGAGTTTCAATAACATATATGGATATTAATAGTTGGAATAGATTAGATTTTGTTGGTGATATTCATGCAAACAGTAAAAAATTAAATTCATTATTAGAAAAACTTGGTTATTGCAATATTAAAAACAGTTGGCAGCATCCCGAAAACAGACAATTAGTAGTTTTAGGCGATTTTATAAATGTTGGATTCGATAATAAGCAAACACTAATCACATTGCACGAATTATGGGAGAATAAAATAGCATTAATTATTTTAGGAAACCACGAATATTTTTTAGCTTGGTATTATTTTAAATTTGGTAAAACTGTATTTACATCAGCAAAGTCGCCACTTATTAGTGATTACGAAAGTTTGTTAAATGAATTTGAAAATTCGGTTAACGAGTTATGCGAATATGCCGAATGGATTATGGAATTGCCTTTATTTTTCGAAAACAACAAATTTAGAGCAATACATGCATACTGGTCGGATAATAACATTGAGCAAATAAAACCATATAAAAATCTGAAACAATTATTTGAGAAATTTGAAAACTCCAAATCAAAAGAAAAAATCTTAAAAAATGCAATAAATGAAACTATTGAAGGTTTGAAAATTCAGCTTTATGTATCGTGTAAAATTGACAAACCAGTAAAATACCGTGTAAAATGGTGGCAAAATATTTACAACAAGCCATTACCACAAAGTATAATGACTCACCGACCAGTAAAATGTCCCGGAATAATTGTTACTCCAGAACTATTACCAGAATTTAAACATTATGCAGAAACAGAAATACCAGTTTTTTTTGGTCATTACTGGTTTCAAACTTTACCTTATTTATTAAGAAATAATGTTTGTTGTTTAGATTTTGGTGCCTCTAAAGGCGGGTATTTAGTTGCATACAGATGGAACGGTGAAAAAGAATTAAATGCAAATAATTTAGTTTATTTATAATTTAAAAAATATTTTTATTTTTGTGTCTTTTAAAAATCAAACCAAAATTAACTATGGCAGTACAAAAAGATTTAGATGCTCATTATACCAGGATGGATAAAATATTCCGCTTAAGCCTTGGCGAAAAAGGAGCATACAGTTGTGCAAGATTTGACGGTGATTTTACAATGACAACTGAAGCCGCTCAATTAAAAAAACATCAGTTTATTGTTAATGGATGTAACATAACAAAGGGTTCTAAAGTTTTGGACATTGGTTGTGGTTGGGGAGCTTTTGTTGATTATTTAACTCAAATGGAAGTTAACGCTTACGGTGTTGTTTTAGCAAAGGGACAAGCCGATGCGTGTATCAAAAACGGGTTAAATGTTAAACACATGGATTCGAAAGATATTGCTCCCGAAACTTTTGGCAAGTTTAATGCAGTAACAGCTATGGGAAGCCCCGAACATTTATGTTCTGTTGAAGAATATAAAGCAGGCAAACAAAATGAAATTTATAAAAAATATTTCAAACAAGTTTCCAATTTACTCCCTGTTGGCGGTCGTTTTTACTGTCAGGCAATGGTTTTCGGACCAAATATGGTTAAATTCGAAGACATTCCTTTTGATAAAACTGATTTAAGTAAAAAAGAATTTACTGATGAAGAATTGATGGATATTATTTGCAGAGTATTTCCCGGCTCATGGCTTCCTTATGGAAAAGAAGGTCTTATTGACCCTGCAAGCGAGCATTTTAAAGTAATTTCGATTGATAGTGGCAGAAAAGATTATGAGGAAACAATCAGAAGATGGACAGCCGCTTTTGTTAAATTTAATTTCAGAAAATATTTGCTTTTTGCTTCTTATACTCCCAATTATTTAACAAACAAATCTTTTAGAGAATGGATGCGCAGATTTAAAATACAAGCCAATCTTCTTGTTTTTGAAAGAGAAATATTTGAACATTACAGAATTGTATTTGAGAAAGTAAAAGATTGATAAAATTATTTGCTTTTGTATAATGTTACAATTTTGTTTAATCTACTTTTTATAAAGTAAGATAAAATGAACAGACTTCTTACAATTAAATCAAAAGAAGATATTTTACCGGAATACCTACAAACTCCTATCGGGAAATTAATTGAATATCACAATCTGAATCAAAATTTTGAATCGTATGATAAGGCAAAATTATTAGTTGGAATGTGTATGGACAACCGGAAACATTTGAATATTCCCGACAATTTTGCTTTTATAATTCGTTCAGGCGGAGCTAATTTAAGGTTTAGCGAATTTAAAGTATCGTATGCAATATCAATCGGGCAAATAAGGCATATTGTTTTAATTGGACATAACCATTGCGGAATGGTAAATATTATATCACGCAAAAAAGAGTTTATTAAAGGGCTTGTTGAAGCTGTGGGCTGGGATGAAGATAAAGCCACATCTCATTTTATGCACTTTGCCCCTTTATTTGAAATAGGTAACGAAATGGATTTTATTTTAAGCGAAACTGTTCGACTTCGATTGCGGTATCCAAATATTCAGATTGCACCTTTGTTTTATTTAGTAGAAGATAACAAACTGTATTTTATTGATGAAAAATAAAAAATTAGGTAATTATTCAGCATAAGAATTATCACGCAAAGGCGCAAAGAACGCAAAGAAAATAGAAAAAGTAAAATATAGAAAACACTCAAAATGATGAAATACGAAATAGAATTGTTTATATAAGTCTGATTTAAAAAGTATTCAGTTAAAGATTTTTAACATTTTTTACCCTTAACCCTAAAGGGAAAATGTTGAAAATCAGACTCCCTTTAGGGCAGGGGTAAATCTGATTTTTAACATTTTTTACCCTTAACCCTAAAGGGAAAATGTTGAAAATCAGACTCCCTTTAGGGCAGGGGTAAATCTGATTTTCAACTTTTCCCGATTTGAACCCTTTTTTGACTGGACTCTTATATGATTTACAAATTGTTAGTTCGCAAAGAAAAAAATCATTAATGATTTTTTTAAACTCTGCAAGCTTAATACTTTGCGGGCATTGCGTCACTTCGATAAGCTCAGTGCATCGCTTTGCGTGAATAATATTTGCGGGAAATATGATACGAACTTAACAAAAAATTATAGTAATTTTGACACTGATTAGTTACAAAATTAGTAAATTAAATTATATTACTAACCTCAAAAGCTCTGAATATATTTTTTTTAAATCAAAGTTACATCTAATAGTTCCGATGCTTCGAAACAGGATAAACATTAAGGGAATGATTATATAAGACAATATGCCACAGATTGCACAAATTAACACAGATTTAAAACAATCTTTGATTGTTTTTTGGAAAAAATCTGTGCAAATAATCTGCGATAATCTGTAAATCTGTGGCAAAAATATAAATTTTTAAATAAGTCAATATCAAATACATATAAAATTATAAACAGATGAAAAAAACAATTTTAATTTTTACAGCATTAATAGTTTTCAAGATTAATACTCCTGCTCAAACTGTTACCGATTACGATGGCAATATTTATAATACTATAACAATTGGCACTCAAATTTGGACGAAAGAGAATCTGAAAGTAACACATTACCCTGACGGTATCCTTATTCCAAATATTACAGATAGTATTCAATGGAAAAATTTAACTACATCTGCTTATTGTAATTATAATAATACCGATTCGTTTGCAAATATTTATGGTCATTTATATAACTGGTATGCTGTAAACTACGTTAAAAATGTTTGTCCTTCGGGTTGGCATGTTCCGAGTGATTTTGAATGGGTAACACTTACAACTTATTTGGGTGGAGAAAATGTTGCAGGAGGTAAAATGAAAGAAGCTGGTACAACACATTGGTCAAATCCCAACACAGGTGCAACAAATTCAAGTGGTTTTACAGCTCTTCCTGGTGGAGACCGTAATAATAGCGGAGGTTTTGAAAATATTGGCAAAAGTTGTCTGTTTTGGTCTTCTATTCAATTCAACGATTTAAACGCATTGTATCGTTACTTAAATTACTACTCTACAGAAGCAATCACTGTCAGCTCGTTTAAAACCTATGGTTTTTCGGTACGTTGTTTAAAAGATACTTCTTCTAATGTCAATATCATTGATAATAGCAAATATTTGAATATTTATCCAACATTAGCAACCACTCAAATTTATATTGACTATAAAGAAATAGAAAGATTAAATTTAACAATTTACAATGTTGTTGGAAAATGTATGTTGCAAAAAGAATTAAACAATGGTTCGAATAAAATTGACATTAGTTTTATACCCCAAGGAATTTATGTAATAAAAGTTTCAAGTACAAATTGGACAATTCAGCAAAAATTAATAAAAGAATAAGTATTTTATTTGTGAAGAAATTAACGTAAAAAAGACAGAGATTCGAATATTTGCAGCAAAATGACAAAATAATCATTTTTCCACACACACCTTCATAATATTATTAATTGTATTTTTGAGAAAATAATATATTCAATGACTAAAGAACAAGCAAAAAAGGAAATTGAAAAATTAGTTAATCGTTTTGAATCACATATTGAAGAATATAAAAATAGTGATTATAACGAAACGCAAACAAGGCGTGACTTCATTGACCCGTTCTTTAAGACACTTGGTTGGGATATTGACAACGAACAAGATTATGCAGAAGCATACAGAGAAGTTATTCATGAAGCAAAACAAAAGGTAAAAGAAGGAAAAATTGAAAGAACTAAAGCACCTGACTATGCTTTTAGAATTGGAGGTAAGAAAATATTTTTTCTTGAAGCAAAAAAACCAAGTGTTTCATTAAAAGATTCTGTTCATCCAGCGTATCAAGTAAGAAGATATGGTTGGAGTGCAAAACTTCCAATTTCAATAATCACAGATTTTGAAGAGCTATCTGTTTACGACTGTACAAAAAAACCAATTCCAACTGACAAAGCAGTCGTTGCAAGACTAAAATACATTACTTATAAAGACTACTTAAATGAATTTGATTTTATTTGGAATACTTTTTCAAAAGAAAGTGTATTAAAAGGCAGTTTCGACAAATTTGTAAAAAGCGATACAAATAAAAAAGGAACAGCAACTGTTGACTTTGAATTCCTTCAATCGCTTGACAAATGGCGAACATATCTTGCAACTTCCATTAGTTTAAATAACAAAAATCTTGACGAGGATGAATTAAACTTTGTTATTCAGCAAACAATTGACCGACTAATATTTATGCGAATAGCAGAAGATAGGAATGTTGAATTTTACGGACAATTAAAGAATTGTATAACAAAGGGCAATTATTATCAAAATCTATTTGAAGTATTCAAAAAAGCAGATGAAAAGTATAATAGTGGTTTGTTTGACTTTAAAAAAGATAGTTTAAGTAAAAATGTAACAATAGATAATAAAGTAATTAAAAATATTATTACAGAACTTTATTATCCAAACTGTCCTTATGAATTCTCCGTTTTATCAGTTGAAATTCTTGGAAGTGCTTACGAACAATTTTTAGGAAAAACTATTACAATTGACAAAGCACATATTGCAAAGATTGAAGAAAAACCGGAAGTTAGAAAAGCAGGCGGAGTTTATTATACTCCCCAATATGTCGTTGAATATATTGTTAAAAATACCGTTGGAAAATTAATTGAAGGAAAAACACCAAAAGAAATTGAGAAAATTAAAATAGTTGACCCTGCCTGCGGCAGTGGTTCATTTTTAATTGGTGCTTTTCAATTTTTACTCGATTATCATAAGGACTTTTATTCAAATAAAGGAAAACCAGTAAAAGGGAAAAAGGAAAGTACATTAACACCTGAAGAAAATCTTACATCGGCAGAAAAAAAGAAAATTCTTATCAATAATATTTTTGGAGTTGATCTTGATATTAACGCAGTTGAAGTAACAAAACTTTCTTTGCTTTTAAAATGTATGGAGGGCGAAACCGAAGCTTCAATTAACCAACAATTAAAATTGTGGAACGAAAGAATTTTACCCGACCTTGACAATAATATAAAGAGTGGAAACAGTTTGATTGATGAAGATTTTTATGCAGAAGAACTTTTTGAACAAGAAAGAAAAATTAAACCTTTTAATTGGCAGAAAGCGTTTCCGGAAGTGTTTAACGTAAAAACAATTGAAGACGAAGAGGAATTAAATATGTTTCATATTACTTGTGTGATGCACAACACAAGAACCTCTAAAAGAATGATTGATAACAAAGTTAAAGTAGGTAAACCTGAATATTTGAGTTTATCGGAAGAAAATAAACTCATTGAAATTATTGAAAAAATCATAAAAGACGAGAACTTGGAAATTCTAGAATTTAATATTAGTGCCGACCATATTCATTTTGCAATAGTTTGCCCATCAAATAAATTAACCGCTATTGTTGGAAAAATTAAATCTATTTCGGCAAAAGAATTCAATATTTGGCGTGGCATTACAATGTCATTGGCAAAAGACCAAACTACAGAACAGACAATAGTGTCAACGGATTCTACAAGGGGGCATACCCCTGATTCTACAAGGAGGCATGCCTCCGATTCTACAAGGGGGCATGCCTCCGATTCTACAAGGGGGCATGCCCCCTTGTCTTCTCGAGGAGATGCCCCCTTGTACACACCGCGAGGTGAAACTCAAAATTCATTGTGGGCTCAAAAATTTAACCAAGTAGAAATTAAAGATGACAACCAACTACGTAATGTACTACAATATATTAAAAACAATCGCATAAAACACAAGCTACCAACGCTTAGCGAAGAATCACAAAATAGAATTAAATCTTTTGTTACTTCTTACAATGATGCTTTTAGTCCAAAAATACAAAACGGTGGTTTTGATATTGTTTTAGGTAATCCACCTTGGGTAGATATTAAAGGACATCCGCAAGAATTAGTTAAATATTATTTTGATAAATTTTCTACAACAGAAAACCGAATTAATCTCTATTCAATTTTTATAGAACAAGGTTTAAAAATCTTATCCAAAAATGGGGTTTTTGGTTTTATTATTCCGAATTCAATTTTATATCAAAGTTCTTATGAAAAAATTCGTAGACTTATTTTAAAAGATTTTGCAGTTAATACAATTGTGCGTTTACCTGACAATGTTTTTCAAAATGTTAAAGCTGAAACCATTATTTTAAGCATTTCCAAGTCTGCAAAACAAACAGATTGTTTATTATATGACAGAAATAATATTATTAATGAAATCACAGACGCAAATTGTATTGAGAAAAAACAATTAAAATCCATTGACTGGCTAAAAAACGAACTTTGTGTTTTTGATATTTTTAGTAATAAATCTGAATTGGAATTGCTAAAGAAAATTGAAAATAATAAAACCGAACTTATTGCATTAACTGATTTTACATTGGGACTTACTCCTTATGACAAATATAAAGGACATACACAAACACAAATTCAAGAACGTGTATTTCATTCAAAAACTAAAAAAGACAACACTTTTAAACAATTACTTGAAGGAGCAGACGTAAAACGCTATTCAGTTTTCTGGGGTGGTAAAGAATATATTAGTTATGGTAAATGGCTTGGAGCACCACGAGAAGCAAGGTTTTTCAATGTTCCTCGAATTTTAGTAAGACAAATTGTAAGTGGTAATCCTTTGAGAATTTACGCAGGCTACACAGACAAGGAATTGTACAATACACAATCCGTTTTTAATATTATTTCAAAAGATGAAAACAGATTAAACACAAAATATTTGCTTGCATTACTTAATTCTAATCTTATTAATTTTTATCATGGGCATAAGTTTTTAGATCTTTCCAAAAATCTATTTCAGAAAATTTTAATTCAGAATTGCAAAAAGTTTCCAATCAAAACAATTAACAATAAAGAAGATATTCAAAAACAAAATGAAATTATCAAGTTTGTTGACCATCTGTTACAGTTAAATGAAGAAATTCAAAAGACTAACCTTGAAAGCAAACGCATACAATTACTGGGTAAAATAGAATATTTTGAAAACCAAATTAATGAAATCGTATATCAGCTCTACGACTTGACAGAAGATGAAATAAAAACTATTAAGCAATTGAAAAAATGATTTTTTACCATGTTCAAAGTAATTAAAGGGTTTACTCGAAGTAATGTTGATCAGGTTCACGTAAATAAACGTTTTGAATTTTTCCAACATTATTGGTCAACAGTTGATTCAAAGAATAATAAAATATTTTTTGATGAAATACGACTTGAATCACATAGGTCAATTATTTTAAAGATAGAAAATCAACTAAACTACAATTTTAAAGATTCATATAATTGGTTTATGTTTTTCTTTACAAAACATTCCTTTTTTGAAAACACAAATATTATTGCGAAAAAAAAAACTATTCAAGATTACCGCACAAGCATTATTAATCTTATAGATCCAACTGGAACTACAGCTGTCAAGCAAAAAAAAATAAATTATAATGCGAACGAACAACAAATAGTTTCATTTATAAGAAAGATTAAATCAATAATTCTCGGAAGAGAAAATTATAGCATGCAGTTAGCAAAACACCTTATAAAAATACTTTCTAAAAATACCCCAATAAAAGAACAAGATAAATTTAACTTAAAATTTTTGATCAATTCATACATTGTTGAATTATATCATTATGGTTACAGTCTAGATTATATTTCTAAAATTCCAGACATATTGATTTTTAAGGATTACATGAACGATTTTCCTTTTGAAAAAACATCAGCAGATTTTTTGTATGACAAGAAAAAATATGAAGAATATGTAAAAAAGGAAAAGAAAAGTATGAAAATGGATAAACTTTTGGGTGGGTTGATTAACCTAATTAATAGACCTTGGAGAGAAGGTTATTTTGTTTTCAAAATTGACAATATTTTTCTACATCAACCCAATCCAATTGAAATTTGTGGTGTCACATTTTACAATCCGCAAATTACACGCATGATAAATTTAAGCGAAGTTAAAACAGCAGATTCAAAAGCTAGATATAAAAATGTAGAAGATTTTTATTCGCCTAGTGTTAAAGATAAAATTGACAATTCAAAATTATCTAATTGCAATGCTATCGTAAAATCAAACTTTAAAGCTTCAAAAAATATTCAATCTACTGATGAGCTTTTTATAGCTTTCCATAAGGTAAGACAAGCATTAGATGTTTTAAACAACGTTATAAATAGATATGGTTCGGTACATAAAGGAAAAGGTAAGATTTCATTACACAAAAATTTTCAACTTCATAAAAATAAAAAAATTGCAAGCTATAACTTTAATATATTTTGGGATGAATCTAAATCTATTGACATAAATGACTCTGATGAACTTAAATATTTTATCCAAGAATTAGAGTATATCAATAAACTTGACTTAACATCCAAATTAAGAGCAGGCTTATTCAATATAATCAGTACTCACAATAAGATTGAAAATGATGAGGTGTTTTTTAATTTTAAAGATTTATGGATTTCGTGGGAAGCCTTGCTTAAAAAAAATAAACTTATTGAACTTGCTCAAACATGTTTTTACATTAGGTACAAAAAAATCTATTTAACAAAAATAAAAATATTTTTAGAGAATAAAATAAAAGAAGATTCTTTTCATCCAAAGTCAGAATATTATGTTTTAAATAAGAATGAACAAAATAAGATTGGCTTAGATGTTCCAATTTTAAAAAGAATTCCTATCCTCAAGTTCAAAAATAATTATCAACTTTTAGAACAATATATTCCAATAGAAATAATTAAATATATGGTTCAAAGAATAGATGAATTTCTAAGTAACGAGAATCTTTTTTTTGACAAGTTAAATTTATGGATAAAAAACACAATAAATGAAATATACATTGAAAGAAATATGGAAGTCCACAGCAATTTAAGGAATGGCCTTAGTCAAATAAAATTAAAAAATGATTTTGTTTTTATTTCTCAAATAGTCGTAGGCTTTATTATCGATAATTTAGATAAGTGAAACATTCAAAATAATTTCCCCCAAATCTAAGGATAAATCCGGTAATTTAGCTCAGGTATTTGCGGATGATAAACAATTCTTTTTTCATCAATCTCATCTTTCTTTACGTTGATGCCTATTTT
>Ga0209211_10005580_pt1 | contig 18704 bp, 16 predicted proteins | sample RifGroA2_FD_183992 | JGI IMG/M metagenome (GOLD analysis project Ga0209211, IMG submission 183992) | Groundwater microbial communities from Rifle, Colorado, USA - Groundwater A2 (SPAdes) (version 2) | ecosystem: Environmental > Aquatic > Deep subsurface > Groundwater | place: Rifle, Colorado... | reverse complement strand
TTCAGCCAACTTTCCTGAATTAACTAACTCCGTGGCGTATTTTAGATACATACTATTCCGCAGGACCCGGTAACGTGGAATCTGGAATAATTTAAGGGTTAAGTGGTTGTTAACCAGCCTGCGGGGAAAAGGATCGATGCTCAAGTTGGGAACCACATCCCAAACTATCATTTCAAATTTCTCTTTATCAGAGTTATAAAACATCTTTACATTATGCCAATCGTCGTTATGGGCGCTGTTAAATAGTTGGTATAAAACATACCACTTGATATATGATTCGGTATCCATGATTGATTCGACTTGAGAATCAAATTGACCTAGCGGCAAATTAACAATTTCAAGGAGTTTGGTCAGCGGATCAAAGCTATTTTTCTGATCTGGGTCGAGATCGCGGGTTAATTCCCACCTCTGTTCGCTTTCAAACAGCCACGAAGGATCGTCATATTCTTTTCCAAACTCTGTATCTCCGAAGTAAAGCGAACCTCGATGGTAACCTCTTGACGTCAGAAAAAAATCGTCAATCTGCTCTACGGAAACATATAACCCGTAATCAATGTTATTTATCTCCAATCGAGCAGGGAAAGTTTTAGGAGCCAGAAGTCCCATTTCAGAAGCGTAATTATAGGGTAGAACAGTTCCGTAAATATTGTTCTTGGGAATGATAAGGTTCAGCCTTTTAATATTTCCCTGATAAAGATCATCGTCTTTATAGATGATTCTCCATGATTTTTTGAGATATTCATAGTGTAAAGGGCTGTCGCCCCGAAGCCTAACTGTAACTTTATGTATTGTTCCATCCGGATTGGTAACTTGCGCCGGGACTTCCTGCCGCGAGCTTTCCGGGAAATTTTTTTCAAGATTTTTTAAACTGTTCGGCGGAATTTCCAGGCGGAATATCGGAAGACTGGACTTATCAATCGTTGAAAAATTGATTGGTTTAATTTTGGGGTCGTTATAAAACGCTGGCCAAAGCAGGGGTATTTTCCCCCATAGTTTTGGAGCGGAAACTTCCAGATGAGCATCGGCGGAATTCGTATTTATTTGATAATCAATAACTAAATCTGTGATTGCAGATGGATCAAAATTATGGTTTTTACTCCAAATTGCCGGTAGTTTATAATTTTGCCAATCCGTAATCCTGGTTCCGTCAATGCCCATCCTTTCTGATTCTCCATCCATTGACCACTCGGCATAATTTTCTAGGGAATTGCCGCTGAGCAATTTTATATTAAAATTCCGAATTTTAGGATTGGTGACTCTGATTCCAAGTATAAAAGAGTCGAGTTTGGACAAGTCAATGGAAATTTGCTTGGGGAAGCGAAAGCGGAGAAAAACGTGGCCGGCGGCTGATCCGGTGGCAATCAACCGTTGATTTTTTTTCACAAGACCAACGGTAGCCGGCTCAGTATTCCATCTGTCTAATTTGAAAAACCCCCATTGAAATTTTATGGTGTTGATCAGAATTAATATTACGAGGATAATCCCTGTGACTAATAATATAGCTGATTGACCGAGGAGTTTGTAACACCTGTGACTAATTGGACTGTTCATGTCTAAAGAAGAATTATATAATTTATTCCAGTGAAGCTCATGTATAGATTTAACTTATTGCTGGTAATATTTTTTATGGCAGTCAGGTTGATTTGGTTAGCGGCAGATCCTCCAAATATAATTTCATCTTCCGTGGTTGGCGATGAAGGATATTGGATTCATAATGCACGGCTCGATAGGCTATTTGATCGGGCATTCACAGATGATTTTGTGGAAGATGTGATGGTGGCGCCGTTATTATCTTTACTTTTAAGAGTTTCGTTTGCTTTTTTTGGCGTTGGTTTTTGGCAGGCTAGATTTATCCCTGCTTTATTCGGAGTGGGGAGTATATGGTTAATGTGGAAGTTGTTAAGAAGTGTCGGCAGGATAAATGCTTTAGCAGGAGTGGCTATATTATCAAGCAGTTTCTTGATTTTTTCGGTTAACAGATTGGTGATGGGTGAGTCAGTCGCCGAATTTTTTATTTTGTTGACTTTTTGTTTGATAGTTCAGAATAGGTGTCAACTAGCCGGGGTCAGTTTGGGTTTGGCTATTTTATCTAAGAGCAATTCGATTTTAATTTTACCGGCGTACATCATTGCTAATTTGATTGTTCCCAAAAAATTTTCTTTGGACGGAAATATTAAATTATTAGCAATAGCGCTGTTGACGGCGATAATTGGTTTTAGTCTAGTTCAAATTTACAGTGGCCACTCCGTTTTTGATACTTACCTGAAGTTGTCAGGAACTGATTATGTCCCCAAAGACTTTATTCAGGTTTGGATGAACTTTAAGGGTTTTGTTAAAAACCCTGTTTGGTGGCAGTGGGGAATATCTGTTGTAGCTTTAGGAGCAGCAATTGGATTTTTATATCAAAAAAAATCATTGGTTTCTTCTCTGGCAACCGGATTAATATTATCTCAAGTGATTTTTATTAGCTTATTGTCGAATCAAGGTAGCGATCATAGGTTTGTTTTTCTTTTCCTTGGGTTAGTAATTTTATTTTCGTATCAGCCAATTAAGATTATGATAATGTTGGGGGTTATTTGGTTTATCTGGCAATTGTCTCTAGCCACAAATTATTTTTCCCATATTAGTTTTACTTTGCGTGACGCTTCGTCCAAAATTGGGTCAATAAGTCAGCCGGGAGATAAAATAACCGGCTTTTTCTCCCATCAGTTGGTTTTTGAGAATCAGCTGTATCCGGTTTATTGGGCTCCCGGTCATGATAAGTTTAGGGGCATTAATGAGGACATAGATAAATGGAAGCCAAATTTCCTTCTTCAAATACTGAATGTCGATGGTCTTGACGGGAAAGTATTTACGCCATTCTTGCAGACAGATATGGGGATAAGGCAAGAAATTGTTGCTAAGATTAAGATTTTACCGATGAATAACGATTATCAGGTTGTCGCTAATTTAAGGAGGATCGAATGGTGAATAAAGTAATTTTTCCAATTTTAATACTTCTTGTTTTCTTCCTAAGGTTTTTTCAGGTTAATCAATTTGGTTATTTTATGCTGGATGAGGAACGGGATGCGTTTTTGGTAAGGAGGATGTTGGTTGACCACCGGCCGTTATTAATCGGCGGAGCGATTCCGGGCGGAATAAACGTCGGTCCGTTGTTTTTTTATATTTCAGCGATTCCATACACTTTATCGAATTTAAATCCTGTTGGTCCGGCTTATGCCGCAGCAATGGTTGGATTTTTGTCAGTGTTGGCAGTTTATTTAATTGGAAGAAAACTGTTTGACGAAAAGACCGCAATTTTGGCAACTGTTTTTTCCGGATTTTCTTTACTGAATATTATTTATCACCGGCCGTGGTGGCCGTTGACTATGAGCCAGTTGGTGGTGTTGATAACTTATTTATGTTTATGGAATCTAATAAGGGGTAACCCTGCCGTACGCCAGGGTTACCCCTTTGCATCACAAAGAAAATGGTTGTTTGTTTTAGTTTCAACGTTGATCATCGGCGCCCAATCAGATCCGTCAACGCTTTCATTGATTCCGTTATCAATTATCTGGTTGTGTTGGAAAAGAAATCAGATTAAATTACCGGGGAAATTGATTGTTTCCATGATTGGGATATTTCTGTTGGCCCACGCCACCTGGTTTGCGTTTGAATTAAGGCATGATTTCTTAAATACAAGAGCAGTGGCGGGACTTTTTAAAGGCCTGGCATTGCAAGGCAAGACCAGGCCTTATGGGGCAAGCCAAGTCTTTCAAATGACTTCAGCAATGCTTTATCGTTTATTTATTCCGACTGGCCCTCTGGACGTTACCAAACAAATTAGTCCGGCCGAGGAGTTTCTGAAATCACGTTTGGAAGGAGTTTGGTGGCCGGGGGCCTACATTTTGTTATTGGTTGTTGGTTATTATGTTACCCGTTCATTTAAAGGGAGAGAAAGTAGGCAATTACTGTCTTTGCATTTTTTAATTTCATTATCAGGGATTTTAATTTACACTTTCGCTTTTCCCGGTTATGTTCACGAATGGATGTGGGCATTTATGTTCCCGATGTTTTTTTTGATGATGGCAGATATTCTTATTTGGTTGTTTTATAAGGCCTGGCCTTGGGTAACTAAGGCCAGGCCTTTATTGACACTGTCGGTTTGCACTTGGGTAGTTTGGCAATTAACCTTATTCAGTCGCTTGACGAATATCGCCGGTTTGGGAGTAAAGCTAAAAATTGTTCAGGAGGCGCAGACGCAAATATCCGGCCGGCCGTACGAATTGCGGTCAGAAGGAAGCAACTCTTTGCGCTACGGAGGCTTCCGGTATTTGTTTACTCTTTACGGAAATCCGCCGGTTAAAAGTTATATGGATTATGTTTACGAGGACTGGCTGTATCCGAAGAACGAGGAAGAATCAGAAGTGATATTAACGATACTTAATCATGAAAACATTAAAACATTAAAGCATGAAAATGATCCCTTCTGAAGCAGATGTTTTAGTGTTCTCGTGTTTTAATACTTTAATGATTAAAACAGAGTATAAATAAACGGAGCCACGACAGATCCCTCTGTTAATACCAGAAGCAACCCCAGTAAAACTAGGATAACGATCGGAGGCCCAAGCCACCATTTTTTGTTTACTTTTAAATATTCCCACAGTTCTCCTAACAGGGATAGTTTTCGTTTGGTTCTGATAAGGACATTGACCATAGATCCGCATTATGAGTTATTTTATTGCTGAGGTCAAGATGATATGATAAAAAACAGTGAAAAAGTTTTTGGTATTCTCTTTAGCAGTTGGATTTTTTTCTTTGGTAATTTCGTTGTTAGGAGGAGAATTTATTGTTAGACATATCGATCCTCAGCCAACTTTTAGACAATCTTTAAAAGAAGGATTAAGCATTTTTTCTCCAAGTAATATCGTGCCATTTACCGTGGCTCAGAATCAAAATTCTGTTCATTTGGGATATACTCGAGAGTTTAATCATAAAGTGGCTACGAATTCGTTGGGTTTTAGAGGCGTAAAAGAAATTGAGAAGCAGAAACCTGAAGGAACTTATCGAATCTTAGTGATCGGAGATTCCATGACATTCGGGTGGGGTGTTGAAGATAACGAAACTTTCTCAAGTATTTTAGAGAGAAATCTGAATGCGGCGGTAGCAGAAATTGGTGCTAAAAATAAATTTGAAGTAATTAATGCCGGATTTTCAGGTGGATTTACCTTGGACGGTTTTTACTCTTGGTTGGTAAATAAAGGCTTTGAGTTAAATCCTGATTTAGTTTTGGTATCTTTTTTCCCATATAATGACGTTTCCGATTTATTGGAAATGGAATGGAAAAAGATTGATGATATTGGACTGCCTATAGTAGTAGGCTCGTTAGATACTATTGTTAAGCATGGGAGGCTAGCGAGGCGGTATCCGACAGAATGGAAGTACGCAATTCCTGTCTTACGGAATTCTCACCTGTTCATTTTATTGGGACAGGCATTGGAAAAATATTCCCCGGCAGTAACGGAATTAATTAAAAAACCATTTGGTGTGGTTTCGGGCAAACCCAGGGCAGAACGAAAAGAGGTTGATGAATGCATTTATGATTTAGAGTGTAGCGGACAAATGTCAGATGCTTTAGGTAAATCCTGGCGGTTGTTTGAAGGAATCAAATTCAGGGCAAGTCAAAAGGGAATTAAAGTTGGGTCGCTGATATTGACTTCTCCCGATCAGGTAGGAAGATTGGCTGGATTGGAACCCTCAGGGGAAAAAAATAAAAGAGTGAGTAATTCTCAGCCACAAGCCGAAATAAAAAATCAGTTGATTAACGTGGGAATTGAAGTGATCGATATTTTACCAGAATTAACCGATAAAAAAGAAGAGCAATATTTTTATAGCCGGGATGGGCATTTGAATATCAGGGGACATGGCCGGGTGGCACAGGCGATTTTTAAATCTTTTATGGAAGGTGATTTTATAAGCCAAGAAGTAAAATTTACAGATATTCAGATTCAAGAGTTAACCGCTAGAGGAATTTTTAAATTCTAATCAGGAGTGAAAGTCTCGGCGCGGGCTTCTACTAATAATTTTTCTGGCATTTTCTGTTTGTCCAAGAGAAAAGATCCGATTACCAAATAATCCATATTTGTACCAAAGAAACAGCGAATAGCATTTTCGGGAGTGCAGACAATTGGTTCTCCGCGACGGTTGAAACTGGTGTTGATAAGGACCGGAACACCGGTTTTTTTATAAAATTCATTAATAACATCGTAGTAAAGATGATTTTGTTTCCGGTTTACGGTTTGAATTCTGGCCGAGCCGTCTAGATGAGTTATGGCCGGGATTTGGCTGTTTTCACGATTTGATAAGATTTTACCCTTTGATTTCACTTGGCAAACTGTAATCATATATGGATCGGTCCAGGTGGCGTCAAACCACGGTTTCATTTTATCTTCCATAACAACAGGGGCAAAAGGCCTGAAACTTTCCCTGAATTTAATAGCCAGATTTACCCTTTTCTGATTTTCAGGATTTCTGGCATCGGCTAAAATTGATCTGGATCCCAAAGCTCTTGGCCCCCATTCCATCCGCCCTTGAAACCAACCGATAACTTTTTGATCAATAATTAGTTTTGCGGTTGTTTCCGTTAATTGTTTTTCGGAGAGTTTTTTATATTTAAGTTTGTTTTTATCAAGAATAATTTTAATTTCAGAATCGGAATATTCTGGTCCGAGCAGAGCAGAGTCGAATGTCCATTTTCGCTGGTTATTTCCCTTGGCCCTTAGTCCTTGGCCCTTAGCCCTCAAATGATAATAAACCACCTCTGCTGCCCCTAATGCTCCACCGGCGTCTCCGGCTGCCGGTTGGATAAATAAATTCTTAAATTTTCCGTCTTTTAATATTTTCCCGTTGGAAACGCAGTTTAATGCAACCCCTCCGGCCATGCAAAGATTGGTTAATTTTGTTTCCTGATATAAAGACCGGGTGAGACGCAACATAATCTCGTCTGTGACTGCCTGAATTGAGGCGGCAATATCCATCTCAAACTCAGCCGGCTTCTGGCCTTTTGTAGCCGGAGGATGGCCAAATAATTGATAAAAAGAGTCATTGGTCATGGTTAAACCGTAAGGGTAGGCAAAATATTTCATATTCATCTTAAAACTTCCGTCAGGCTTGACATTAATTAGGTTATCCAATATAAGTTTGGCGTATTTTGGATTTCCGTAAGGTGCCAGTCCCATGACTTTATACTCGGCAGAATTGACTTTGAAGCCGGTGTAATAGGTAAAGGCGGAATACAGAAGTCCCAAAGAATGCGGAAAATCTATCTGATGTGTCAAAGTTATATTGGTTCCGTTCCCAATTCCTTTTGTAGCCGTAGCCCATTCTCCGACACCGTCGATAGTTAAAATCGCAGCTTTTTGAAAGGGCGAAACTAGAAAAGCGCTGGCAGCGTGAGATAAGTGATGTTCGGGAAAATAAATTTTTCCATTGTAGCCTTCAAGTTTTTCCTGGATTAATGATTTTATCCATAATTTCTTTGATAGCCATACCGGCATGGCTTTAGCCCAGGAAAATACTCCTTTGGGCCATGTTTCAAAATAGGTGGTTAACAACCTTTCAAATTTTAAAAATGGTTTATCGTAAAAAGCAACGGCAGTCAAATCTTCAGGGGCTATCTTGGTGAAATTGAGGCAAAATTCAACTGCTTTTTCAGGGAAATTTTCATCGTGCCTAATTCTGGTAAATCTTTCTTCATGTGCAGCAGCAATAACTTTTCCGTCTTTTATTAAGGCTGCAGCTGAGTCGTGGTAAAAGCAGGAAAGGCCGAGGATATAAATGGTTAAAATGGTTATGATGGTTAAATGGTTATGACGGCTGTTGCCATCTTAACAATCTGAACAATCTAACAATCTCCTAAAACTGCCTTTCTAAATATAACTCCATATCTTTAATCGGTTCTTTGTTTATCCAATAGCTATTTCCGGATTGTTTCTGGCGGTTAAATATTTGATATAAAATTGCCATTGGTCCTAAAATCAGGAAATAAAATATTGACATTATTATCATAGTTTGAATCCGGCCGATTTTTATCAGAAGAGTTTTGATCGGTTGCCAAATAAAATTCATATAAATATTATAACCTACCAACATGCCATTTTATACCATTTCCAAAGTTCTTTAATTCCGGTTTTAAGATTAACTTCAGGTTTCCACCTGAGAATTTGTTCCGCCTTAGAAATATCGGCATAAGTTGTTTGAACGTCTCCCTGAGGAAGTTTTTTCTTGATTAAAATAGCTTTTTTACCGGCGACTTCTTCAATTGTATTTATAAATTCAGATAATCCCGTTGGAGAAGAATTTCCCAAATTGAAAATTTCAAAATTATCAGGAATAAAATTTATGGCAGCGAGAATGCCGTTAACAATGTCGTCAACATATGTATAATCCCGGCTAGTATCTTGGCCGTAAAAATAAATGGGTTTTCCTTTTGTAATTGAGTCCATAAATTTAAATGCTGCCATGTCGGGACGGTTCCGTGGGCCATAGACGGTAAAGAATCTTAACACAGTTGTGGGGATTTTATATAAATTAGAATAGGCGTAACACAGTAGTTCACAGGCTCTTTTGGTAACAGCATAGGGCGAAATCGGTTGGTCGCAGGCAGCGTCTTCGCGGAAAGGGACGGGAGTATTATTTCCGTAAACGCTGGAACTGGAGCCGAAAATAAAATGTTTAACTTTTAGTTCTTTTGCCAATTCCAATATTTTCAAGGTTCCGCCGACGTTGACGTTTTCATATAAAAGAGGTTCTTGAATAGAAGCGCGGACTCCGGCTAGGGCGGCGAGGTGGACAACGACGAAGTCGTTGTCAGTGAGCACTGAGCGCTGAGCGTTGAACGTTGTGAGAATATCGTTTACCTCTAAATTGCAAATATCTTCTTCAATTAAGACGAAGCTTTTGTTATTTAAATGTTTGGCGATGTTGATTCGTTTATGAGAAGGGGAATAATAATTGTTGAAATCGTCAATTCCGATAACGGTATGTCCTTCATAGAGAAGTCTATCGAGAAGGTGTGATCCAATGAACCCAGCACAACCCGTGAGAAGGATGGTCAATGGTTAAAATGGTTAAAAATGGTTAAAATGGTTAAAAATGGTTGTAGCCATTGTAGCCATTCTAGCCATTTAGCCGTTCTCCTTTTTTAAAATATTCAATAGTTTTTTTTAGGCCTTCTTCTAATTGAATCTTAGGGGACCAATTGAGAAGTTCTTTTGCTTTTGAAATGTCAGGACGGCGGCGTTCAGGGTCATCTTCAGGGAGCTTGCCATACTTAATTACGGAATTTGAATTGGTGGCCTGGATAATTGTTTCAACCAGTTGTTTGATTGTCAGTTCAGTTGGATTGCCGATATTTATCGGATCTGCATTCAAGTCTGAACGGAGCAGTCTCAGTAATCCGTCAACTTGGTCATCAACATAACAAAAACTTCTGGTTTGATGGCCTTCGCCGTGGATGGTTAATGGTTGATGTGTAATTGCCAACTGGATAAACAATGGTATAGCTCGGCCGTCGTCGGGATTCATCCTTGGGCCGTAAGTATTGAAAATTCTGGCGATTCTGGTTTGAACGCCGAATTTCCGGCTCCAAGTTGAACAAATTGCTTCTCCCAACCGTTTGCTCTCATCGTAAATCGCTCTTGGTCCAATTGGATTGACGTGTCCCCAATATGTTTCCGGCTGGGGATGAATCTCGGGATCGCCGTAAATTTCGCTGGTTGAGGCAAACAGGAAAACTGCGTTGTGTTTTTTTGCTAATTCCAACAGGTAATGCGTCCCAACGGAATTTGCTAAGTATGTTTCTATAGGGAGAGCGTGATAACTTTTCGGGCTGGTTGGATTAGGGCCGGCGGGAGAGGCGAGGTGGAGAATAAAATTAAGGGCTAAGGGATAAGGGCTAAGGGATAAGGGCCAGTCAGATTTTGTAACGTCGGCTTCGATCAGGGTGAAATTGGGATTTGGCAATAAATGCTCAATATTCTTTTGCTGGCCGGTAATAAAGTTATCAACGCAAATAACCCGGTTGTTTTCAGCCAACAATTTTTCGCAGATGAAACTACCGATGAATCCAGCTCCACCGGTGATTAGGTAGGTTTGGTTTGACATTTTAGTTGGTTATTGCAATATACTAAATCAATCTACACAAGATGCATGTATCTGGTATCTTTTATTATCCCATCTTTCGAATTAAAAGTTTTCATTTGAGTAATTTTACATCAAAGTTAATGTGCTATACTAGCGAAGTTATGGCGAAGATAGAAATCGTGGGAGCTCCAGAAGAACATTTGGCTAGTTTATTAGTGATAGGCGCTTTTCAGCGGGTTTTGGTTGATTTAAGTCAAAATCAGTTTGTTCCAACTGCCGAACAACTTTCCCAAATCGAAGAAAGATGGGCGCCAAAGGCAGAAAAGGGCTATTTTCCCGGTCCGGTAGCCAAAATTACCGAATTTGAGGTTAATGGGTGCGATCTTGGGTTACATATGCAGCCAACAACTTTTAGAGAATTTGTTGGTTTGCAGACGGATGATGACGCAAAAAAATTTGGAGTGGCAAGATTAGCTAATCCGTTATCAGTTTCGATGGCAGTTCACACTGCGGACGAGAAATGGTTATTGACGAAAAAAATGATAGGCGATCGGATAGGATCGCTTGACGCAGTGGGAGGTTATTTTAACCCACTGAAAGATGATAATGATCCGATTAAAACAGGGAAAAGAGAATATATGGAAGAAACTGGAAGCGGCGAAGATTCTATCAGGGCGATGATCCTTTTGGGATTGCAGTATGAATGCAAAAATTTATGCCATCCGGTTTTAAGCGTCTTGGTGGAATCTGGTTTGACATCTCAAGAAATTCTAGGATCGGCACCAAAAAATGCTGATGGAGAGGTGCAGTTATTGGCAGTTGATGATCCATTGCAAACAATTGCTGAAATGGAAAAACAAAATGCGGATGTAGAACCGGATGGGCAATTGACATTCGCTTTGGCAGTAGGGTATTTGGCAAATCCTAGATTTTTTATAAACCCAAGAGTGATTTCCGAATTGTCTGAACTGGTAATTAATTGATTAATTTCTTCTGTAATAACTTACAAGTTTTTCCACCGCTCTAATTACATCTTTAATATCTTTTTTGTTCATCGTCGGATAAATCGGGAGGGAGAAAATGTTGAGGCCGATTTTTTCGGAAACCGGAAAATCCCCTGGTTTATACCCGAAAGTCTTTCTGTAATATTCATGCAAATGAACAGGAATAAAGTGGACTCCGCAGCCGATGCCTTCTTCCTGAAGGGCAGCAACGAATCTATTTCTGTCGACTTTAAACATTTCCGGCCTTAATACTAAAGCGTATAAATGGCGGGCATGAACAGTATCTGCTTCGTCGGGAGCAGGAATTATCAGGCTGTCTATCGTAGAAAAAGCTTTTTGATATTCTTTCCAGATTTTTATTCTGACTTTGGCGCTTTTATCAATTGATTTTAGTTGGGGTAAACCTAAAGATGCCTGGATATCGGTCATATTTATTTTGTATCCGGGATAAACGGCTTCATACGGCTTGAAGCCATGAGCCGAATATCGGTTCCATGCATCTGCCGACAGTCCGTGAAGTGCCCTGATCGCAGCGGTGCTGTACCACTCTTTATTGTTTGTGGTAAGCATTCCGCCCTCACCTGTAGCGACATTTTTAGTGGCATAAAAAGAAAAGGCAGTAAAGTCGCTGATACTGCCAATTTTTTTTCCGTGATACCAGGCTTCAGCAGCGTGAGCAGCATCTTCGATTACGTAAAGTTTATGAATCTTAGCGATTTTGGAGATCGCATCCATATCTGCCGGCCGCCCATGAAGATGGACGGGGACAATCGCTTTTGTCTTTTTTGTGACGGCTTTTTCAATTTTATTGGGATCTATATTCCAAGTGTTTAAATCAACATCGGAAAATTTTACGGTTGCCCTGCGGTGGAGAACTACATTGGCAGTAGAGACGAATGTTAAAGGAGTTGTAATAACCTCGTCGCCGGGACCTATCCCTAAAATATCAAGAGCTAGCTCTGTACCAGCTGTGCATGAAGATAATGCTAAGGCGTATTTAGCATGTGCATATTTAGCGAATTCTTTTTCAAAAAATTTAGTTTTAGGCCCGGTTCCCCACCAACCCGAACGCAAGGTTTCCAAAACCTCTTTGATTTCTTCACGGAAAAGGAGGGGACGGCCAAAAACCAGAAAATCCTTCCTAATTGGTTTTCCGCCTTCTATTGCGGGAAGATTGATTGAATTCATGAGAGCATTTGAACATTTGAGCATTAGAGCATTTGTTACCATGTTCCAATGTTCCCATGTCCCAATGATATTGCTATGATAATATCACTTTATGGGATATCAATTTGACGTCAGCTTGATTTTAGCTTGCTATAACGAAGCGGAACATTTTAATTCAAGCGTTGACAGGATAATCAAAGTCCTTGACGGAACAGATTTTTCTTGGGAAATAATTTTTATCGATGACGCCTCAGTTGATACCACTGCTGATTTAATCAAATCGTATATTAATAAACACCCCCGGAAACATTTGACGGTTTATTCCCACCAAAAAAATTTGGGCCGGGGAGCGGCGGTGACGGAAGGAATAGAAAAATCTCAAGGGAAAATCGTAGGATATATTGATATTGACTGTGAAGTACCTCCGGATTATATTCCGCAATTTGTGTCAGCCATAGATAATGGGGCCGACTTTGCTGTCGGTTGGCGGATTTATGATTTTACGGTTAAAAGTTTACCCCGGTGGTTTGCCAGTAAAGGTTATAACCGGATCAGGAACACAGTTTTGAATAACAGTTTGAAAGATACGGAAGCGGGATATAAGTTTTTTCGCAAGAGCAAAATATTGCCGATTTTAAAACAATGCGCTAGCGCCGGCTGGTTTTGGGATACAGAGGTGACTGTTAGAGCCCAGCGTGCAGGGTTGAAAATCAAAGAGATGCCGGTGGTTTTCATCCGCCGTTTCGATAAAACTTCCACGGTTAGATTAATTCCCGATACCTTTATTTATTTAAGAGAGTTATGGAAATTCAAAAGAAAACTAGACAACTTCTCTTAATTTTAATAATCGCTATCTTTTTTAATGGGCTGGCTTGGTCGGCGCTAATTCCGGTGTGGCATACGCCCGATGAACAAGCTCATTTTGCCCAAGCCCAAGATTTTGCGGCATTAGGAAACCGGCCTCAATCAGGTTTTTCAACTTCAGCGGATATTGTTTTGTCGGAAAAATATCTGGGAGTTTTCAGAGATGAACAAGGAAATAACAGGTTTACATACCATCCGGAATATAACATCAAATACAGTAATTCTAATATTGGTTTATACGAGAAAGAGTTGATGGCGATGCCGGTAGAGTCGAGAAGTATTTTTGCGATAAATGAAGCTACTGGTTACCCGCCCCTATATTATATTTATATATCATCCTTAAATAAGCAATTTTGGAGCTCCGATTTAATTTCCAGAGTGTTCTTATCAAGGATAGCGACCGTTATACTGTCAGTAGGATTGGGGTTGGTAGTTTTTAATATTGGGAAAATATTATTTAAAGATATTTTTTACGCTTATATTTTAGCCGCTATGGTTGTGTTTCAGCCGATGAGAATGTTTGTTGGAGCAGGAGTCACCAGTGATGCTTTGTATAATTTGATTTATCCGTTGGTAGTTTTAACGGGACTTTTGTTTTATCGCCACCCCAGTTTAAAACAATTAATTTTACTTATAGCCGCTATTTTGACTGGAATTTTGACTAAGCAACAATTAGTATTATTATTTTTTTGGCTGATCCCAATAGTTCTTATTTCAGTATTTCGTAAAAACAGCCAGTCTAAAGTGGTGGTAAAATCGGCGGCTATAGTGGGAATGCTTTTGGGGGGATTATTTATTATCGTAAATTTATTGGCAACATTTGCCCTGCGGTTGGTTGATCCTTTAACCAGAACAATATTAGTAAGAGGTGGTATCCCCGATATCTCAACGCCTCTGTCTAATGAACCGTCGATTCTTCAATATTTATCGGTGTTAACTCGTGAGGGTTATGCTCAAATTTTACCGTGGTACTGGGGAGTTTATAGATGGTTGTCGTTGACATTGCCATTTTGGGTTTACAGGACGATTAAAGTTATCATGATAGTTTCTTTTGTTGGTTGGGTAACCGGATTTAAGAAAATAAAAAATATTGCTAATGGAAAATTATTGTTTTGGTTAGCCAGCAGTAGTGTTGTTTACACCTTAGGTATCTACGCCTGGAACTTGTTGTTCTGGAGAAGCAAGGGGTTTCCGTTCGGGATTCAGGGACGATATTTTTTTCCAAATTTAACTGAACATATGGCAATTTTGTTGGTCGGGCTGTTGATTCTGTGTCCGGTTCGTTTCCGCAGGATAATTGGTGTTATTACAGCGATGCTGATGATATTATTTAACTGGTTCTCACTGTGGTTTGTGTCCCAATCTTATTATGGGAATATATTTAATTATCAAATTTTTTTCCTACGAGCCAGCCAGTACAAACCGTGGTTTTTTAAAACCCCACTGTTGGAGGTGTGGTTGGGGTTAGGGATTGTCGCAAGTGTATGGTTTTTATGGTCATTGATAAGGTACACTAGAAACATTAGAGCATTAGAGCATTAGAGCATTAGAGCAAATGTTCCAATGTTTCCATGTTCTCATGTACTAATGTTCTAATGATTGTATGTTGAACGAAATAGGTTTTGCGCGGTTGATTAGATATTTTATTTTCGGGCTATGGGATTTAGTCTTTGGCTTATTACCCTGGTCTCCTCTGCGGGTTTTATGGATGAAATTGTTTGGGGCTAAAATTTCCTGGTCTGCCGTTGTGGATAAAGTTAATTTTATGAATTTAGATAGAACTGGATTGCCGGGTTTGATTGTTGACAGTAAGACATTTTTAGGAACAGGTTCAATAATTGATTTGGCCGGTAGAATTGAGATTGAAAACCATGCCACGGTTTCCCCCGGAGCCATAATTTTAAGTCATCTGTCCGTCGGGTTTTCCGATCATCCGTTAATTAAAAATTATCCAAAAAAGGTTGAAAAAACCGTCATCGCAACCGGAGTTTTTATCGGGGCTAACGCTACAGTGCTGTCAGGGGTTACAATAGGCAAGGAAACAATGGTCGGAGCCGGAAGTGTAGTTACAAAAAATATTCCGGAAAAAGTTCTGGCGGCTGGTATCCCGGCGACTGTAAAGCGAAAACTAACAAACTACAAATGACAAACTGACATATGATAGGAAGAATTTTATCCATATTAATTCCGGTCACGGCCGCGGCAGTCGGTCAAATGATCCTAAAGATCGGAATGACTCAGGTGGGGGAATTGAAATTTTCCGATGGCTTGGCTAACATTTTTTGGAGAACATTTACAAATTTATATGTTTTAGGCGGGCTGGCGTTTTTCGGCGTAAACGCCTTATTATGGTTGGTGGTTTTATCGCGGGAAAAATTGTCTTTCGCCTATCCGATGGTGGCATTTGCCTATATTGTGACTATCTTATTGTCGAAATTTATTTTACATGAAGATATTCCATTACTAAGGTGGAGCGGGTTAGCTGTAATTATCGTGGGAATACTGATGATAGCTAAAAGCTCGACCTAAAGTAATGGTTAAAATGGCCGGAATGGTTAAATGGTTTAAACTTCACAGCTGGATTTTTTTCATTATTGCATTCGGTCTTTTTCTTCGTCTAATTAATCTTCGATCGTGGTTTCAGTTTGAATTTGACGAAGAAGTAATTGCCTGGAAGTTAAGACAATTTATAGTCTTTGGAAAGCCTTTTTTAATCGGTGGCGGAACCCCATTTGGGTTTCATCTTGGTCCGGTGTTCTATTATTTGTCGGCTATACCGTTATGGTTTTCCAATCTTGACCCAATAGGGTGGGGAATTATGGCTGCTGTTTTTGGGACGGCAACAATTTGGTTGATGTGGGTGGTGGGAAAAACTTTATACAACCAGCGCACCGGATTGATAGCGGCTTTATTGTGGGCGACTAGTTTTACTGCGGTGATGACAGATCGTCATTGGTGGCCATTGGTATTGGATCAAATGTTATCCCTAATAGTTATTTTATGTCTATTTTATATCTTGAAGATTGTGAAGTTTATCCCGTGGAACGGAATTCCTCTCCGCGGGACGAATCAATGGTGGATGATTTTAGGATTGGCTTTAGCAATTGCTTGGCAAGCAGACTTGACCACTGCCGTTTTGTTTTTAGCAGTTATCCCGGTACTCATTTTCAGGTTTAAATCAGATTGGAAAGGCCCATTTTTAACATTGGGGATTCTGTTTTTATCATTATTGCCTTTGGTAGCTTTTGAAATCCGTCATCCTGGCCAAAATTTGGGGAAAATATTTCAGTATAACTCCCATGAACTTAGTTTAGCGGGATTGGGGGAAACCGTAGTTTTTATTCCCGCAGCTTTAAGCCGTTTGATATTACCGATGACTAATTCAGGCGCTGATTTGGTAAAATTTTACGGTTGGTGCAAAGAGTGGTCGTTTATCCGGACTTTTGGTCAGCCAGTGTGGATGATTTTAATTGGATTTGCGGTAATTATTTTTCCGTGGGTAAGATTCATAGTTACTCAAAGATTATCAGACGGATTGATTACTTTGATAGAATTTTCCGGAATTATAGGAATAATAATTTTTTCAGTGGCGGGAGGGGATTTACAGGATTTTTATCTTGGACCGGTTTTTCCTGTTTTTTTGCTGTCCTCGGCTTTAATCATTGGTTCAGTGCAGGAGAGATTGGGAAAGCTATTAACAGGAGTTATAATCTTTGTGTTTGTCTTCGGTAATTTATCAGCATTTATTAATACTAACCATAAACAGAGTTTGGCAATAAAACAACAAGCGGTTGCTTGGAGCATTTCAAGTGTGGGGGAAGAAGGATTTGATTTGGATTCAATTTCTAATTGTAGCCGTTACAATGGAACCAGATATTTGTTTCTATTGGGCGGAAAAGAACCACAATCTAGTTTTGTAGACCAAGATCTTTATTGGTTGTATGATAAAAAAGATGACTATATGAAACCAAAATATTTGGTGACATTTATAACCCCGGATGATTTAACTCCGGAACAAAATAAACAGTACAATCAATTAAAGCTTGAGGCTATTGATTCCAAAGTTTTTAGCCCCAGCCTTGAAGTGATAATGTCTAAACATGATTAAATTATTAAAGTTGCTAAACTCTCTTAGTACTTCTACGTTTAAAGATACAACAATTGTATTTATGGGGAATAATCTTTCTTCTATTTTAGGAGCTGTCTTCTTTTTTGTATTAGCCCATCATGCCGGTCCTACTGTCTTTGGAATCTTTGGCATAGCTACAGCTGTTGCCATAACAATAGTTGATCTTTTTGATATTGCGATAAATAATGCGATTATTAATTTTGGTTCGAAGCCAAGTTGGCGGGTGTTAGCTTTGAGAAATGGGTTAAAAAGAAAAATTTTTTTTTCAATTGCCTTTTCTATATTATTTTGGATTTGTATTCCGCTAATAATCTTGGTATTGGGAAAGCCTGAAATTACTTATGCCCTTAAGATATCAGTTTGGCTGATTCCGGCAAAGGCTATATTTTCTTTTGTAAAGACCGCGCTTCAGGCAGGGAAGGAATTTTTCCTGGACTCTGCGGTCGATATTTTATCGTCGGTTATCAGATTATTGGGATTCTTTATTTTATGGAAAATTGGTTTGTCTCCTTTGTCATCGGCTTTATGGAGCTATATTTTGGGTTTACTGTTGTCAACAATAATTGCTTTGCCGAAAGTCAAAGATCTGATTGGCGTTGAAGAATACGAAAAATTTAATCATAAAGAATTTAGTGTTTACCAATCCTGGATGACCTTAGCTTTTGTAGCATCTTCGGTCAGCAGCAGATTGGACATTTTTTTCTTAACCAGAATGGTTTCTCTTGAGATGGTTGGATGGTACCAGGCGGCTTTCCGGTTATATATGCCGGTTCAGCAGTTGGCTTCGTCAATTTCCCGGGTTTTAGCGCCAAGATTCGCGTCGTTTTCTAACCGCGATGAATCTAAAATATATTTAAAGAAAGCATTATTTTTGTCAGGCGGTTTAGCAGCGTCGATGTTGTTATTAATTCCGGTTTATCCTTGGGCCATAAAATTTTTGTACGGTAATAATTTTCAGGGTTCAGTTGTATTTGCTTATTGGATGATGGGATATTTTTCCTTATTTTTATTTTCAACTCCATGGTGGAGCAGGCTACTTTATTATCATGCTAATGCCAGAAAATTCGCTATACTTTCAATTCTTCAGCTGATTGTATTGGCGGTTGCGGTTCCGTTTTCGATTATTTATCTCGGTGGTGCCGGAGTCGCAATTGCCTTGTTTGGATCATTGGCCTTTTCCACAGTTTTGGCGGCTATTTAGTTTATGAAGTCAAAAGTATTTTTGGCATTTCTGTCGGGAATAATGTTTTTGGCATTATCGGAATTTTTTTTCCGCTGGGAAAATTACCGTAACCGGAATATTGAAACCAGAGCTTGCCGCCGCTTAAGCCCGCAGTTTCATCATGAGCTGGTTCCGGATACGCTTTGCCGGTCTAAATATCCTGAATGGGATGTGGAATTCAAAGTTAATAATTTAG
>Ga0209211_10005579_pt1 | contig 18705 bp, 17 predicted proteins | sample RifGroA2_FD_183992 | JGI IMG/M metagenome (GOLD analysis project Ga0209211, IMG submission 183992) | Groundwater microbial communities from Rifle, Colorado, USA - Groundwater A2 (SPAdes) (version 2) | ecosystem: Environmental > Aquatic > Deep subsurface > Groundwater | place: Rifle, Colorado... | reverse complement strand
TTTGAAATCCGTTACAAATACCCAAAACCTTTCCGCCTTTCTCTGCGTGTTCTTTTACCGCCCGCATGATGGGCGAAAAGCGGGCGATGGCCCCACAACGCAAATAATCCCCGTAAGAAAACCCTCCCGGCAAAATGACAACATCGGCTCCACCAAGATTATTTTCCTTATGCCAAACATAACTGGCTGTGGCTCCCATGACTTCCGATACAACATAATGACAGTCGGCATCACAGTTTGAACCCGGAAAGACAACAATGGCAAATTTCATGTTAGGTTAAGGTAACAACAGGCAATCCTGTTATCACGAGTTGTTTATTCTTCTAGCTGGAAGGAAAAATCTTCAATGACTGTATTGGCCAGTAATTTTTCGCTTATTTGATTTAAAACTTGTTTGGCCTTGGGAGAATCACAATTTTTCAACTCAACTTCAAAATATTTTCCAACACGTACAGAGACAACTTCTTTTTGCCCCATGCTTTGAAGAGCTTTAAGAATGGCTTCCCCCTGTGGATCCAAAACCCCTTTTTTTAAACTGACGAATACTTTGGCTTTCATATTATGATGTACGGGCGGGGAAATTCCCGCCCCCACGTTATTTTGATTGCATCACCCTATCAAAAACCGTTTTATAGGCCTCTTCTACTCCGCCCATATCCCGACGGAAACGGTCTTTATCCAGCTTTTCATCCGTTTTCTTGTCCCATAAACGACAAGTATCGGGGGTTACTTCATCACCTAAAAGAACATCCCCCTTAAACAAACCAAACTCCAATTTAAAATCAATCAAACGGATTTCCATGGAATCAAAAAATTGGGACAAACAGGTGTTTATCATCAAGGCATAATTACGGATGGTTAACAATTGTTGCTGATGACACAAACCTAAAATCAAGGCAGCATCATCATTGAGAAAGGGATCCCCCAGCGAATCATCTTTAAGGCAAAACTCGAGCAAGGGTCGTGAAAGGACCAATCCCTCTTCTTTTCCATAACGTTTGGCAAAGCTGCCGGCAGCCACGTTGCGAACAATGACCTCCAAAGGAAGCATGGTGAGTTTTTTGATGAGCATTTCACGATCGGAAAGTTTTTCGACAAAATGGTTTTGAATCTTGTTCTGGGACAGCAACTGAAAAAGACGGGATGAAATGGAATTATTGACAATGCCCTTGTCTAAAATGGTCCCCTTTTTCTGATTATTGAAAGCAGTGGCATCATCTTTAAAATAAGCAATATAAAGATCGGGATCATTTGTCTTATAAATGATTTTCGCCTTTCCTTCGTAAAGTTTTTCTTTTTTCTCCATGACTACTCCTTGAAAACACGGTTAAAGATGGCATCGATGTTCCGTAAATAATGATTGATGTCCAAAAGCTCATCAATTTCACTTGATGAAAGATGGCGCATAATTTTGGAATCCGACTTTAAACTTTGCGCAAAATCGGCCCCTTCATCCCATACCTTCATGGCATTGGTCTGCACCAAACGATAGGCATCTTCGCGGGAACAACCTTTGTCGGTCAAGGCGATCAAAATGCGTTGTGAGAAAAACATTCCCTTCATGGAATCAAGATTTTTCTTCATGTTTTGTGGGTAGACCACAAGTTTCTCAATAATTCCCGCCATGCGATGGATCATGAAATCAAGGGCAATGGTGGCATCAGGGGCAATCACCCTTTCAGCCGAACTGTGTGAAATATCGCGTTCATGCCAGAGTGGCACATTTTCAATGGCCGTAAGGGCATAGCCACGAAGCAGGCGGGCCAAACCGGTGACGTTTTCGCTCAAAACAGGATTTCGTTTGTGGGGCATGGCCGAGGATCCTTTTTGTCCGGGTGAAAAATATTCCTCCACCTCAAGAACCTCAGTCCGTTGAAGATGCCTAATTTCGACAGCCATTTTTTCTATGGTGCTGCCAACAAGGGATAAAACCTGGAAATAATAAGCATGCCGGTCACGGCTAATGACTTGTGTCGTGATGGGATCTGCTTTTAAACCAAGTTTTGCACATACATATTCTTCTATTTGAAGATCGGTATGGGCAAAAGTGCCCATGGCCCCCGAAAGCATCCCCACGGCAATGGTTTCACGCGCATCTTCAAGGCGGCCACGATTGCGCTTCATCTCTTCATACCATTGGGCCAGTTTCCATCCGAAGGTAACCGGTTCGCCATGAATGCCGTGCGAACGGCCAATGGTCAGCGTGTTTTTAAATTCATGCGCCCTCAATTTTAATACGGACAGAAGACGATCAATCCCTGCCAGCAACAAATCAGAGGCTTGAGTTAACTGAACAGCAAGGGCTGTATCCAAAATATCCGATGAAGTAAAACCACGATGGATATAACGCGCCTCAGGCCCCACAAATTCGGAAACAGAGGTCAAAAAGGCAATGACATCGTGCTTTAACTCGCGTTCCAGTTGGTCAATGCGTTCAATATTAAACTTGGCCTTGGCTCTTACTTTCTTGCTGACATCCTTGGGGACAACACTTGCTTCCTCAAGTGCTTCAAGGGCCAGCAATTCAATTTCGAGCCATATTTGGAATTTGTTTTCAGGCTCCCAAATACGAGCCATTTCACTACGTGAATAACGTGGAATCATAAGGAGCGCCTTCTATACACCAGCTTTTTTGTGGCCGCAAACATAAAGATGGATAGTTGCACTATCCTTATGGAAACTGTAAACTATCCAAGTTGTCTTATTGTTTAATAGAGATAAAAGGGCTATGCGTTTTAAAAATTTAATTATTTTAACAGTTTACCTTGGGTTTCTTATAGGGCCTTCCCTTCATGCCCAAGAAGCCCCACCCCCCCTTGATGAATCAGATGAATTTTCTGATTTATCAGAAACAAATGCTTTAGAAGAGCCCGATTCTACCGAAGTCAACACAGACTTATCCGAGTTGGAGGATCCTCCCAACCCGGCGGAAAACATCCTTGACTCTCCTTCTTCGGTTCTAGAAGAAGAAGAACCAACAGCAGCTTCCCATGAAATTATTTTTAGTTTCACCTCAAAAGTCCAATTCTTTGCCTGGACCAGAACAAAAGAAGGCATCAAGGCCAGTGAAGAGCCCTATATGGAAGTCGACTACACCAATGAATGCCACACTTCCCTTGAACTTTCCGAAAAAAAACAGATTAAAAAAGTGGTCTGTGATGTCACCAGTGATCGTGGGGGCTCTCTTGCCGCCAATGAATTTTTTGAATGCCGGCTTGATATTGATATTAATGACATGGATGCCGAAGTTTCAACGCGCATCATCAAAACGCAAAAAAAACAAGCTTCGCGTCCAGGGGATGTGAATACAGACCTTACGGAAGAAAAAACGACCCTGGCCCTGAAAATTCATTTTACCGATGACGCCAAGGAAAGCTGGTATTCATTGTGCACCGATTTTGGATCAGGAAGTCAGTTGAATACAGAAGGTGAAAAAGAAAATTATAATCTTGAGGTCATAAAAAAAATAACACCCGGCATTTCATCGATTGTCGTTGAAGATTTTGATCCCACCACCAGCACAAGAATAAGCCTCACCACAGAAGACACCATTATTGAAGACACCGACATTGCCAATAATATTTCCCTTTCAGGCGAAGGTTTTATCAGTATTGAACCTGAAAAATAATTCCATCATCTGGCAGACAATAAATACCGGCGAATAAACTCATCCAAATTTCCATCCAAAACATCTTGGGTTTGAGAGGATTCATAATTGGTGCGGTGGTCCTTCACCATTTGGTAGGGCTGTAGAACATATGAACGAATCTGTGAGCCCCAAGCGATGTCTTTTTTATTTGCCTCCACTTTTTCTTTTTGGGCCATGCGTTTTTCCATTTCAACTTCATAGAGGCGCGCTTTAAGCATTTTCATGGCCACGGCACGGTTTTGGTGTTGCGAACGCTCATTCTGGCATTGCACCACAATACCGGTAGGAATGTGCGTCATGCGGACCGCGGAATCCGTCTTATTAACTTTTTGCCCCCCCGCTCCACCGGCACGATAAGTATCAATACGCAAATCGGCTTCTTTTACTTCAATATCAATATCATCCTCGACATCGGGATAGACAAAAACAGAGGCAAACGATGTATGGCGACGCTTATTGGCATCAAAAGGAGAGATGCGTACCAGACGATGCACACCTATTTCAGCTTTTAAATATCCATAGGCATAAGATCCTTCCACCATCACGGTCACAGAACGGTACCCCGCCCCATCGCCGTCGGTAAAATCAATGATCTGGGTTTTGTAGCCCCTGGCTTCACAAAAGCGAATATACATTCTAAGTAAAATAGAAACCCAATCACACGACTCAGTACCCCCAGCCCCAGCATTAATTTGAAAAAAAGCCCCATTGGCGTCATTGGGGCCTGAAAGCATCTTGGCCATTTCCAGTTTTTTAAGGGCTTCTTTAGTCGCAAGAACTTTTTGCTCTGCCTCAAGAAGGGTGGCCTCATTTTGGGCTTCCATCCCCAATTCAATCAAGACTTCGCTGTCTGAAACGAGACTTTCCGCACTCTTCCAGTTTTCCAATTGTTTTTGAAGGATATCTATTTCCTTGGAAACAGTTTTGGCATTTTGGGAATCATTCCAGAACTCAGATTCTTCGGATTGTTTTTTAAGAAAAGTCAATCGATCGGATTTTTGAGCGACTTCAAAGTGACCTCCGAAGTTCATCCAGATTGTTTTTCATCAACACTAATTCTTCTTTAAGATCATTGGCCATTTTGTTTTCTCCTTACAAACGAGATCAGAATAAATATAAAAACCATGAAAATCGCAAGATAAACTACCCAATCACCATAACGGGTATAAAAAGTCTTGTGGTTTAAGGAAACAAAACTTCCCAAGAGTACTGTCTGATTCCAGGGAGGAATAAAACTGGTTACTTTCCCACGGGCATCAATAATAGCCGTAACCCCCGTATTGGTGGCTCTTAACAAAAAACGTCTGTTTTCCAAAGCTCTCATTTGAGAATAAACAAGATGCTGGTATTGACCCGATGTGTTTCCATACCAGGCATCATTGGTCATATTCACCAAGACAGTGGCCCCTGCCAGGGTTGACTGGCGCGCCAAATCAGGGAAAATGTCCTCGTAACAAATAAGGGTTCCAAAAAAGTCATTTTTCCAATGAAATAAAGCGGCATCGCGTCCGGGGATGAATTCTCCAATGGCCTTTGTAAGGTTGCCGGCAAAAGAAAGCCATGTTTGAAAAGGAATGTATTCTCCAAAGGGTACAAGATGACGTTTGTGATAAACACCCAAGACCTTGTTTTCATCATCAAGGAAAAATGCTGAATTATAAATCTGCGAATTATCAGTCCCGCGACTGCTCACAGCCCCTAAAATGACATGGGTTTTCATTTTTGGATTGTCGCTAAAAGCCAGATTGACGGGCCAATCAAGATCAACGGTAAAAGGATAAGCCGTTTCCGGCCATATAACCAAACCAACTCCCTGTTCTGCCGCCAACTGTGTCATCTCAACATGTTTTTTAATATTGTTCTGGGCATGCTTATAATCCCAACGGATATCTTGGGGGATGTTTCCCTGAACCAATCCCACCAACTCACGTTGTTCTCTTCCCTGATCAAAATCCTGGAAAGAAGGGACCAATAAACTCGCCACCACAGAAACCAACATGACAAGGGCTGCCCCAATAAGACGACTGACAAGTTGATATCGATAGGAAGCTACAAACAAGGAGCGCAAAACCTCGAAGAGAAGACCGTTGACCAAATAAATAACGGCATTCAATCCAAAAACGCCCGTCCATTCTATCCATTGAAAATATCCAAGATAATTTCCCTGGGAATAACCCGGCAGGGCCCAGTGAAAACCTCCCGCCGGAAAATAAGTGCGGGCATAATCAGAAGCCACCAAAAAAACGGTACTCACCAAAAAAAAAGGAAGATTTGTTTTACAAACCACTTTTTGCGCCAGGCTTAAAAAACCGGCGAAAAAAGTGGCCATCATCCCCACCAAAACAATCAAAACACCGGCTCCCTGCAAAGAGGTAAGCCCGCCAAAATTGGTGATGGCAAGCATGATCCAGTAAAGAATGATCCCATAAAAAATAAGGGAGGTAATCCAGGTGATCTTGAAATTTTTTTTCAATGACGATGGATCAAGGGCAAAATAAAGAGGGATAAGATAAATCCAGGCCAGAAATCCCATATCAGGAAGTTTGTATCCCCAAAATACAGAGGGATAAATAACAGCCCCCAAAATACCGGAAGCCAAAATAGCCAATAAAGTGAGCATAATCTCTGTAAGGACAATCCTAGGATTGTCCCTACGAAACATCAACCAACAAGTTTCATCAATTCACGTTCCTTCTTTGACATTATCTTCCAGTCCCTCTCCGTTTGGTGGTCATACCCCAGCAAATGTAAAAATCCATGAACCACTAGAAACATCACCCGTTCTTTTAAAGAAATACAAAAAGTTTTAGCCTGTTTTTTAGCTGTATCTAAAGAAACAACAATATCTCCCAACAATTCTTTTGAATCCAAGGGAAAACTCAAAACATCCGTTGCGCCTTTTTTCTTCATGAATTTCAGGTTAAGACGTGCGATGGCAGGGTCATCAATGAAAGTAAGCCCCAGGGCCAGATGGGGCAACTTGAGATGGCGTGCCATTTTTTTAATCCTTTTTTCGAAATAAGGGCGAGATATTCGAATCCGCGACTTGTTGGTGATGATGACTTGCATCTTTTGCCTTGTCTTTCATTTCATGAACATCAGCTACTTTGCCAAGAAGAGCTCCTTCGGGATACTCGATGCGCTGATGATAAATACCAACCAGTATTTTACAAAAAGCCTCCGAGATAAGGTGCAAGTCCCTTAAGGTGAGGTCACATTCATCTAACTGCTCATCCACAAAATGTTGGTTAACCATTTTTTCAACGGTCGCCTGAATTTTATGCGCTGCTTTTTCCGGCAAAGCTCTCACAGCCCCCTCAACGGCATCGGCCATCATGATGATACCGGCTTCCCTGCTTTGGGGTTTCGGCCCGTCATATCTAAAATCACGCTCGTCAACCTCTCCATACTTATCTTCCATCTTTTTGGCATTATTAAAAAAGAACCCTATCAACTTCGTCCCCTGATGCTGCGGAATCATGTCAGCAATGCGCTGAGGCAGTTTATGTTCCTTGGCCATTTGAATGCCATCTTTGACATGGGCTTCAATAATAAGGGCACTCATCGATGGCGCCAATTTATCATGCGGATTTTCCCCTTTTTGGTTTTCAATGAAATACTCCGGTTTTTTCATTTTACCAATATCATGATAATAAGAAGCAACCCGCGCCAAAAGTGAATTGGCTCCGATCGCCTGGGCCCCTGCCTCGGACAATATGCCCACAATCTGGCTGTGATGATAAGTCCCCGGTGTGCGTACGATCATTTCTTTAAGGAGAGGGTGGCTCAAGTTAGCCATTTCCAAAAGTTTGATATCGGTGGTGTAATTAAAAAGTGTTTCAGCAACGGGTGCTAAAATAAGAACCAGCATGGCTGTCAAAATACCTCCCCAAAAACCCATGAGACAATGAAGGGACATTTCATATAACGATAGTTGGCCTGTATCTTTAAGAACATCAATGAGACTTAAGCTTAAAATGGTGACAGCATTGATAAGCCCCGTATAAGCCCCACTGAGTAATACCGCTGATCTTTTGTCGAGATGGGCAATGGCATGAGCCGCAAAGACGCTGCTGATAAGGTAATAAACAGTAAGCTCCAGATTATTGTCCAAGAAAACTCCGCAAAAAAGACTCACAATCACGGAAAAAATGAGGGCAATTTCAGAATTAAGGGTGAAGCGAACAAGCATTGCCCCCGCTGCCACGGGAATGCCGTAATAAAAGGCTGAAAAAGGCAGTGGATAAGGAAGAGCGTCCCGAATCGATGAAGCCATAAAAACGCCGAATCTTAAAACCATCATGAAGAAAAGAAGGTTCACACCCAAAAAAATGAGATCTTTACGCGTTGGCTTGAACTTACGGATGTATTTGGATGCATAATAATAAACGATCAGTAGGACCAGGTTTACAAACAGGGCAATACCGATGAACTTAAGCCATTTGTTTGACTGATGTCGGGCCTTGCGAATTCCTTCGATAACCGTAAGATGCCAGGGTTCATAGCGATCCCCATTACGGATAATGGATTCCCCTTGTTTTATTTTAATGATGACACTTTTAATATTGCTGGCGGCTTTTTCTTTTCGAAAATCGGTTTCACGCCCATTATAGATGAGATTGGGCTTGATAAACTGGCGAACAATTTCAAGAAAGGGCTTGAATTCATCCATGTTCACCAAATCGGGCTTGATGGAGGAAAGTTTTTTGTCGATTTCCCTCAAATCCGAAACACCATCGGTTTGGTGGATCATCTCTTCAGCATAAGGTTCCCCTTCCAATTTTCTCAAAATAAAACCTTTTTCCAGCAAGGGTTGCAATTCTTGGCGGCTTAATATGAGGGGAGAACGCAAAATCTCACTTACAAAAAGAACCAAACTGCGCTGCAAGTTAAGATTGAACTGGCTTTGCCTTATCAGTGTGTATTGGTCTTCATTTACTTCAACTCCCATTCGTTCAATAAAATTCTTTTTGATTTGTGACTCAAGTTCAGTGTCAAAATTCTTGTTTTGGACTAAAAAAAGCCGCGCTTGCTCAAAACTTTCCTGTATTTTTTTAACAGCATCCTGTTCAATAGAAGGATCAAAATCATAAAGTGGGGCAACATTATCAACAGCTTCCTGCCTTAGTTTTAAGGTCGATTTTTCATCGACAATCTCATAATTTTGGTCGGCTTTGATGTCTTTGATGGCCACAGAGCCCACCTCATAAACTTGAGGAAGTTCATCGACCCTAAAAGTCATCAAAGAGGTGATGGTCAAGGACAAAAATAAAATCAGGAAAACATTGATCCATGTTTCCTTTTTTTCCATTTTTTCCATTTTTTGTTTTTCAATTTTCATGAAAACCCTCTTTTTTTTAAACATCCCCTATTTGTAGATTCCCACGAGCTTACATCTACTATAAAAGCGCCACAGGCGCGCTGAGGGGGAGGCTCCAGCGGCTTTGCCGATGGAGGGGGCGACGCGAGCCCCTATGATAGCTTCTCATCATTCTCATAGGCTTCCACAATGGCCTGGACCAAGGGATGGCGTACCACATCAATGGGTGACAATGTATGGATACAAAGCCCCTGCACCTTTTCCAAAACGCGCACAGCATGCATTAACCCTGACACCTTGTCACGGGGCAAATCGATTTGCGTGGGATCCCCTGTAATCACTGCTTTAGAACCCTGCCCAATGCGCGTCAGGAACATTTTCATCTGCTCCTTGGTGCAATTTTGGGCTTCATCCAAAATAACAAAGGCCTGACTCAAAGTACGTCCTCTCATGAAAGCCAGGGGGGCCACTTCTATCTCCCCTTTCTCGAGCATCTTGGTGGTTCGTTCAAAATCGAGCATGTCATGCATGGCATCGTATAAAGGAGTGAGATAAGGGTTCACTTTTTCAACAAGACTCCCCGGTAAAAATCCCAATTTTTCCCCTGCCTCAATGGCAGGGCGGGTTAAAACAATGCGTTCCACCTGGCCTTTGAGCAGAGAGGTCACGGCCATGGCCATGGCCAGATAAGTTTTTCCGGTACCTGCAGGGCCGATACCAAAAACAAGATCATACTTGCGAATGGCCTCAACGTATAATTTTTGCCCCATTGATTTTGGATAAATGACCCGTCTTTTTGCAGGAACAAAAATGGAATCAAGATAAAGATCGTGAAGACTGGCATTACGATTTTCGGTGAGCACACGAACAGCGGCTTCAACATCATGACCGGTGACGGGATATCCTTTTTTAAGCAGGGTATAAAGCTGATCCAGAGCCGACTGGGCAAATTCGATTTTTTCAATTTCCCCTTCCAAAGCTAACTCGCCGCTTTTTTCATGGATGGCAATTCCCAGTTTGTTTTCTAACGAACGAAGGTGGGCGCCTTGGGGCCCAAAAAGGTTCTGGGCCAAATCGTTGTCATCAAAGCGAAGCTGGACCACATTTGATTTTCGTCTTCCCATTATTTTTTCTGTGGGGCTCCTTCCCCATAAAGATGAATCAAAACTTCCCGACGTGCAAGCTTGTTGTCAAAATCAAAAAGAATAACTTCCTGCCATGCCCCCAAAAGAAGTTTTCCATCCTGAACGGGAATGCTCACAAAAGGATGAAGCATGGCCGCTTTCACGTGAGCTTCAATACTTCCCGATCCGGATTTACGCACGGGTGTGGGAGCCTTTGACTCCTGCACCATGCTGTTAAGGATATTTTTTACTTCCTGATGAATTTGAGGATCGTTTTCCAAACAAGTGACAGCAGCTGTGGATCCGGGAACAAAAACAGTTAAAATACCGTGTAAAATTTGAGATTCCCTTAACGCCCTTTTAACATCATGCGTCAGGTTAAAAACATCCATTTGGCTGGTGGCATTGAAATAAGCTTTAAGCAGGTAATTCATTTTTTTAAAGTGTATCCCATTGTGTTCCCCTTGGCAAGAAACCGATAAGACATTAACATATTGATATTATTCTATTTATTTTGAAATAAAAAGATCGGTTTTTCCACACCTTTGAAGGAAAAAACAACGATAATTAATAATGAAAAGAGGGTTTTATCTCCAGGGAGGTTGTTTGGTAGAATAAGACGTCATTATGAGCCTAGAAAAAGTCAACAAATTACAGCCATCCCAAGCTTTAGGAGCCAAAGCCAAAACTTCTGCCTCGAAAAGCTTTACTGAAATTTTGGATCAACGGTATAAATCTCAGGGCAAGCCCCGGACCCAAGATTCCGTCCGCCTAAGGCCGGACGGGGTTTTGACCCAGCAAGGCGCGTCCCCGAAGCCAACGGGCGTAGGGGATAAAAAACAAGAATCCGAAAGCATGCAGGTTCCCCATAGTCTTGTAGGAAAAAAAGCAGATCCTTTTTTCAAGCCCCTTCCGGCAGGAAGCACAGCCACCTACCAAAGCCCCACTAAAATTTCGGCAGAAACCCAAGGTGTCAAAATAGATAAAAATCCTTCCAAGAAATTGCATGTGGAAGGAAAAATCACTCCCACCCAGTTAAGAAAAACAGCCAGCGTTTCATCTTCTTCAAATGCGATTCCCAAAAACATGGAATCCTACCGTCCGCTTATTGAAAAACACGCCCAGATCAACAATCTCGACCCCAATTTACTGGCGGCCCTTATCAAACAAGAATCCAATTTTAGACCCGATGTTGTCTCACACGCCGGTGCCATGGGCCTGACCCAACTCATGCCCGGAACGGCCCGTTCCGTAGGCGTAACCGACCCTTTAAACCCCGAACAAAGCATTGCCGGGGGCGCGCGTTATTTACGCCAGATGCTCGACCGGTTTAATGGCAATACCGAACTGGCCCTGGCGGCCTACAATGCCGGCCCCGGAGCTGTCGCCCGCTATGGTGGCATCCCTCCATTTCGTGAAACAAGGCGCTATGTTCAGTCCGTTACCGCCAATCTTGAAAATATCCGCTCCACGGGCCTTTTTGCCAGCACCTCCCCTCCCAAAACTCGTGTCTAGCTAAAGGCGGCTCGCGAGCCGCCCCTACAAATTTAAAAAACCTTTCATCATTTCTTCCATTTCCCTTAACTTCCCTGCCTCCATCCATTTCACCTTCTTCTCTTTTCTAAACCAGGTCATTTGTCGTTTGGCATATTGGCGTGTGTTGATTTTTATCTGTTCAACAGTTTGGTTTAGTGAAATCTTCCCTTCAAAATAGGGTTCCCATTCTTGATATCCGATGGTTGTTTTTAAAAGATCGCACCACCCATAATGGCTTACCAAATTCCTTACTTCCGCTTCCAAACCGGCTTCTATCATGGCATTGACGCGTTTGTTTAAATGTCGAACCAGTTTTTCCCTTTCACACAAAAACCCCAGCATTAAAAAATCATAACGGGATTTTTGAAAACCATGTTCTTCCTGAATCTGGGACTGGGGCTTGCCTGTTAGTTCATAAACCTCAAGCGCGCGAATGATGCGGACAGGGTCATGGGGATGAATGGTTGCCGCCGAAACAGGATCGACTTTTTCAAGTTCTTTATAAAGAGCCAAGAGCCCCTCATTTTTAATGACATCTTTAAGACGCTTTCGGATCTCTGCATTTGCTTTGGGGCCGGAAAGTAGACCGTAAAGAAGCGCCCGCACATAGAGCCCGGTTCCCCCCACAATAATGGGGAGGCGATTTCGACCGTGGACACTGGCGATAACTTTGTCTGCTTCTTCAACAAACTTGGCGGCATCCCAGGAAGAATGAGGCCCCAAAAAGCCATATAAATGATGCGGCACTTCAAGCAAGGCCGTCTCGGAAGGTTTGGCCGTTCCTATGTTGATTTCCTTGTAAAGTTGGCGTGAGTCGGCATTGACAATTTCACCGTTGAATTTTTGCGCCAAATGAAGGGCCACCTCGCTTTTTCCAACACCCGTAGGGCCAACCAGGACGATTATTTTTTTGTTTGGTAGTGAATTAGGCATCCCGATTTCTGTCCCCCCATCACACAATCCTCTTAAACCACTTTTCAATCTCATAACGAGTGACCTCCACAGAAACAGGTCTCCCGTGCGGACAAAAAGACGTAAAATGATATTGGTCCAATTCCCTCACCATGGCTTTCATTTCTTCAAGAGTGAGCAAATGATGGGCCCTAATCGCCCCATGGCAGGACATGCGTGCCAGTACTGCGTGTAATTGATCGATTAGTGAAGTGAGCTTTCCTTTTTCCAAAACATCCCCCACCAAATCTAAAAGCAGGGATTTTACATCCAGTTTTTTAAACAGGGCCGGTTTGGATTTGACAACAAAAGTGTTTCCCCCAAAAAAATCCACCTCAAGCCCCATTTTTTTAAAATCATCCAAATACGGCCCTACGATGGCTGTTTGAGAAGGGTTCAAGTCAAAGTTTTCAGGAATCAATAAATGTTGTGAAGGGATTTCTCCTTCCTTGTATTGCAAAAGCAATTTTTCAAATCCAATGCGTTCATGGGCGGCGTGCTGGTCAATAAGAATGAGCTTGTCGTCACTTTGGCATAAAATATAAGTCCCCCAAAACTGCCCCAGCACTTCCATGGAGGCATAGGGGGTTTGACCAAATTGGATTTGTTTTTGGGAGATATTTCCCTCCGGACTTTGATGCGTTGGTCGTATTTCCGTAGGGGCGCTGCTTGCCGCGCCCCTAAAAACATCGGATTCGGATTGAAATTGAAATGGCAAAGATGGGGGCGCAGCAAGCGGCGCCCCTACGGTATCGTGTGTCGGGGCGTGCCGTGCACCGTCCATCGCCTGATTCCACGGCGCCGCCTCCAGAATTTTCCTTACCGCTTCATAAACCAAACGATGGATCACCTGACTTTGCGAAAAACGGACTTCCGTCTTTGCCGGATGCACATTCACATCCACCATTTCAGAAGGAATTTTCAAAAAAACAATCGAAAAAGGATAACGGCCCTTCATGAGCAAATCACGATAGGCTTCCATGGTGGCGTGATGCAAAACCTTGTCCTTAACCGGGCGGTTGTTCACAAAAAAATACATGTTTTTATTGTGGGAACGCGAAATTTGTGGATGCCCGGCATATCCCACCGCTTCCAGCCCCGAATGCCCTATTTGGAATGGATAACAATATTGTTCTGTTTCTTTTCCAAACAATTCAAAAATTCTTTCTTTAAAATGGGACCCGCTTTTTACATAAAAAATCTTTTTTTGGTCACAGGTCAAACTGAAACCAACTTGGGGGTTCGCCAGAGCCATGGAAATAAGAATGTCATGGATATGAGCCAATTCAGTGTCCGCACTTTTTAAAAATTTAAGCCTGGCTGGAGTGTTATAAAACAAAAATCGCAGAGCCACCGTTGTGCCCTGGGGATGGGGCGCTTCTTTTCTTTCTGAAAACTGCCCTCCTTCGCAACCAATTTCATGGGCGAACTCAGGCTCCACACGGCTAGTCAGTGTCAGTTTGGAAACCGAAGCCATGCTGGCCAAGGCTTCCCCACGAAAACCAAAACTTGAAATGGCATACAGATCATTTTCAGTGCTGATTTTGCTGGTTGAATGGCGCGCCAACGCCAGTTTGAGTTCGTCTTTTGAAATTCCAACCCCGTTATCGCGTACCAAGATAAGCTTCTTACCCCCGTCTTTTAATTCGACATCAATTTGAGTGGCTCCGGCATCCAAACTATTTTCCACCAGCTCTTTAACTGCCGAAGCCGGCCGTTCCACCACCTCGCCTGCGGCGATTTTGTTGATGAGATGGTCTTCGAGTAGATGAATGGGGGGCATAGAGATCATTTTTTATGCAAACTTCTTTCTAATAACAATCAAAAAGACTTCTTAGTTGAATATTTCATCTTGAGTAATTCCCTCTCCTCTTGACAATTCATCCTCTTTAACGCATTGCGTCTTGACCTCACAAGAATGCCGTATTACAGCCCAAAAGCTTTTTTTAGAAAACCCGAAACATTTCAGAAAACTAACCGATAACAAATACAGAATGAAAGTTTTTAAAAATCCATTCAAATTCCTCTCCTGTCTTATTTCTGCCGTCCTTATTCTTAGCTCGTATTCGTGCGGCAGCATGATGGAAAGTGACGAACAAACAACCAATCACCTGACCGCCGCCGCTCTTGTCGCGCCCTTATGGGATAAATCTGTACGTTGCATGAATATTACGCTTGAAGGGAATGCCCATATCGCATGGATGTCGTTGGACCGTTCAGAAGATTACAAAGAATTTAATATTGAATCGTATAATTATACGGATCACCGTGGCCGAAAAAAAAATGTTGCCACCGAACAAAAAATTTCAGACCTGGTAGTAGAAAATTTGTTTCCCCAAAATCAGATTAATGTATGCATGGCCTATCATCCTCTTCATGCCCTTGATTCAAAAAAGGGGGAAAAAAGCCATTTGGCCTATCTGCTTATTGTAACGGATAGCCCTACCACTAGAACCATTCGTGTGCAGTTAAATGGTGTTCCTCGTGGCCTTGGAAGCAACAAGTGTGGAGGCGCAGCAGCTATTGACCCTATTGAATATCACGCGAAGGCCGGGAAAATTGATTTGTATGTGTGCGACACCGTAGTAGCAGAACAAGACCTGGTTACAGACGCTGAAAGACCAAATACTAATTTTACGAAAGTCCCTGTTGAAGGAACTTTTAATTTCTACCAGGTGGATGATCAAACATTGTGTTTGATAGGCAGAGAATTAGGAGCACCACCTTCAATCCCTGATTTTATGCTACCTGTTCCACCTGTTGATGGTGTTCCTGAGAAAATATTGGAGGAAGGTTTAGAAGTTAGGGTAGAAGGCCTACATGAAGGAACTATAGGTGCAGACGGGGAATTATTATGGACAACCGTGACATTAAATGTAGGCGATATTGTGCCTGTCTCCCCCCTAAAAGTATCTAATGGAACATTAATTCCATCGGCACCTGATTGTCCAACATTCGCCACTCCTCCAAAAGGGACTGGAACAATCGATACCAATGAATTAATTCTAGTTGTTTCTGGTGAAGTTTTCAGTACGAATACCACTGTTAATGGATTTGGTATTGATGGTGCTTTGATTTTTGCAGTTCTTCACTTAGAGAAAATATAGAATTATTCAATTTCAATCTCACATGTAAAAGCACCTTTCCCTGCAGCAGCAAAATAATAATCTGTATCAGGATCTTCATATGGTGGCCGTATTGTTACTTCATCTGGTCCAGAATACCAAAAGTCCTGATAAGAGGCACGGCCACAGTCACCATCATCACCCACATCTCCTAGGAACCAAGCTACCATCACGTGGCCAAGTGGTTGACAATTAACATGTGCAATAGCGTCTTGTCGGCCAACAATCCTAACTCCCAAAACAAGCAAATTATTTGCACGATGAGATACATCGGGATGATTTGAAGAGATCGTACCCGATTTCATGGGAATATGTACCACCCCTTTTCACTGGGAGTGTACCACCCGATTTCACTTAACTGACCCACCTGTTTGCAGAAGACGACGAGAACTGGTCATTTGGGCTTTTTTAAAGGAGGCCCCTAATGACCAGAGAAAGGACATCTCGTCCCATGCAGGATCAAATCAAACATTTAAGAAAGCAGGGTTATAGCATCCGGGCTATTGCCAAGGCTTTGAGTATTCATCGCCGCACTGTGCGTCGTTTTCTTCCGGAAGAAGATGCCCATCGTTTGAAAGAGCCTCCCGAGGGCACTTCTGCACCTCCTTGCGAGGATGAAGCTGGTTTGGATGTAGAAATGCCTACCCTGGATTGGGCATCCATCGGCAAGGAAAGGGGTCGTGGTGTCACCTTGAAGCAGCTTCATCAGGAGTTGGCTCCCGAGATTCCCTATCTGCGTTTTTGGAGGGCTTACCACAGGCAAGTGCCCGTGGTTCCGGAGACGACAGTTGTTTTGCACCATAAACCCGGAGAAAAGACCCAGATTGACTATGCCGATGGCATTTCCATTTATGACCTCAAGACGGGCAAGAAAACAGAGACCCAGTTTTTTTGTGGTGTCCTGGCCTTTTCCAGTTACACGTATGGGGAGTTTGCTTTAAGCCAGAAACTTCCTTCATTTTTATTGTCCCAACAAAGGATGTGGTCCTTTTTTGGAGGAGTGACTCCCTACGTGATCCCCGACAACTTAAAAAGCGGTGTGAGTCGTGCCCATCTTTATGATCCGGATGTGAACCCCACCTATTGCGATTTTGCCAATGCCATGGGTTTTGCCGTGTTGCCCGCCCGGCCCAAAAAACCAAAGGACAAGGGAGCGATTGAATCAGCCATTGGAGTTATCCAGAGGAGTTTTTATCAGGAGGTTAGAAACAGGACATTTTATTCCTTGGATGAACTCAACCGGACCTTTTGGGATTTTTTGGGGCGATTGAATGCTTCGGTCATGAAGGACTATGGCGTTTCCCGAAAAGACCGTTTTGAGGAGGAGCGCAAGCAGTTAAAACCCCTTCCACAGAATCCCTATGAGATCACGGAATGGAAATCAGCCAAAGTCCATCCGGATTGCCATATCCAGGTGTTGAAGAACTTCTACTCGGTTCCTTTTTCCCATGTAGGGCAAACAGTGCGAGTCCGATTGGGGCAAAAGATGGTGGAAGTGTTCAATGGGGAGGGGGAAGCGATTGCTGTTCATAGCCGGAGGATGGGGCAACACGGTTTTTCAACGGATGCGCACCATTATCCCGAGGCCAAGGCCAGCCTCATCCTGTTTGATATCACCCATGCCAAAACAGAGGCCCAAAACATCGGGCCTGAAACCTTTGCTTTGGTCAACCATCTCTTTGAGCAACCCTATCCATTGCAGTTTTTAAGAAGAGTCCAGGGGATTTTGCGGTTACCCAAGTCCAATGGGATCATGGCGGAAGCGATGGAGCATGCCTGCAAGCTGGCCATGACATTTAAAAAACTCCGGCTGGCTTACATCAAATCATGCGCTCTTTATTACCAAAAAAACGGACATCGTCCCGCTGTGGCTGTGCCTCAACGGGATGTGTCCACGATGCATTTGCATCAGAAAGGATGAAAACATGATCGTCGACCAAATAAAAAAAATAACCCATCAGCTCCGGCTGTTTGGGATCCATGAGGGAATGGAACGAAGGGCCACGGAAGCCCAGTCCAACAATCTGGATCACCTTGAGTTTTTACGGCTTCTCATGGAGGATGAAGCGCTCAACAGAAAAGATAGGGTGGCCAAGAGACTTGTCACCAAGGCCAGGTTCCGCTCCAACGCCGACATAGAGGACTGGGATCAGACCTTCGATCGCGGCATCACCAAAGCCAAGCTTCATGAGCTGTCTCTGGGGTCATTTTATCACAACAATGAAAATCTCATTATCCTGGGAAAAACAGGGGAAGGGAAAACCCATCTGGCTATTGCTTTGGGCAGAAGGCTTTGCCATGAAAATATCAAGGCGGCCTTTTTCTCCCTGAATCTTTTGTTTGAGGAAATACTGTCGGAGCGTGCCAGCGGAAGATACCTGTCCTTCATCAAGAAGATGAACAAGGTGGATGTTTTGATTTTGGATGATCTGGGTTTGCGCAGCTACACCCATGAAGAGGCCACGACATTAACTGACATCTTGGAAGAGCGTTATCAAAAAGGGTCCGTGATAGTGACTTCCCAGGTGGATCCCAGGGGATGGACAAAGCTGTTTGAAGATCCTGTGATAGCGGAGGCAATCACCGACAGGCTTTCCCATCCCAGCCAGAAAATCACGCTTAAAGGGGGATCTTATAGAGAGAAACTGGGATCTGAACAAAAAACAAGAAAAAGAAAGAAGGGAAAAGATGATTGAGGAAACAAACAAAATGAAGTAGCCAAAACAAAGAAAAAAACACCCCTCGTCGCCTTCGGCTCCGGGTGGGTCAGTTAAGTGAAATCGGGTGGTACACTCCCAGTGAAAAGGGGTGGTACATCTTCCCATGAAATCGGGTGGTACACTTCGTTGAAATCAGGTGGTACACTTCAGGTGAAATCGGTCAATATGGTGGCCGTATTGTTACTTCATCTGGTCCAGAATACCAAAAGTCCTGATAAGAGGCACGGCCACAGTCACCATCATCACCCACATCTCCTAGGAACCAAGCTACCATCACGTG
>Ga0209211_10005577_pt1 | contig 18706 bp, 25 predicted proteins | sample RifGroA2_FD_183992 | JGI IMG/M metagenome (GOLD analysis project Ga0209211, IMG submission 183992) | Groundwater microbial communities from Rifle, Colorado, USA - Groundwater A2 (SPAdes) (version 2) | ecosystem: Environmental > Aquatic > Deep subsurface > Groundwater | place: Rifle, Colorado... | reverse complement strand
AATATCGTGTGTTTGCAGTGCTCGGACCATGCTCCCGCGAGCGCCTCCAACTCGATGTCGGTCGGAGCCCTTTTTTGCTTCGCAAAATAATCGCGTATGACCTTCATCTGCTTCAGCGAGAGGGCGAGCGGGCCACGGCGCATTCCGTCCCTGTTCGCTATCCCCTCTTTTCCTATACGCACAAGCTCCGCATCGTCGACCGTAAGGTCGACTTCATCGATTGCAGTACGTTCGTGCAATTCGACGCGCGGGACGTAGACCGGAAGGAAATTCTCTGTCCCCGGTTCATATGGGAGAAATCGTTGGATGAGCGGATTGTGTAGTTCTCCGGCTACGCGAGCGATATCTGTATCCCACATCTGGCCTTGAAAGAAGTAGAACGTCGACGAGTAGACATTTTCTTTATCCAAAAATTTTCTGCCCAAGCAGTCTTCAATCGTTTGTTTTGCTGTGTGACCAACGTTGTCAGTAACACCTGCTCGAAAACCTATTTCGATTGCAGACATCCAAGACTCTGGAGCAGGAACAGTTTCCGTAGAATACGTTTCAGTAGTTGGGTTGGTGAGCCGACGCGCAGCGTACTGCAGTTCTTCGGGAGAAAGTCTCGCGTCGACGGTATAAGCATGAACGAGAAAAACGGCTTTCAAGCCGCTTTGAGGAAATACTCTCTTCAGGTGATCTAGAGTGCTACGTGCGCGGGCGTCTCCTACTTTCGACGTAACCGCGATTCGATTTGCCATGGTCTATGATACTACTTTAAGATAAAAAGTCAATAGTCTCGGCCATCGTTACTATGCCATGATACCGCAGATGATGAAGAAATCCGAACATCTGGTACTCGCCGGCATGTTGCAAAAGCTGGGGAAGAAGATCGGCGCGCGGGTCATTCTTGAGCCGGAGTGGAAAATAGCCGGGCAAATAATTTTTAAGGGCGGGAAGAAAAGCTATTTCCGCTACAACACGCTCGACCTCAATCCTGTGGGCGCATCCGACATCGCCAAGGATAAGGACTATGCGACGTTCTTTATGCGCAAGATGGGCTATCCGACCGTCCGCGGCAAATCGTTCTTTTCGAACGAATGGTGCGAAGCTATCGGCTCGAAGCGGAATATTCATGCGGCATATCGCTATGCACAAACGCTCGGCTTCCCTCTCGTCGTGAAGCCCAACTCCGGCACGCAAGGCACGGATGTGGCACTCGTGCACAACAAGAAAGATTTTTACCGGGCATTGAAGCAAATTTTCAAACATGACCGCGTGGCGCTAGTCCAGAAACAGGTACATGGCCGCGATTACCGCATTGTCGTTTTGGACAAAGAAATTATCTCGGCATATGAACGCATCCCGCTCAATGTGGTCGGCGACGGGCGCTCGACCATACAACAGCTACTCGCACGCAAAGCGCGTGCTTTCGTCGCCTCCAGCCGCGACACGCGTATCAACCTGAAAGACCCGCGCATGAAAAATAAACTCCGGCAACAAGGCCTGACCTTGTTATCAAAACCCGCGCGCGGAGAACAAATATTTCTTCTCGACAATGCGAATCTGTCGAGCGGGGGCGATGCGGCAGACGTGACCAAGTCCATTCATCCCGAATTCAAGAAGCTCGCGGTGAAGCTTACTCGCGACATGGGCCTGCGGCTCTGCGGCGTTGACCTTATGGTACACGGCGACATTCGGAAGCCGCCCAAGAAATATTGGGTGCTCGAAGTGAACGCCGCTCCCGGCTTGGACCACTACGTAAAAACGGGCAAAGCCCAGCAAAAAATCGTTGAGAACTTATATCTCAAGGTGTTGAAGAGTTTGAATGCTTAAGTCTGATCGGATTCGTGATTCAAACTTTGCTCCAGGGTCAATACATCATCAAGGCCAAGTTCGTTGGAAACTGCAACAAGCATCTCGTAGAGAGGATGGTGCACATCTTTTTTCTGCACGATTTCAGAAACTTTATCTACATAGTAGGAGATTGTTGAATGTTCTCGATCAAAAAGTTTCGCGATGAATGTTTCTTGACCATAGGGATTGTCTTTATATACAAGACGGACTATAAGGTATGCCGCGACTGTTCGTGCATTCGTTACGACAAGATCGCGTCCACTTCTCTTCGGTAGATGTTTCTTTAAGTCAACGAGGGTTATTTTTGTTGCCGACGTAACGGCGTCAAGGACTTGTCCCGGCGTATAGGCACTCTTATGTTCCACGCCATTTTCTTTCACGTTTCGCGCGATTTCGCTTTCGGCTCTGACGTTTCTGATGTCTTTCCACTGTTGCCGCACGTGCCAACGTACACTATTAGCTCTCACCACAAAACCGATATCTTCGGCATTCGCAGATTTCTTTTTAGCCTCTGTAACAAGATTGACCGCTTCATTTATTGAAGGGTATTTTAACAATGAGGCGAGCTCATGCGCATCGGCACCGGTATCTTTCGTCAGTATATGCACGAGGACCAAGACATCCCTTTTGGGGGCCCTTCCAGTCGCCATCATCTTTACGGATGTGTTGAACTCTCTTGCCCACTCAGTAATAATGGTTTTTTGCAGTTCCGGAAACTCCGTAGCAGTTTCGATTAGATCCGACAGTGGCGATTTCTCCTGCGGTCGGTCGAGTGGTCTGCCGGTCCGATTTGATGTCGAAGACCCGTCTCTTACGCCAGGGGGCGCAGGCAAAGGTCCCGGCGTTTTTTCTCCAAATCCCATAGTTTCAATTCTAGCGCAGTTTTCGAGACCCTTCATCTCGCTCCAGATCCACCCACCGGTATTTCAATCCGTTCCACTCGTGCGCCTCATCGAATACTTTTTTTGTAAATTCTTTTTCATACGGCGGGAAAAATGAATCCGCTTCCGCGCTTGCATCGACAAGCGTGAGGTAGAGTTTGTCGATGTACGGTAGCGCCTGTTCATATATCTGCGCGCCCCCGCCGATGTGGATTTCCGTATCATCCAGCGTTTTCGCCTTTTCAATCCCCTCTTCGAGTGACGAAACGATAATCACATCAGAAATCCGATGAGGTCTGACCTCATCGGATTTTAAGCTTTCGGGGTGGCGGGTGACGACGATGTTCGTGCGGTCGGGTAATGGCTTTCCCAAATACCCGACGATGGATTCGAAGGTCTTGCGGCCCATGATGACGGGGTGCCCATGGGTAAGCCGCTTAAAACGCTTGAGGTCATCGGGAATGTGCCAGAGGAGTTTCCCTTCCTTGCCCAACTCCCGATTTTTTCCTATCGCGACGACTGCACAGATGCGGACGGACATAGCCTACACAATCATCTTCGCCTTTATCGACGGGTGGCTCTCGTAATTTTCGAGCCTGATATCCTCCATTCCGAAGCCGTCGATATCCTTCACCTCCGTGTTGAGCCAAAGCTGGGGGAGCGCCATCGGTTCGCGCGAGAGCTGTTCTTTCACGGCATCGAAGTGTTCGTGATACACGTGCGCGTCCTGCAGGGTCAGGATGCACTCCTTCGCCTTGAGTCCCGTCACCTGCGCGAGCATATGCAGGAGGAGCGAATACGAGGCGATGTTGAAGGGTACGCCCAAGAACATATCGCAACTTCTCTGCACCATGTGGAGCGAAAGTGCCCCGTCGGACACGAAGCACTGGAAAAACATGTGGCACGGAGGGAGCGCCATATCGGCAAGCTCGCCCGGATTCCATGCGCTCACGATGAGCCTGCGGTCGTAGGGTGCGGTCTTTAGTTTCTTGATGAGTTCCGCTATCTGATCGACGACAGTGCCGTCGGGAGCGCGCCAGTTGCGCCACTGGATGCCGTACACGCGGCCGAGGTCTCCCTTGAACTGCACCTTCGGTTTCCAGTAATCGGACTCGGCGTTGTCGGTCCAGATTGTGCGCTCGCTCTCATTGAGCACCTTCAGGTCTTCGTCGCTCGCGCGTTCCTTCCCCTTCATCGCGAGGAACCACAAAAGTTCGCTCTTCACCGCCTTGAAGGCGAGCTTCTTGGTAGTGACCGCGGGAAACCCGTCACTCATATTGAAACGCATCTGCAGGGCGAAGAGCGCGCGCGTCATGCCGTTCCTCGTTTCGCGATCATTCCCTTCTTCCAAGACCCTACGGAGAATGTCGTTGTATATCTTCATACGCGAATTACTTCCTCTTTATATCACGGTCGAGGTAGAGGCGCGGGAGCATCATGTCGGGCTTCCAGTGTTTCTTCAATTGCGCGACGGTGCCCTCGGACTGGTACTTGCCTTTCTTGGCGTAGTCGGAGGCGAGTATGGGGCCCGTTTCGAAAAAGACGATCTGCGCAATGCGCCTCCCCACGACGAGCGGAATGTAGTAGCGGGAGGAATTGTTGGTAATCTCCATGGTCCACCGGTTGGTGTACCCCACGTCGCCCCACCCCGCGCATTTGCACACCTCGATAAAACTCCGCCCCAAGCTTGAGCGCGCCTTCATCATCGTCGTGATGTGGTCGCGCCCGCCGATGAACTCCTGTGTGTGGCCGAGCACCGTCTCCCCCGGCGCAAGCAATATTACCCGGTCGTCCGGCGAGATACCCTCGAACTCAAAATCGTACTTCTTGAACGTCTCCCGCGCAGTACGCGCCCGGTGCGGCTTCGTGCCCCACACGCGCTCCACATGCTGTTTGTTGTACACGTTGAATACCTGCTCGAAATGCGGCGGTTCCTGCTCCACATAGAAATATTCGCCCAGCGTGACGTCGTAGCTCGAGGTGGCAAGGTTGGCGCGGTCAAAAGGCTCTATAACAATGGAGCCTTCTTTCATTCCTTCCAGTATTTTCCTATCAGACAATGCCATGGTTTTATGTGGCCACACTATAGCATATACTGGTTGCCACGTGACCTATGGACACTCGCGGGAAATTCAACAAAGAAGCACCGAGTAACGTCATCGGCCGACAATTTGCGTAGACTGGCCCGTTACGATGAAGATTCTTTAGGAAAGTTCCATGCAATCTCCTTATCCATCCAGGGCCCCCGCCCGCCAGCCTTATAGACGTTCCGCCCTCTTAATACATATTCTTTAGTCGTTGGGTCAACGTATATTCCGAAAAACGTGAAGACGCCGTCCATTTGGGAATCGTAGTGCGTGCGAAACAGCTCGTTCAGAACATCAATTAATTTTTCCGGACACCCGCGTTCTTTGAGCAACGCGATTGAATCGGGTGTCATTTCCTTCCCTCTGGTTCCGCGGTCGCGGATATCCCGCTGCTTCGTACTATCACCCGCTTTCGACTGCAATTTTATGTCTTCGGGGACGATGGCAACCGCCTCGACCCGACCCATCTCAACTATCTTGTTGCCCTTAACGAATCCGCTCGCGACGGCTTCGGCTCTACTTCCTCTATTTCCCATAAGTACGAGTGAAAATGCTTGTCGTGGATTCGGTTCGCCACCGACCTTCCGAGCGACTGTCGTGAGCAGACCCTCTTGCCACTCAGTTCGCACGCCAGCGACAAGGTTCTCCGATTTTTCGGCCGCAAATGGTCCTGCCGTTCTGGCATCTAGCAGTTGGTCTCGCAAATTACCGTGCAAGTCATTGAAATCGATATTCAATTGTCCACCGCGCAGGTGAGAATTAGGCCACGGCTGCTGCTTATCTAACAATATGCTCCCATCGTCCGCTGCAAGAAAGCGTTCTGCTTTCTTTCCTGAGTCTCTACCAAGTGTTTCAGCGCTCATATAAGATAATTCATTAGGCTGCCTGAGGTAATGTCCGCGATTCATCATTGCACTCTTTAAGAAATCGTCAAGGGATTGTTGGTGAGTTTCAACGTGAGAAAGCATAGTACAATGGGCGCTCATGACGCGGGGAACATTCATCATTTTTGAGGGCGGCGAAGGGAGCGGCAAAACGACCATAGTGGATCGGCTGAAAAAAGAACTCCCCGATATCGTATACACGCAAGACCCCGGCGGCACCGATTTGGGCGAGCGCGTGCGCGACCTCCTCATGTCGAAGGCTACCTCCGGCATCGATGCGCGCACCGAGCTCCTCCTCTTCCTTGCCTCGCGCGCGCAACTCGTCGCGGAGGTCATCCGCCCTGCGCTCGAGAGCGGCAAGAACGTCGTCTGCAACCGGTTCGGTCTCTCTTCCATCGCCTACCAAGTGTACGGGAGACAAACACCCGAACTCTTGGACCTTTTCCACTTCGTATCGGGAAAAATACTCAACGGATGCGTGCCGGATGCTTGCATTCTGCTCGACGTGACGCCGGAGGTCGGCATCGCGCGGGTGCACTCGCGTCCCGATGAACCCACCCGTTTCGACAACGAAGCGCTTGATTTCCACGCGCGCGTGCGCGAAGGCTACAAAAAACATATCAGTGAATTCGGCACACCGTACATCATCGACGCCGACAAACCGCTGGAAGAGGTCTGGACGGAAGTCGTGCGCGCGGTAGAATCAATCGTATGAATTCCGACCTGTACGGTTTTGTGAAAAAGCAGGATCCGGAAGTGTTCGCCGCCCTTGCGGGCGAAGAGAAACGTGAGGCGGAGGGAGTCGAACTTATCCCCTCGGAAAATTATGTCTCCAAAGCCGTGCGCGAGGCGAACGGTTCGTGCCTCACGAATAAGTACGCGGAGGGCTACCCCGGCAAACGCTATTACGGCGGACAAGAGTTTACCGATGCCGTCGAAACGCTGGCGATCGAGCGTGCGAAGAAGTTGTTCAATTGTTCGTACGCCAACGTGCAACCGCACGCGGGGGCGCCGGCGAATATCGCCACGTATTTTGCTCTGATGGAGCCGGGCGACACCATCATGGGCATGGACCTCTCGCACGGCGGCCACCTCACGCACGGACATCCCGTTACCTACATTACAAAAATCTTCAACTTCGTCCGTTACAAGATGAAGAATATTGAAACCGGCGAAATCGACTACGACGAAATGCTTGAGGTCGCAAAGGCAAAAAAGCCGAAAGTTATCATGGCTGGTTTTTCAGCGTACCCACGCGAACTAAACTACCAAAAATTCGTGGACATCGGTCGAGAGGTCGGTGCAATTGTAATTGCCGATATTGCCCACATTGCCGGCCTTATTGCAGGGAAAGCGGCAAAAAACCCATTCGACTTCGGGTTTGACATCATGTTGACCACCACACACAAAACGCTCCGTGGTCCGCGCGGAGGTATGATTCTCACGCGCGAGAGCGAAGAACTGGCAAAGAAAATCGATAAGATGGTATTCCCCGGATTCCAAGGTGGACCCATTATGTCCAATATCGCGGGCAAGGCAGTTGCCTTTGGCGAGGCGCTACATCCCAGCTTCCGCGACTATGCTGCCCAGATCATCAAGAACTCCAAAGCAATGGCCGAGGTATTCCTTGCGAACGATATTCGCTTAATCACAGGTGGAACCGATAACCATCTCGTTCTTGCCGATGTCTTCGGTAGCTTAGGAATCTCCGGCAAAGAAGCCGAGACGCTTCTTGATAATGTGGGTATCACGCTCAACAAAAATATGATAGCCGACGATCCGCGCAAACCGATGGATCCGTCCGGCATTCGCTTTGGTCCGTCGGCCATCACTACCCGGAAGTTTGGCGAAAAAGAATGCACGCGCGTTGCCGAACTGATGGTTGATGCGATGAAAAATAAGAGCGATGAAAAGAAGCTCGCGGGAATCCGTGAAGAGATACGAACGCTGTGCAAAAAGTTCCCCATTCCCGAATCGTTCGTCTAACGCGATGCCCGATTTTCTCAACATTGATCTGGTGCAGTTGGTCCAGCTCATCGGCTATCCCGGCATTGCGGCGGTCATCTTCCTTGAATCGGGGGTCTTCTTCGGATTCTTCCTCCCCGGCGGCAGCCTGCTCTTTACCTCGGGAGTCCTCGCCTCCGCCGATATTTTTAATATCTGGATACTCCTTCCCCTTTTGATATCTGCGGCTATTCTCGGCGACAACGTGGGTTACTGGTTCGGCGCGAAAGTCGGCATCGCGATATTCAAACGCGAGGATTCCCGCTTCTTCAAAAAGAAGCACGTGGAGCGCGCGCAGGCCTTTTTCGACCGGTACGGCAAGCGTACCGTGGTGCTCGCGCGTTTCGTGCCGGTCGTGCGCACCTTCGTGCCCATACTTGCCGGAGTGGGGAGCATGGATTACTACGTCTTCTTTTTGTACAACGCCGTCGGGGCGGTCTTGTGGGCGGGCGGGGTCACGTCGGCCGGATATTTCCTCGGTCGCGTAATCCCCAATGCGGAGACCTATCTTCCGCCGATCGTACTCGCGATAATCGTCATAAGCACTATCCCGCTCCTATACGAATGGTGGCGGCGGCACGCCCCTATTTCAAAGTGCCCGCGCGCGATCCTCTTCGATCTCGACAATACGCTCGCGGAAAGTTTTCAGGTACTCGAATCGAAGACCGCAATGGATATGCAGGCGCTTCTCGCGCGCGTGCCTCTCGCCATCATGACCGGAGCAACCTTCGAACGTATTCAGGAACACGTCCTGTCGGCCTTACCCGCCGGCGCGAATCTCGCGAATCTCTACCTCTTCCCCGACACCGCGTCGCGCTGTTATACGTATGCTTCCGGCTCGTGGCAGCGCGTCTACAACCACGTATTCACTCCGGACGAATGCGCGAATGTGCTCGCCGTGCTCAAAGACGGGTTGGAGAAAACGGGCATACTGAAAGGTGCGCCGCAGTGGGGTGAGCGGATACTGGCGCGGGAAAATCAGGTCACGCTCGCCGCGATAGGCGTCGATGCGACGCCGGAAGCGAAAGCGGCGTGGGACCCCACGCGCAAGAAGCGTGCGAAACTTCGCCGCTTCCTCAAAAAGCGACTGCCGAAATTCGATATCCGTATTTCCGGAAGGACGGCGATAGACATCACGCGCGCGGGTATTGATAAGGCGCACGGCGTACGCTGGCTTGCGGAACATATCGGGGTGGAGACGAAAGAGATGCTTTTCATCGGCGACGACCTGAAGCCGGGGGGCAACGATGCCGTCGTCATTCCGACGGGCGTCCGGACGCGCGAAGTCTCGGGCCCTCAGCAAACGGCGCACATCATCAAAGAACTCTGCACGCTGTGCGAGGTCGGCTGAACGTCACGAACCTGTCACCTGTTCTTCCGGACGCGACGAGCAAGTCTGCGCGCATTACCGTGCGATAACAACCCGAGATACGATGTGACAATCTCTTCTTCTTCAGTCTCCCTCAACCGCCGCATCATCCTCCGCTTCGTCGCGGTACGCAGTACACGATGGTCGGAAAAATGCACCCACCCGAGAAAATCGATCCCCGAGGCGAATGTGGCGATACTCACTTTGTCGGGATGCAATGCAAGCTCCAACCGTTCTCGGAGAAATGTAGCGATATATCGCTCTATTTCGAACAGCGATGCTTTGTCGTGCGAAAGAAATACAAAATCATCGGCATACCGTACGTAGTATTGTACTTTGAGTTGATGCTTCACGAATTGGTCGAATTCGTTCATGTAGATATTGACCAATAGTTGGCTCGTAAGGTTCCCGAGCGGGAGACCTTTTGTGGAAGTCTGACTTCCGCCAAACCCATTTAGGACACGGCGTGTCCTAAATGGGTTTGCAGCAGAGCGGAAACTGGCGATGACCTCCACGATGAGTGCTCGGGTGCGCGTATCGGGAATATAACGACATACGATGTCGTTAAGGATGCAGTGGTCGATGGAGGCGAAGAACTTGCGGATGTCGCACTTCAAAACCCAGCAGGTGCGGGTGTGGTTCTCGGAGACTTTGTATGCAAACTGCCGGAAACGGTTCATAGCTTTGTGCGTCCCCTTCCCCTTGCGGCACGAGTACGAATCCGCGATGAACGTGCGGTCGAAAAACGGGTACAGCTTGCGGTAGAGGGCGTGATGCAACAGGCGGTCGCGCACGGTCGCTTTGTGGATGTCGCGGGGTTTGGGGTCGCTGATGCGGAAATGCTTGTAGCCGCCGTGCTTGTATCGAAATATGGACACGCCGTGTCCATATTTCAGGTCGCGATGAAGGGCGAGGATGTTGTCCATCAGTTTGTATTGAAACTCCTGCACATCGCGCTTCTTACGCTTGCCCCGCAAAAACTCCCGCCACGCCGCGAGCAAGTTCTCCACCGAGATGATATCCTCGTAGCTATGGCTGAACTGAATTCGCCCAGAGTGACCCCCCCCCAACGGCCTTTGCCCCTCTTGGAGCGCATCAAGGGAACTTACATTCTCTGGCATGAATATCATTCTACGCTACCAAAAACCCATCGCTATTCGCTCGGGTTACGGATCGACGAGCTTTTTATCGAGGCGATAGAAGCTGTATCGGCTGCTGCGTTCCTCTCTCGCGACGAGAAGATGCCTTACGTACGCCTCGCCGTACGCAAAGTGGATACGTTGAAATTACTCATCATGGTTCTCTGGGAAACGAAATCACTCGACACGAAAAAATACGCCATCCTCTCCGAAAGAATAGATGAGGTTGGCAAGATGCTTGGCGGCTGGCAGGGGCAATTGAAAAAACAAAACCCGACACATTCTTGAATTCTGGAATGTGTCGGGAAATGAAAAGGGTTGCGAGCAGAACGGACGGGTTGCCGACGTTGCGGTTGTTGTCGAGCCAGTTGTAGTTCAGCTTGACGGTGTTGCCGTTCCAGTTGGAGTACACCGCATACCGGTTGCCGTTCGGACTGCGCAGAAATGTGCGAGACGTCATCCATGCCACCGCCTCTTGAATACTCTTGAGGTCGTATCGAATTCGCGATATGTAATCGCTTGACGCCTCGCACCAAGCATCTTCGTTTTTTTAGTCTTACATGCACCCCTCTATTCCAAACCGTAATCAGGAATATTCTCAATGCGTGAAAACTGGATTCGGCGGCGCGCAACCGTAATCGCACGCGGATCGGCCTACTACCGGATATAGAATATCAAAAAAATCGGCCTCGCATCGTCCACGACATGTGGAGAGGATGCGAGGACCGAAGGGCAAGCCGCAAAGCGGCCAAGCGTAAGCGCTCAGGCGCGAAGTGCCAAGTGCTTGCTTGCGAGCAGAACGGACGGGTTGCCGACGCCGCGGCGGCTGTCGAGCCAGTTAGAGATCAGCATGACGGTGTCGCCGACCCAGTCGGAGTACACCGCACACCGGTGGCCGTTCGGACCGCGCAGAACAAGACCATCCCAGAAAGCGGCCTTGCCCTTGAGCGCGTCCGGATATTTTTCCGGCTCGTCGCGGTACGCGAGCGCGAAGGCCGGATCGAGGCGGATGTCGTCCGCCTTCTCGGCCTTCAGGCGACGGTGGCGCTCTTCGCCGTCGGTGTAGGACTCGCCCTCGCGCAAACACGTCTCAAGGACAGTCTGCGAGAAGTCGAGTTCGAGAAGCGCGAAGGAGCGCTCATCGCGTTCCTCCTTGCCCTCGAGTCCATCGTCGTCCGCCGGGCCGCGCCAAATCGTCCAGCGCGGACCAAAGATCGTAGGATCAAACGGCCGCTTAGGCCGGATGACCGTCGCTCGTGCTTCCACGAGCCCGGATCTTGCAATCATTGCATCTCCTTTCCCGCAGCGGTTGCCTAGGATGATTTGCCGCAGGGGAAAATGGCTTTATATTGAGCCGCTTTCCACTGTGGCAAAAACCCTTTTTCTCAAAGAACAAAGTTAGAATTATACTACAATATCCAGAAAAAGCAAGGTGCAAAAAATCCTTATTTATGGACTTTTTCTGACAAAAAGCATGAGGACGATGAGGAACGCAAAGAGGGTTGCGGACATGAGCGGGAAAGTGATGTAGCCGAACTCGAAGAGGATGCGCTGTGCGCAATCTCCTGCGCCGCTCGCGGGGCACGGGACAAGCGCCTGTCCGCCCATTTGCAGGTAATGCTGGTAGAGCGCGGCGATACCGCCGAAAACGGAGAACGCGATCGAGAAGTCCGCGGCGGCGCGCTCCTCTCTGTACAGAGCGATGGCGAACAAGAGGACCTGCGGCCAGAGAAACACGCGCTGCACCCAGCACCATCCGCACGGCGCGAATCCGAGTACTTCGGAATAGTAGAGCGTCAGTGCGGTAGCCCCCAGCGTAAGGAGAAAAGCGAGCCACAATCCCCACCGGCTTAAAAGTCCGGAAATATCCTGAAGGTCAGTGAACTTCTTCTGCAAAAAATACACCGCGAGAAAGCCGGCACCGGCGACCTGCATCGCGAGCGTACCGGCTGCCAGCAAAAAATTGAGAGTATCGAGAGACATTCTAACGTTGCGGAAGCACGCATGCCGTCTTTTCGGCAAGCTCCTTGAGAGTGCGTTCGCCGGTCAGGCGGCTTTCGTCGGCAAAAATCCACGTCGGATAACTTTGGATCTCTTTGTCCTTGCACGCCTGCAACTGGCCCTGCCCGTCGGGCGTGGAGCACTCCACGTACGGCAGAAGGCGCGCGGACGAACCGAAGAGCGCTTTCGTCCGCTGGCAGTGCGGGCACCAAAAGGCCCCGTAGAATACGGCGCCGTTGTCTTTGAGGCACTGCGTGAAGCCGTCGAGGTTGCCCGGGCCGGTCTTCACGAATACGCTCACGCCGATGCCGCCGACTATCAGAAGAAGGATGACCACCCAAAAAATGAGCGCGCCTTTTCTCATGTGCGTAATGATACCCCGGCGGGTCGCGGGTGCCAAGCACCCTTTGGTGCACTGCATTTCCTGCACTTACAACCGACGGGGCGGATGAATTCGTCGAAATATTCGGTGTCGTAATCTATCGTCACCTCTTCCCCTTTGCGTATCGGTTTGACCGCATGGATGAGTATACGGCCATCGCGTATTTCGGCCTCCGTGTTCGGATCGCACGAATGATTGATGTACCGCGCCGTGTTGGAGCGCGCCGACCCGTCAATGGTCCACTCCTCGTCCAGTTCGAACAGGTATCGCGACTCCAAGGTGTCTGCGAGCGCGGTCGGGATCTTCTTGCCCGTATATTCCAGAATGAAGGCACCTTTCCTGATATGCTCGCCCGCGAAGAGCCCCTGCCCCAAGCCGGGTCCTGATTCTCGGACAAAAAACACCGGTCCTGACGGTTCTTTTTTCATAGGAACGCGCGGCGAGTATATCACAGCAGTACGATAGGAGCATCGTGGCGAAACAGGCCGATGGTATACCCCGTGAGATATGCATTCGGGGTTAACAGTGTGGTACGGATTATGTATCTCACGGGGTATACTTCCCGTATGGAAATCACCGTTGCGAGCCTTGTGCCGGCCGCGTGGATCGTTACCGGCGCGGTGACGCTCCTCACGGGGGTTGTCGGTGCCATCCTCGGCCTCCATTGGTTCCGCTACGGAATGAACCGCCTCATCGCGATGACGGCGCTTGCCGTGTATACAGGCGTCTCGTTACTTTTCATCGGGTCCTTGATAATCCTCATCTCCGCGATGGCCGCCTAAGATATCGGATACCAAGGAGATGTATGAGGCCCCCCATTGAATTACTGGCAGGAGAACAGGTCCTTACGAAAACCCGGAAGCACTGGATCGTACTCGTACGCGACACCGCCGGAACGGTCGCCGCCGGACTGGCCCCCTTTTTGCTATGGGCGCTGGCCGCCGTGTTCGGGCTCATCCCGTCGGGGGCGGCCGCCTACGCATTCCCCCTTGCATTCGTCAGTGTGCTCTGGCTCCTCATCGCATGGATAGCGCTTGCGGTATTGTGGACGGATTATTACCTCGACATGTGGGTTGTTACCGATCTCCGGATATGCAACATCGAACAGGTCGGTCTTTTTAACCGTAAAGTGGCGTCATGGAACATGGACCGCGTGCAGGCAGTAAGCGTCAGTACGGCGAATTTTTTGCAGACGCTTCTGCACTACGGCACGATCGAGATCCAAACGGCCGGTCCGTCCGATGAATACGCCGAAATGGAGGGTGTCCCGTATCCCGAAAACGTGCGTACCCTGATTCTCAGGCAGATCGGGCAGTTCGAACAGCTCGCGGGCGCGAACAAAAAGCAGGAAGAACTGCTCCACTTCGTAAGCCATGAGGTAAAAGGTCATCTCGCGAAGAACAAAGCCGCGTTCGCGTCGATCGTCGAGGGAGATTACGGTTCGGTGCCCCGGAAACTGCGGAAAGTGGCACATCGTGCGCTTGCCGATACGCAACAAGGTGTCGAAACCGTCATGGACATCCTCGACACGTCCGACCTGCAGACGGGTTCAATGCACTTCGAGAGCAAGCCGTTCGATCTCAAGGCTTCGCTCCTCGGCTCGGTGGCGGGCTTTCAGGCGGCCGCGAAAGCAAAAAACCTGAAGCTCGAATGTTCCGCCCCCGAGGGAGAGGTCACCGTACAGGGCGATGAGGCGAAATTCCGCCAGCATGTTGTCCGCAACCTTATCGACAACGCCATCCGCTATACCCCCCACGGGTCGGTGCGGGTCACGCTTGAAAAGACGCCTGCAGGCGTGCGCCTCTCGGTAAAGGATTCCGGTGTCGGTATTGCTCCTGAGGATAAAGAACGGCTTTTTCTCGAGGGAGGAAAAGGTGAACATGCGACGAACGTCAATCCGGAGAGCACGGGGTACGGGCTCTTCGTCGCAAAGACCGTCGTCGAAGCGCACGGAGGGACTATCCGCGCCGAGTCGGAGGGAGAGGGCAAGGGCGCCGAATTCATCGTGGAATTGTCCGCGCGGTGAACTTTGCCCGTGCGCGAAATGGGTATACAGTGTCACATCATATGGCGTCAAAAAAATTGTCGACGGAACCATACAAGGGCGTGCGGGACTTCTATCCCGAAGACCAGTTCCTCCAGCGCTACATATACGAACACATGGAGCGCATTTGCGAACTTTTCGGCTACGAGGAATACGGCGGGTCTGTCCTGGAGCCGGCGGAATTGTACAAAAGCAAGACCTCGGAAGAGATAGTCAACGAGCAAACGTATACCTTCACCGACCGCGGTGATCGCGAAGTCACCCTGCGTCCTGAAATGACGCCGACTCTGGCGCGCATGATCGCGGCGCGCTCGCGGGAGATACCGCTCCCCGCCCGCTGGTACACCATAGCAAACGTCTTCCGTTACGAGCGCCCGCAGCGCGGACGTGTCCGCGAGCACTGGCAGCTGAATGCCGACCTCATCGGCGTCTCCGGCGTGGAGGCCGATGCCGAAATAATCGCGATAGCGCACGGGATATTGCGCAGTCTCGGCGCCGACGAGCACAATTTTGAGATCCGCGTTTCCGACCGGCGCATCCTCGACGCCATATACGGCTCCGCGGACATTCCCGATGAAATGCGCACCGATCTGACGCGCCTGTTGGACCGTCGTGAGAAGCTCACGGATTTCGAGGCGCAAGCATCCTCGCTGATCGGGGACAAAAAGAAAACCCGTGCCCTGCTCGAAGAGCTGGAGCACATTACGTCGACCGCATATCTCGAAGAACTCCGCGCGCAGCTTGAATACATGGGTGTCCGCAATATGACCGTGGACACAAGCGTCACCCGCGGCTTCGACTACTACACCGGCATGGTATTCGAGGTATTCGACACCGACCCGAGCAACCGTCGCTCGCTCTTCGGCGGCGGCCGCTATGACGACCTGCTGAGCCTTTTCGGCAACCAGACGATACCCGCCGTCGGATTCGGCATGGGCGACGTGACGGCGCATGATTTTCTGGAGGCTCACAATCTTCTGCCGCGCTACGCGCCGGCGACCGAGCTCATGATCGCCATTATCGAGCCCGAGGCGAGCAGTCACGCGATAAAGCTCGCGCAGGACCTGCGGCGGGAGGACGTGACCGTCGCAATTAATTTCTCCGGCAAGCGCGTCGGCGACCAGATCCGCCAGGCGGATAAAATGAAGATACCCTTCGTCATCGCCGTGGGGACGAACGAGCGGGAAAGCGGCCGCTACATCGTGAAAAACCTCGCGACCGGCGCGGAGATAACACTCCCCGCCGACCGTATCAGTGAACATCTTTTCTCCTCGCTTGGATAATTCCTCCATTGGTGAGAAAATGGTGCGTCATGCGCACCGTCGTTTTTGATATCGAAACTGCGAACTGGATGGCCGATATCGGATCCAATGATCCGGCCGACCTGCAGATAGCGCTCGTGGCCATCCACGATTCGGAGACGGACAGCTATTCGAGCTACCTCGAACACGAATTGCCAGAGCTGTGGAAGGTCCTCGAGCGCACTGATGTCTTGGTCGGCTATAATTCCGACCACTTTGATATTCCGCTCCTCAATAAGTACTATCCCGGCGACCTCACCCGCATCAAAAGCCTCGACCTCATGCATGAGGTCTACCTCGCCATGGGGCGGCGCCTCAAACTCGACACGATCGCGGAAGCGACGCTCGGCGAGCAGAAGAGCGCCGACGGCGCGCAATCGCTCCGCTGGTGGCGGCAAGGTGAAATCGAGAAAGTCCGCGAATATTGCCTCAAAGACGTCGAGCTCACAAAAAAGATATTCGACTATGCGCTCGCGCATAACAGCCTCAGGTACTCAGAGCTTGGCAAGCCGCGCGAGGTAAAACTCGACACCTCGAAGTGGCTCTCGGGCGGGAGCCGTGCGATGACCCACACCTTGGGGTTCTGATGTTGTGCCTGGGATCAGATTTGCACTGATGACCCTTCCCTCTTCAGGGGAATGCTCTACTACCTGAGCTACCCAGGCTTCGGGCAAACTCTAGCATACTGGAAACTTTTTTTCACTTCCGGTACCTATGGCTTCGGCTGCATGAACTGCGGTAGCTTCGTCTGAAGGTCCTTCCACATTTTTTCGAAGTCGCTGAACTGCGCCTCGGCCCTCGCACCGGTCCCCTGTATCTGGTTTATCGTCTTTGTCATGCTCTCCACCACGGGAGCCAGATACACCGTGTAGAGCCAGAGCGGCGCCACGACGAAGATAAGGAGATAGATGACGAACTTGATGAGGCCGCCCCAGAAGGCATTGCGGCGCATTTTGCGGAGCATGCGGTTGTTGTCCTCGACGAGGCGCAAAATGTCCGTTAACGTCTTATCATTGACCTCCATCCCCTTATTCTACCATCACAGTAGTGGTAGAGTACTACTTACCACCCCGTAAGCGTATAGCTTTCGAGGTGGTCGCTCGGGTAGAATGAAAGCAAGCTTTCATTCCGACCCTCACTACCCCTCGTAGCTCAATGGATAGAGCGGACGCGTCCTAAGCGTAAGATTTCGGTCCGATTCCGGACGAGGGGACACGTGATTAAACCGCGAGCAACTCCTTCAGCCGGTCTTGGTCGAAGCCGACGATCAATTCATTGTCTATCGTAATGACGGGGACGCCCATCTGGCCGCTTTTCTCCACCATTTCTTTCCGCTTCGCCAGATCGCTACCGACATTGTAGTCGGTAAATTGGATCTTATTGGCGGTGAAAAAATCCTTCGCCGCGTGGCAAAAGTGGCACGTCGGTGTCGAGTAAATGGTGACCTGTGGTTTTGTTGCCATAGATGTGCGGTTATTTCTTAAGTGAGCTGATTATATCATTCAATGGAGTGTGCTTAAAATCCCAACTTTTCCTTTACCAGGATAACGGTTGCATTGCGCTTCGTCGACGAGCTTTCCCCGTGGAGAATGGTCGTTTTGTTGTGCTCTGTGCCCGCGCCGTAAAGTTTCTTCATGTGTTCGTCCTCGAGCGGGATGACGTGCTTCTCAATGCGGTCAAATGCTCTCGCAAGGTCCGGGACGATCTTCTGCGTGCTTACGACGAGGATAAGATTGGGCGAAGTGTAGGCCAGGTGCGGCAACTGGCTTCCGGTATTCGACGCGATGACCAACTCGCCGCCTTCGGTGACCGCATGCACGCTTCCGAGATAATAGTCGGAAACGACCGAGTGTTTGCGTAAATGCGCCCGCTTCTCTTTGTCCCCTTCTTGGAGCACCGCCTCGTGCAGATTCTTCCATCCGTGCCCGCCCGCTTTCAAATGGTCCACGAACCCTATCTCTTCGAGCGTCACCGACGACCCGTTCATCACCGAGGCGCCCTCCGGTATCAGCTTCTTGATAGTATCGAAAGCTTCCTCGGCGTTCTCAACGATGATAGGCGTAAACCCCCGGGCTTTGAGGCCGTCTGCCGTCTTCCCGACGGATTCTTCTGATGCGAGCTCGGCGTAATCCATAGATAGTATGGTTAGTTTACTTTGTAAAGTGATAAGCGAGTGCCCATCATAGGCTATGCACTTTACTTTGTAAAGTGCCTTTCGTGTGATAGTATGGTGTAATGTTACGGACAAAGAGCCAGCGCCGGAAACTGTGTCCTGCGTGCCCCGTTGCACGGGTGGCGGATCTTCTCGGCGACACCTGCTCCCTCCTCATCATCCGCGATGTGATCGAAAAACCCCGCCGCTTCGGCGCACTTCAGGAATCCCTCTCGGGTATAAGTACGCGGACGCTCACCAGTAAGCTCCGCCAACTGGAAAAGGAAGGGTTGCTGGGGAGAAAAGGACTCCAATACACGATAACCAAAAAAGGGGCGGCATTGAACGACGTCATCGGCGCGATGCGCGCATACGGTAAGAAGTATCTCTAATCTGTGCGGGATACGAGAATCGAACTCGTATTTATTGCTTGGGAAGCAATCGTTCTACCACTAAACTAATCCCGCTTCGCTGTTGCACGTAAAATTTAGCAGAATTCTCCATCTTACGCGAGGCCCGAGCGCTCATCACCACCACAAAAACATTTTCTGGAACCACCGCATGACGGGCGACGACGTTGCCTCGGCAGGCACGGAAACGGCCGGCATGCGGTGGTTCCAGAAAAT
>Ga0209211_10005574_pt1 | contig 18712 bp, 17 predicted proteins | sample RifGroA2_FD_183992 | JGI IMG/M metagenome (GOLD analysis project Ga0209211, IMG submission 183992) | Groundwater microbial communities from Rifle, Colorado, USA - Groundwater A2 (SPAdes) (version 2) | ecosystem: Environmental > Aquatic > Deep subsurface > Groundwater | place: Rifle, Colorado... | reverse complement strand
TAAGACCAATGGAAAAGGCTTATCACAAGCAGGGCGGGATAGCCATATTGAAGGGAAACCTTGCGCCTGACGGGGCGGTTGTAAAGCAGACGGCAGTGAGCAGTAATATGATGAAATTTGAGGGCACTGTTAAGGTATTTAATTCTGAAGAAGATGGGATGAAGGCCATACTGAACGGCAAGATTAAGGCTGGTGATGTTGTTGTGATAAGATATGAAGGGCCAAAGGGCGGACCCGGAATGCGTGAGATGCTTTCCCCTACTGCTGCAATTGCCGGTATGGGTCTGAGCGAATCTGTTGCGCTGATAACTGACGGCAGGTTCTCTGGTGGTACCCGCGGTCCCTGCATAGGCCATGTCTCTCCTGAGGCCATGGAAGGCGGCCCTATTGCCATTTTAAAGAACGGGGACAAGGTCAGAATAGATATCCCCAAAAGAAGGATTGATGTGCTAATTTCAGATGCCGAGATTAAAAAGAGACTGGTGTCGTGGAAACAGCCATCTCCTAAAATAACTCGCGGCTATCTTGCAAGGTATGCGAGGTCTGTGAGTTCTGCAGGCAGCGGCGCAATAATGCTTTAGTAAGTAATTACGAATTACCAACAGTAGGTGCCTTAGGCAGGAATTAAGAATTAGGAATCAAGGAGTTAAAATATTTATTCAGAACTTTCCCGATTTTTTTCTTAAATTCGTAATTCCTAATTTTTAATTCGTAATTTTTTGATGTGCGGGCGTAACTCAGTGGTAGAGTGCTAGCTTCCCAAGCTGGAAGTCGCGGGTTCGAATCCCGTCGCCCGCTCCAAAATGTGTTTGATATCCCTCACAGTTTGAGCAAAATCCCCCAATATTTAGGCGTCCAAGTACATAATTTCGCGATAAATATAGCATCTCAGATCTAATCCCCATTCAAAATAGGCTTTCGAGCGTATATTATGAACTGTCCTTAAACTGGGAATGATTTTTGCTTATTACTTTGATACTAAAGAGGATAATGATGAACATACTGGTTATTGACGACGAAGAACTTATCTGCTGGTCTTTGAAGAGGAGCATCGAAAAACATGCCGGACATTATGTCAGTTGTGTTTATAATGGGAACGATGCCCTTGAGAAGATAAATAAAGACCAGTATGATGTCATTATTACCGACCTAAGGCTCCCTGATATTAATGGAGCTGATCTTGTAAGGAAAATCAAAGAGTTAAATATAGATACCCCTGTAATCGTCGTTTCCGCATATTTCTCCCAAAATACAGTCAATGATATTACGAGTCAGGGTGTATTCAGGTGTATTAATAAGCCGTTCCAGATAGAAGATGTCCTTAGCGGTGTAAGAGAAGCTGTTGAAGGCTCATTCCCATCCGCAGTTTAAAATCTTTCGAAAATACCTTTCAATCCACAGTTTTACAATGATTATCAAGGATTTTCTGCCTTCAAATCTGCAGATGAAAATTGACATGCAGTCGGATTTTTACCTATACTGTCTGTTATAGAATTGCGAAAAAGGAGGGCTTTTATAATGGATTTTGGGATTAAAAACAGGCTTTCAAGGATTTTTGCTCCAAAGACAGGAAAGACAGTTATGCTTGCTGTTGATCATGGCTATTTTCAGGGGCCTACAACGGGTTTAAAGGACATGAAGAATATAATACCGCTTATTCCGCATGCTGACTGCCTTTATGTGACAAGGGGAATCCTCAGGAATTGTATTGACCCGAAGATAGATACTTCGGTCTGTCTTAGGGTATCAGGGGGACCAAGCATACTCGGAGAGTTGTCAAACGAGGACATTACCACATCAATGGAAGAGGCCGTCAGGCTTAATGCCTCAGGTGTTGGGATGTCTATTTTTGTTGGCGCCAGGAATGAGGACAGGACAATAACAAACCTCGGCAGGCTGGTAAATGAGGCGGAGAGATATGGAATGCCGGTTCTTGCCATTACTGCGGTGGGTAAGGATATGGGAAGGGACGCCAGGTATCTCGGGCTTGCTTGCAGGATAGCGGCAGAGATCGGCGCGCATATCGTTAAGACTTATTATTGCGAGGATTTTTATAAGGTAGTTGAGGGATGCCCTGTTCCGATTGTTATAGCCGGGGGCAAGAAAATACCTGAAATGGAGGCACTTGAGATGACTGAAAACGCTATCAAGGCAGGGGCCTCGGGTGTTGATATGGGAAGGAACATATTCCAGAGCGACAACCCTATAGGTATGATAAAGGCGGCCAGGGCAATAGTCCACAAAGGTGCTACAGCTAAAGAAGCCTTTGATATTTATAAAAAGACAAAAAAGGTGACTTCAGATGTTTCTGAAAGTATAGACGCGAGTATGGAAAAGGCATAATAGAGAACGCTGCCAATAAAAGTGGATGTGGGGTCTAAAATGAAAGTAGCGGTATATTACAGCAACAATGATGTAAGGATTGAAGAACGGCCTGTACCTCAAATATCAGATGGCGAGATACTGGTGAAGATGAAGGCCTCCGGTATTTGCGGGACGGATGTAATGCAGTGGTACAGGCAGCAGAAGGCCCCGCGCGTTTTGGGCCATGAGATGGCAGGCGAGATAGTAGAGGTGAAACTCGCAACTCATAATTTCAAAATGGGGGACAGGATATTTGTGTCCCATCATGTCCCATGCTATAAATGCCATTACTGTCTTGATGGTAACTATACTGCCTGTGAATTTCTTCATACCGGAAATTACGAGCCGGGAGGATTTTCAGAGTATATAAGGGTCCCGGAGCAGAATGTAAAATTCGGGACATTCCTGCTTCCTGAGGCGATTACTTGTGAAGATGCAGCAATGATTGAGCCGCTGGCCTGCGTAGTGCTCGGGCAGAAAAATCTTGGGATTAAAAAAGGACATACGGTATTGGTAATAGGCTCAGGTATTTCAGGATTGCTGCACATACAGATGGCTAAGCTGAAAGGCGCTACCGTTATCGCAACTGACATTAATAAATACAGGCTGAACAAGGCGCTGGAATTCGGCGCTGATTATGTATTCAAGGCCGACGAATATTCCGCTGATACGCTTTCGGCGATAAATAAAGGCAGACTGGCAGAGCGGGTCATTGTTTGTGCCGGGGCAAAACAGGCTGTGGACAATGCCATATCTTCCATAGACAGAAAGGGCATAATACTTTTTTTTGCAGTGCCAAACGGCGATATTAATATACCTTCTATGCATTTCTGGCGTAATGAAATAACAGCAACATTTTCATATGGGGCAGCCCCTGAAGACCTTCAAAAGGCGCTGGAACTGGTTGAAACCGGCGCTGTAGATGTCAGAAAGATGATTACCCACAGACTTCCTCTTTCAGAAATCCAGAAGGGATTTGGTCTGGTATCAGAGGCAAAAGATTCCCTGAAGGTTGTTATGACTCCTGATTAACACTTATGAACGAAGGTAATTCATACATACTGGAAGACGGCGCGAACATCTCGGTCATAGGCGGTGGGCCTACAGGCTCTTTCTTCAGCATTTTTGCCCTTAAGATGGCAAGGATGATGGACAGGGAGCTGAACATAACCATCTTTGAACCCAAGGATTTTAAAAAGGACGGTCCCGGCGGCTGCAACAGGTGCGGCGGCATAATATCTGAACTCCTTGTCCAGACACTCGCTGTTGAAGGCATTAATTTTCCAGATTCTGTAGTCCGTAAGGGTATTCATTCCTATAAACTCCACACAAACCATGGAGATGTAAATATAGCCACGCCGGAATTTGAGAAGACCATAGCAACCATATACAGGGGGGGCGGGCCCAAAGGCATGGCTGAGAGCGGTAAGGAGAGTTTTGACGACTTTCTCCTCAACCAGGCGATTAAAGAGGGGGCGGTCCATAAACCTGCACGCATCGACGGCATTGAATTCAGGGACTCGAAGCCGGTGCTGTTTTCTAAAAAAAACGAGATAATGAAAGCTGACCTTGTAGTCGGGGCCTTTGGTGTAAACAGTACTACCCAGAAGATATTTGAAAACCTCGGGTTTGGATATAAGGGACCTCCTACTATAACCGCCGCAATAGCAGAAATTAAAATGGATGAAGATATTGTTGCGACCCACTTCGGCAATTCGATCCATTTATTCCTCCTCCCTGACAAGGGTATAAAGTTTGCAGCAATGGTCCCGAAAGGCTCTTATGTTACGCTTTGCATACTCGGCAAGGACCTGAAATCAGAAACAGTGGACCGCTTTCTTGAAAAACCTGTTGTCAGAAAAGTTTTGCCCGGCACAGAGCAGTACAAGATTGAATGCCGTTGCCTGCCCAAAATGAATATAGGCGCTCCCAGGATACCTTTCAGCGACAGGGTTGTCATGTGCGGAGACTCAGGTTCTACAAGGCTTTTCAAGGACGGCCTTGGCGCTGCATATCTGATGGGAAAGGCGGTTGCAAAGACCGTTGTGTTTGAAGGAGTGAGCAGGCAGCATTTCGAAAAGGCCTATCACCCGGTTTACAAAAGCATTATAACTGACAATTATTACGGCAGATACCTGTACCTGATCACGGACATATACAGGAAATTCGGGCTGCTCACCAAAGGGATGCTTGAGGTTGTCCGGAATGAGCAGGAACGCGCTGAGGATGAAAAGATACTCAGTTCCATCCTGTGGAACATGTTTACCGGCAACGAACGATACAAAAAAATATTGCCCAATGCCCTCAGCCTGAAAATGCATCTCGATTTATGGAAGGTATTTGCAAAAATTTTATTGAGAATGACATAAAACAAACGGAGGTTTTATGAAAGAAGGGGAACTCGGGAAGATTTATGCGGATGGAGAGATTATTTTTAAAGAGGGTGAAAAGGGTGAAGTCATGTATGTGATACAGTCCGGTGAGGTAAAGATAACCAAGAAACTTGTTTCTGACCACACCACTATCGCAACACTCCAGAGTGGTGAAATATTCGGGGAAATGGCCCTGTTTGATAAGTTGCCGCGTTCAGCAACTGCTATGGCCTCAGGTGAGGCAAGGGTTTTAAGCATAGACAAAAAGAAACTCTTTTCAACAATAAGCCACGATCCGACCCTTGCTTTTAAAATTATCGAGACCATGAGCCAGAGGATAAGAAGGCTCGATGAGAATTTGTGCGTCAGTTGCGGGGTCAAGAGCAAGGAATTCTTTCTGAGCTGATCTGATTCCAAAAGTCTATACAAAGAGGCAGGATATGGTTTAAATACTATATCCTGCCTCTTCAGTATCTGACGGGAATAATTGGATTTGGGGATTAAGCTGATATAATTTTATATATATACTCGCGCAGAAAGGTGTTTTTATGGAAAAGCAATTCAAAGACATATTGCCGGAAGAAACTAAAAAGGTCCTGAAGGATGTGTTCAGAGGACTTAAAGAAAAAGTGCTGATAGAAGTGTTTACAAGAGATGAAGAGGGTGACCAGTTTGATACTTTTACGGCAGAGTTTGTAAAAGGTATTTCAAAGCTTACAGACAAAATTGATGTGAGTTTTTATAAATTAAGCAGTGGAAAGGCAAAGCAAAAGGACATCACAAGATCGCCTCTCATTCTTATAGGCCCGGACAAATACAGGATAAGTTATATAGGCGCCCCGGTTGGTGAAGAAGCCCGCACCCTGATAATGTCAATAATGCTTGTTTCTAATCAAAGTACAAGCCTTTCTGATATTGCCCTGAAAAGACTTTATGAATTAAAGGGACCCAGACATATACAGGTTTTCGTCTCACCGACATGCCCGTATTGCCCCCAGCAGGCCATAAACGCAGTTTCTGCAGCAGTTGCAATGCCTGATCTGGTCTCTGCTGAAATAATAGAGATGTATGAGAACAGGGACTACATGGAGAAGTACCATATAATAACTGTTCCCTTTACGGCCATAAACGATGTCCCGATCGGGACCGGCGTTAAGGTGCCTGAAGTTTTTGTTGAGGAGTTGCACAGGCTCACGTCGGTTGAGAAGATATTTGCGCCGATGACAGGCGAGGTCGCTGAAATGGACATAGTAATCATCGGCGGCGGTCCTGCCGGGCTTACCGCCGGGATATATGCAGGCAGAAGCGGTTTGAAGTCGGTAGTCCTTGAGAAAACAACCATAGGGGGACAGGTCCTTGTAACGCCTGTTGTCGAGAATTATCCGGGGTTCGAGCATATAGCAGGCAAAACGCTTGTGGACATCCTGTATCAGCAGGCACTTCATTATACACACATAATGGTAGGCGAGGCCGTTATTGATGTAAAAAAGGCCGGGGACATGTTTGAGCTGAAGACGAACAGAAAGACATATAGGGCAAAAGGGATAATTATTGTTACCGGGGTTGAAAACAAGAAACTTAATGTCTCGGGAGAGAGCACTTTTTATGGTAATGGAGTAAGTTATTGCGCAACCTGTGACGGATATTATTTTAAGGACGGCAAAAAAGTGATAGTCGTCGGCGGGGGAAATACAGCGGCCACCGATGCCCTTTATCTGCAAAGTATCGGGGCCGAGGTTTCACTGGTCCACAGGAGAGACAGGCTGAGGGCAGAGGCGTTTCTTTCCAACAGCCTCCTTGAAAAGAAAATACCGGTATACTGGAACACTGAAGTAAAAGAGATAATTGGAACGGGTGCAGTTACAGAGGTAGCGCTGCACAACCTGAAGGACAATACAACAAAAAAGGTCCAGGTTGACGGTGTATTTATAGCTGTAGGATATTTACCTAATAACGAGGTGGCAAAAATGCTGGGCCTTGCGCTTGATAAGGAAGGCTACATTAAGGTAGATAGCAAACAGCGCACATCCATGGAGAGGGTATATGCCGCCGGTGATATAACGGGCGGGGTCAAACAGATTGCCACTGCTGTGGGGCAGGGCACTATCGCTGCCATTACAGTCTTTGAGGACCTGTCAAATCCATATTGGATGAAAAAATAATGGGCCATGCCTGCAAACACAGGCATGGCCTTTAAACTTACCCTCCCTTTTTATTTGTCAAGGGTCACGGTTTTCTTTACTGTGTGGACCGGGTATTTATTCGCCGGATTCACGTTCTCATAGAAGAGCTCTACGGTCACGTCTACTGCCCTTAAGTCCTTTGGCAGGTCAAACTCAATTGTCTCTTTTTTGGCCTGAAGCGGTTGCAGGCTTGTATCGCGTATATTGGCTACTTTCCACTGCGCACCGTACTTCATCTTGGTATCGCGGCAGTTTGTGGCCTGTGGATGATAAAATTTCTCTGCTTTTTGTTCGAATTTCCCGTCTGCGCTTTTTGCGGTCACTACCATGACCACTCTGTTATGGGATGGTCAGCCATCAGGTATCCTGTGGCCCGCGGTTGTAGTGATTTTTGTATTAACTACGACCTTGGATGTCAGATCTCCTGCCTTCCTGAGCCATTCATATCCGAGTGTCTGCACATCAAGGGAAATGGCCTTGCTCAAAAGTTCCGAGGTCCCTTTATCATCATTAAAGTTAGGTGCGATAAGGTGGTCGCCCTTTTGCATATGGCAGCTCTGGCATGATTGCGTCCCGCCCCCTGATACATATGAATGGAGATAACTTCCATACAGGTTTGCACACTGGAATACCTGGTCGGAGTCGAAGTTGGGTCCGAGTCCGTGGCATTGCCCGCAGAAAACGGAATCTTTCATTATGGCGCTCTTTTCGACTGTTTTGTAATTGGCGTCACCGTGTGCAGGAACGGCTTTTGAACCGTAGAGCACTCCCTTCTTTGGTTCGCCGAGTTCACGCTTGTGGAGAAGGGCCTTGTCATTATGGCAGACAATACAGGTGATTTGGAGTTTAGCGACTTTGGCCTTTGCGACAGCCTTTTCCTTGTCAGATTTTTCCTTGCTTGCTGCCGTCAATAATGCCTCGGTAAGCTCAACTGCAACTGAGTCCTCGGCATGGGCAAGGGCCTGCGGTAGATGGCATTTAAAACATGGAAAATTCTTTACCGTTGTTTTTTGGGGATCATCAGGCGAAAAAGCGGTTGCCCCTTTCATTGCAAGCGGGGTCAACATCAAACCGCCCTTTACACCCATCAGGGGCCTTGCATGGTGAGAGTTTTCCCATTGCTTGTAAATCTCTTCATGGCACTGTTTACAGCTTGAGGAGTCGTACATCTTTGCAAGCTCATCAATAGTCTTTGCCTTTGCAAAAGCTGTTAAAGGCAATGCCATAGTAATAAGTATGACTGGAATCAGTTTTAACGACTTCATAATCCCTCCTTTTTGATAAGATTTTTCATGCTGTGCGGTCTGCTGTACATAAAGGACCTATAGACACCACCTCCTGTTAGAGTTCCCAATCGCGTGAGGACCTTATTACTCACGTTAAAGAAGATTTTAGCTAAATTATCTCAGATGATTAGTTGATAGTCAATTGGAAAAACTACATGGGGGACCAGCTTGAATGGCTAAGCTTGAAACCTTTACAGCTCTTTAATTGACCCCAGGGTCATTTTAAGCTGTCTTTTTGTCTGCCTGGCAAGGTCAGTGTTATGTGTGACCATGATGAAGGTGATGCCCTTTTCTTCATTCATTGTCTTAAAAAACTGCATCATGTCCGCTTCTGTCTCTTCATCAAGGTCCCCGGTGGGTTCGTCGGCAAGGATTACCTCAGGGTCATTCATAAATGCGCGTGCTATGGCAACGCGCCTCTGCTGGCCGCCGGACAGTTGGGAGGGGTATGTATTTATCTTGTCGCCAAGCCCGACCATCTTTAATAACTCTACAGCTTTTTGCTCATTAGATGGACCGGAGGGTTTGCCGGATGTGAAGATCAGGGGCAGTAAAAGGTTTTCTTTAGCAGTGAGAATAGGCAGGAGACTTGCAAACTGGAACATGAACCCGATTTTATTACTCCTGTAACCTGAAAGACTGTCACTATCGAGGGAATAAATGTTTGTACCGTTGAACATGATCGTTCCTGACGTGGGTCCTATTATGCCTCCGATCATTGAGATAAGAGTTGTCTTGCCGGAGCCTGAATGCCCTATGATCGAGAGAAAATCACCCTTCTCAACATTAAGAGACACATCTTTCACAGCAGTGATTTTTTCACTGCCTACACTAAAAGTCTTAACAAGATTTATGAGCGCTATCTGAGACATGTTATTCCTCTTTTATCGCCAGGAGCGGTTCCATTTTTTTAAGCCGGCGTATAGGCATGAGAGCACCGGCAATACATATCCCGATACCCACAAAGAGACCTATGAGCGCTATTGATACTCGTTCAAGTCCGCTTAAGCCGGTTGATATGTTTTTCATTATAGTGAAGCTTTTGGCGAGCAGGACGTAAAGCGTTGTGCCTCCGGCGATCCCGAATATACTGCCGATACTGCTGATAACAATGACCTCTAGGAAGAAGAGTGTTACTACATGTGACTCTTTTGCGCCTATGGCCCTCATAATGCCTATTTCTCTTGCCCTTTCATTAGCAACCGCTGAAAAGACCGTCCATGTAAGAAATACGGAAAGTATCGCCGCGACTATGACTGTAATAAAGAAAATCTGGTTGATGTCTCTAAGGGTGTTGATTATATTTTTCCCTATATCTTTTCTTGCAACAGCATCTACTTCAACGATTGAATCCTCGATGTCGCCGGCGACTTTATATGGGTCAAGGCCTTTCTTGACCTTGGCCAAAATAACGGATATCTGATCCGGTTTTATGACTGATTTGCCCTTTTGTATAATGTCATCAATATTGTTTTCGTCAATGAACACTGCGGTATCAAAGCCCGTGCCAGTCTTATCAAGGACCCCGACCATTTTAAAGACATTGCCGAACAGGACGCTGTCCACATCCGTAAGACCCAGGCCTATGTTAAGCGCGGATTCACTTCCAACAATGGCCTCGCTTTTTTGGAGTTTCCTGTTCAGCTTTTTTGAAAGCCACGGTTTGATGACGAAATCAGTGTCCTGGTTGAAAGCTATAATCATGGTCTCGGGAACATCACAGCAAAGGCCTGACATGGTTACAAGATAGGTTTGATAGGTAACAGCGTCAATCCCCTTAATCTGTTTGACCCTTTCCAGTATGTTTTTGTCCATGTAAAAAGACTTTACCTTGTTTTCGAGCAGGACGTCTTCTGCCGCGCCTCTTGAACCTGTAGGCACTATGAGCAGGTCTGCCCCGAGACGGTCGGATGTGATTTTAATGCTTGAGTCAATACGTCTTGTGAAAGAAAGCGCAAATACAAGGGCGGACACCAGGAGGCCGATAGCAATGATGAGTACCCCTGTTCTCAGAGGCTTCCTCTTCAGGTTTTTAACTGCAAGTGTAAACAGAGTGAATTCGTTTGACATGATTTAATATTATAAAGGATTAAAAGAAAAACTTTCTATGCGGCCTAAGCCGCATAGAAAGTTTTTTAGATGAATTGGGTCTATTTCTTGTAGTTGGCGTCTAAACCGCAGAGTATTGCAGTCTTGTCACCAAGGCCCATGCCTTTATGACATGCAAAACAGACAGAAGACGGCTTGCCGACAATCTTTTTAGCTTTTACATCATAAAGAGTAAGAACGCCGTCAGTGATCTTCTTTTCAGGCACAAGTGCCTTGCCTTCAGGGTCACATCCGATTGTATCAGAGGTCCTCAGGGTCACAAGTGCATAATTGCCGTCAGGGCTGGGCATTGCGTCATGGGCCTGACCGGCAGTGGTCATCTTCTCATCCACAATTTTCAATGTAGCAGCGTCGAGGACATATATCCTGTCTCCGGCAGACTGGAAGATATACTTGTTGTCATTGCTGAAGTACTGCCTGAAGGTGATGGTCTTTCCGGGCTCCCCTGTAAGGGTCACTTTTGCAAGTTCCTTTAATTTGCCCTTTTCGAGGGAAGCAAGGTCAACGAGAATAATATCATTTTTGCCATTCGGTTTTTTATCTGCGCCTATCATGGTTACTGCAAGAACAAATTTTTTCATGTCATTGGAGTTAATGCCATGCAGGAACATATAGGTATCAGGCTTGTAACCGAGGTCGCTTAAGAACACCCTGTGCTTACGCTCCATTGAAGCCTTGTCGTATACATCAACATAAGCCTCTTTTCCCATAAATACCGGCATAAAAGTGCTCTTGGTCTGGCCGGAAGCACAATATAACGGGCCGGTTTTTCCGGGGGCCCTTGGATCTGGATCAATAGCCAGGTCCTTTATGACCTTGCCGCTCTTCAGGTCTGATTTCCCAACGTGCATCTTTCCCTGAGGGTCCAGGGCATAGGTGGACCAGAACATGGTATCTCTGTTAGCGGAATCAATGCGTGCATCATGAGTTTTGTGGGTTTTTGTGTCTCCGATGTCAACCTTATCAAGGTTGTTTACTTTTATAGGATTTTCAGAGTTGTTTGGGTCAATTGTTACGTCTGCTTTTGCAAAATGACCGCCGTGTCCGGCAACATAAACGGTGGCATTATATGCCTTTCCGGCTATAACTGTTGCAGTATTGTTGTCAACGGTTGTAAATGCAAGATAGCCCAGGCATGCAACGGCTAATATCCCCATCACAGCAATAAATCTTTTTTTCATTTTTTTCTCCCCGTGTTATATTTTTTATCTGTAAGGCGTCTTAAACTGAGGCTGCTAAAGACTTTTAATCTTAATCCCGATCCTCACCCCCCCTTATACAGGCTATTTGTATAAAATATACGTGGTACGAAAAGTTAACATACATACAGCATAAAGTCAACTTCAAGTTATAAGTTTAGATCGTTTAATGGTTGTGCTGCATACCGGCATCAGAGCCTTTGATGAATTTGACTCGCACCTGTTTTTCCCCTGATTTTTCAAATGTCAGTTGCAAAGTGATTTCATTGCCTTCTTTTATGCTTCCCGGCATTTTAAATACCATTATGTGCAAACTCCTTGGTTTCAGTTCAACAATGTCCTTTGCGGGTATCCGTATCTTGTTTTTTTTTGTCATTTTGCCTTCTTTTACATCATGCAGTTCAGTAATTGTGCCTGGAATAGTGACTTTTGCATTAAGCAGTGTATCGTCCCCGTTGCCTGAGTTTTCTATCTTCATGAAAATCGAGCCGACGCCTATCATCATGGGGGACAGTCTGGCCTCCTGACCTTCAATTTTTATTTGCGGGACCCTTGGCGTACTCCCCATCCCCATTGCTATGCCGGTTGAAAGCATAATTGATAATATTACAATGAATACAATTTCAAGCCTGTTCGGATATTTACCCATTCAAGCGCCTCCTGATTGTTTTTGCTTTATTAAAAAACGACGTCACATGATACATTTTAAAAAACATTTGAGTCAATTTGAATTACAGCCTGCGGCAATTAAAAAGCCGCTTCCTGGACAAATGAAGCGGCTTTAAATAATAATTGTGAGAGCAACCTCTAAATAATAGCCTAGAATGTCAATCCTTCCCTTTCAAGCAGCATTTCCCCCAGAAATGATCCTGGCTTGACTTCACTGTTTGGGACCTTCTCTGCCGTATCAAGCTCATAATGCTTTACGCATGACGCACAGATATAGAATTTCACCCCAAAATCTTCGATCAGGGTCTTGAGAAGATTTGCAACAGGTGAAAACTCATCTTTCTTCTGCCAGGTTAAACTCTCTGCAAACCCTTTTTTTGCGAGCAAAACCCCCTTATCCATCAAAAAGAAATCAAGGGTAATATCGAGCGCCTTCATATTTGCAGCAAGCTGCAAGGCCCCTGCTACTTTATCAGGATTGTCATATGAATGAGTTATGATAAAAACAAATTTCTTTTCTGCCATTTTAGCCTCCTTTCTTGATTGAGCAGTCCAAAGGACAATTTTTAATGAGCGCACCCGCCGCTACTTGCGTGTCCACCGCAACAATGCTGAAGCGTATATTCCTGTAACTGCTGTGCTGTGAACATGGCTATATTCTCCTTTATGTTGCCCGAGCCGGCCTGAAATACCCTGATGGCCGATTGGTTCAGCCTGGTTAAGGCACCTCTGCCGATACCGCCGACAACTATTGCATCAATCTTTTTGTCATCAAGCGCTTTGATCGGATTGCACGCCCCATGCTGATGGTGCTGGTCCCTGTTAACAATGGTTGAAATATTATTTGTCACTGTGTCAATAACAACGAACATCGGGGCCGAACCAAAATGGTTATAAACCGTGCTCTCCATCCCTTCATCTTTTAGTACGGGAAAACATAATTTCATCTCTTATTTCCTCCTGTTTCTATCTGCAGATTATCTCTTGTAATACAAGGGCCTTGCATTCTGAAAGGGCCATTGCCACCTTTTTCCTTGCACTGGAAAGAATCCTTTGCACAGTACCCCTCGATATTCCCATTTGTACACCTGCCTCTTCCTGTGTAAGGCCGTCCATGTCGCATAGTTTCAAAGCCTCCAATTCATCCCTGTACAGTGCAATTTTCTCAATACTGTCCAAAGGGACCCCGGCTGGTTTAAACGTATTGCCTTTTAACCCGCATCCGCAAGTTCTTGGCTTCTTGTATCTCGGTGACATTTCATCCTTCCATTATTATGTGTATATGCACATAATAATGCAGCAGGCCTGGCTTTGTCAATTGAGAAGCTGTGTCTGACCTGAATTTACCTTAGTGATCATGTCCGCAGCTTTTTGTACCTTCACTGTCTATCCGGCAATAAAAGCCGCTGCTTTCGCAATCGCATTCTATTTGAATGACGCTGTGGCGGATGCCAAGGTGAGAGAGTCGGTGCTCTATTTCTTCCCTTGTAGTGTCGGCCTCGCTGATCTTCTGGTCATGCATCTGAACATGAGCGGAAAATGCCGGGATGCCGTGTCCGATTGACCATACATGCACATCATGGATATTTTTAATGCCTGGGATTTTTGCAATCTCTTCAGAAATTTCTTCAGCATGAAAGCCTGTAGGGCTGAGTTCAAGAAATATCGTCAGGGTCTCCCTGATGACCCTCGCTCCCCCGATAATTATGATTATGCCTACAAGTCCGCTCACAATGGGGTCCACAATCAACCAGCCCGTGTACCTGATTACCAGTCCGGCAATGATGACACCTACCGAGGATACCGTGTCGCCGAGCACATGAAGCCATGCGCTTTTAATGTTTAAGTCATCGTGTTTGTGTCCCAGTATCCACGCCATAATGAGATTGCCGATCAGGCCCGCCACAGCCACAGTGAGCATAACGCCGGAGTGTATTTCCGGCGGCGACTGGAGCCGCTTATACCCTTCTGCAAAAATGAACAGGGCTATCACGACAAGGCTGACGCCGTTTATCAGCGCAGCAAGTATGCCTATCCTCTGGTAGCCATATGTGGCCTTATAGTCAGAGGGTCTTCGCATAACCATAGCGGCAACAAGGCTCAACCCGAGGGCAAACGCGTCAGTCAGGACATGCCCGGCGTCACTGAGCAGGGCAAGACTGTTACTCAGTATCCCGCCAATGACTTCACCAGCGAAGATCACAAGTGTTACCGCAAGGCTCCAGGAGAGTTTTTTTGTTGATGATTGGTCCATATCTATACTCTATCCTTTTTACTGGTCAAATGCTCGTTATACCCCAAAAGCCCATTCTATTTATTTCCCTGAGCCGGGCCGCCGCCATTTTGTAAAGGCAAACCCAAGATCGTCCAAAAATGAATAGACGACAGGAGTAGCGATGAGGGTAAGAAGGAGAGAGAGAGTCTGTCCCCCGATCACAACAATTGCTATCACACGGCGTTCCTCGGATCCATGCCCGGTGCCGACAGCCAGAGGAATCATGCCGGCCACAAAAGTGAGTGTGGTCATAAGGATAGGTCTCAGCCGGTCGCGGTTGCCCTGCAGGATGGCTGCGGAACGTTCCATGCCCCCAGCCCGCAGGTTGTTCATATGGTCGATCTGGAGGATGGCATTTTTCTTGACAACGCCGAATAACACCAGGATGCCAAGGGCGGAATACAGGTTGAGAGAGTTACCCGTAAGCCAGAGCGACAGAAGCGCAAAAGGGACCGTCAGCGGCAGCGAGAGCAATATGGTAAAGGGATGGATCAGGTTCTCGAACTGCGATGCAAGGATCATGTACATGAAGGCTATTGAAAGGGCAAACGCCCAGATGAATTCGCCAAAGGTACGTTCGAGTTCCCGGCCCCGGCCAGAAACAGCGGTTGTATAAGAGGAAGGCAGTTTCATCCCTGAAACAGCAGTCCTAAGGGCCTCCAACCGGTCCGCCAGGCCGTAACCCGGCGCTACCGATGCACGTATGCGGACTTCCCGTTGCCGGTTTAGGCGGTCGATGCGTGAGGGGCTCTTGACCTGTTCGATCCGCGCCACGTTATCAAGACGCACAAGACTGCCGTCATCACGGGACACAAACAGCCTTCCTATGGTAGCTGGATTCGCGCGGTCCTCCTCACGCAGCCGCAACTCAACGTCATAATCTTCGTTAACAGCAGGGTCCCGGAACCTCGAAACCTCCTGATCACCTCCGACCAGCAGTCTGATCGCCGTGCCTATTCGGCCGGGATCTACTCCGAGATCGTCGGCCCTGGCCCTGTCGAGCTGGATGCGCAGTTCCGGTTTATCCAGCTTGAGGGTCGTGTCTGCGTCCATGATCCCGAGGGCATCTGCCCTGGTCCGCAGGCTTTCGGCGTAAGAATTGAGCGCATTTAGGTCCGGCCCGCGCAGCACGAAGTCTATTTCCGAGCTGCCGCCGCCAATATTGAATCCGGTCAGATTACGCACAGAGACTCTAATGTCCCGGAATTTTTTCAGCCGTTTCCGTACCTCTTGCATGATTTCGCGCTGGGAAGCGATCTGCCGGAATGTGGCGAGAGGCTTGCTTGCAAGAGTGTTTTTTGCAAGCAGCCCAATTGAAAAGACACGCTCCTCGTGTGGGGCAAGCCTTACATAGGTCCTGCCTTCGCTTACTCCCCCGATGAAGCCGCCCCCGGCAGTAGTCAGTACATTCCGGACTCCTGGTACATCCCGGATCTCTTTACCTATGGCGAGCATAATCTCGTCCATGGCGGCAAGACTCGTACCCTGGGGAGCTGTAACATTAACATTGAACTCGCCTTCGTCTACATTGCCTGGCAGGTAATCCTGTTTAAGCAGTTTATATAACGGGATTGTGGACAAGATAACCGCCAGTGAAACCAGGACAACCGGCATCCGATGGCGCATGGCAAAGGCGAGGACCCTGCCGTACCCCTCGTCGAGCCGGCGATAGAACCCGCCCCTGGATTTGGGTACCTCTTCATTACTATCTGCACCTGGTCTCGCCGGCCGCAACAGTCGTGCGCTCATCATCGGGGTGAGGGTAAAGGAGACGAGCAGGCTTACCATGACAGCCACCGCAGCTGTGATCCCGAACTGATAGAGAAAGCGGCCCGAGATGCTCGACATAAAAGAAACCGGGATGAAGATAACGACGAGTGAAAGCGTAGTAGCCATGACGGCAGGGCCGATGTCAGCGGTCGCGGCCTTTGCGGCCTCGAACGGCTTCATGCCTTTTTCCTCGATAAAACGGAATATGTTCTCAAGGACAACAATGGCATCATCGATTACAACCCCCACCATAAGCACAAGCGCGAGCATGGTCACGCTGTTAAGCGTAAAATCGAGCGCGTGCATTATGCCGAAGGTAGAGATTACCGAGGCTGGAATGGCTATGGCCGCGATCACGGTGGTACGCCAGTTGCGCATGAAGGCAAGCACGACAAGGGAGGCGAGGATGCTGCCGAGAACCAGATGCACGTTTATTTCATGAAGCGCTGCATGGATATAGCGTGACTGGTCTTGGATAATGGTCAAATCTAGCCCTGACGGCAGTTCTCCCATAGCTGCCCCGAGATTTTTCTTGACGCTCTCTATGACTGCAACCGTATTTGCGCCCGACTGCCGTCGGACTTCGAGGATAACTGTGGGAATGCCATTCAGGCGGGCTGTTGAGCGCTGTTCCTTGGTATCGTCCGTTGCCCAGCCAATGTCGCGTATCCTGATCGGAGCTCCATCAATGTTGGTCACTACCAGGTTGTTAAAAGCCTCAGCGTCTGTCAGCTTGCCGATTGTCCGGAGTGTCTCTTCACGGGGGCCGCGGGTCACGTTGCCGCCGGCAGAATCGGCGTTCTGACGGACTATGGCGTCGCGCACAAGGGTGATCGGGACCCTGTATGCCTCCAGCCGGTCCGCCTCCACCCGAATGTTCATGGCACGGTTCAGGCCGCCGACAAGTCTCACTTCGCCTACCCCGTCAGAACGCTCCAGTCGGACCTTTACGACCTTGTCGGCCAGTTCTGTCAATTCACGAAGTGTGCGTTCACCCGAAAGAGCGACCGTAAGCACCGGCTGTGAGTCGTTGTCTGATTTGGAGATAAGAGGAGGGGTTGCGTCCTCAGGAAGGTTTCTGAGAACTGCGGCCACGCGGTCTCTCACGTCCTGCGTTGCCGTGTCTATGTCACGGCTGAGGTTGAAGGTCACAATGACAACAGAAGTTCCGGGTCCGGATATCGAGCGCAGTTCGTCGATGCCCTCGATGGTGTTGACCGCCTCCTCTATACGTTTCGAGATTTCGGTCTCAACCTCTTCTGTGGAGGCGCCTGGCAGTTGTGTGCGGATGCTGACGGTCGGAAGATCGACGGATGGAAAGCGATCGACACCGAGGCGGACGTAGCTTACTCCGCCAATGACACATAGCGCCAAAATAAGCATTGCCGCAAAGATCGGCCGGCGTATGCATATTTCTGCGAGTTTCTGCACAATCGTTCTATTGTTTCACAGAGACGGGCTCTCCGCCGCTGAGGGTGCCGGGCTCGGCCACGATCAGGTCTCCCGGAGCAACACCTTCAAGGATTTCGACCTTGTCTCCTGCACGGCGTCCGGTCCGGACCCTGCGTTCTATTGCGCGGCCCTGTTTCTCTGTAAGTACTTTTTCTATGCCGGCAAAGGTCACTATAGCCGAGGCCGTGGCGAGAACAACCGGCTGTTGTGCTTCTATAAGTATCTCGGCTGTTGCGAATGAGCCTGCCCTGAGCCTGCCTTGCCGGTTCTCCACTTCAGCTTCGACCGTGAGCGTGCGGTTCTGTTTCTCAAAAACAGGGCTCAAACGGACTACACGTCCTGTATGTTCGATTGGATCTCCTTCGACCCTGACGCGGGTCACCTGCCCGGCCCGTATGGCCCCGGCATCCCGCTCCGGCACCGAAACCTTCAGTCGCAAGGGGTGACTCCTTACAAGAACAGCTACAGGCGAACCTGCGGCCAGAAATTCACCCACCGAAGTCCTTCGCTCCCTGACAGCGCCGTCTATGGGAGCGTAGAGCGTGGCATCTGCCAACTGCTGGCGTGACAGTGCAAGCTCGCTTTTCCGCTGTGCCAGGAGGGCCTGACGGTCCCGGACCTCCTCGATACTCGCCTGATAACGGCTTTCGGCAACGAGCAGACGTGATATGGCTGAGTCAAAGTCCATCTTTGAAATATAATTCTTCTCATGCAGTCTTGCCGCGCGGTCACGGTTCTGGCGGGCCTCTTCCATGACTGCCCGGGCTTCCTTGACAGGCGCTGTTTTTTCAGGATCTACACGGTCGTCAGTGCTCTCAGGAGAAAGTCCCAACCGTGCCCGGGTCTGACGCAGGGCAGCCTCTGCCTGCTCGATACGGAGCTTAAAGTCAGTCGGGTCGAGCCGGGCAATTACCTGGTTCCTGCTTATTTTACTGCCAAGGTCAACCGCAACTTCGCTGATCCTTCCAGCCACCTTGAAACTGGCGACCACCTCTTCATCGGCAGCGAGCGTACCGGCAACCGTAACTGTCCG
>Ga0209211_10005573_pt1 | contig 18714 bp, 29 predicted proteins | sample RifGroA2_FD_183992 | JGI IMG/M metagenome (GOLD analysis project Ga0209211, IMG submission 183992) | Groundwater microbial communities from Rifle, Colorado, USA - Groundwater A2 (SPAdes) (version 2) | ecosystem: Environmental > Aquatic > Deep subsurface > Groundwater | place: Rifle, Colorado... | reverse complement strand
AACAATGCGATGCAATAGTCTTTTTTCATAAACTTCACTGCGTGGAGCACTTCCAATGACCTCATCGCGATCATTCACGTAGTCAAGAAATTCCATAAAACAATAAAGCATCTAACTTATTTATACCAAGAATTTCAACCTATTATAATGAAGAAAATTCTCATAATATTCGCTGTTTTCCTGCTTCTGGCGGTTATGGTAAACGCAGAGCAGCTTAATGTGAAGACCATTGACTATGTCAAACTAAAGATAACCCAAAGCGGCTCGCTCAACATAAACGGCATTGTGGAAAAAGCAAACCTGTCCTACTACGTACCGCAGAATGGCATACAAAACATAGACGTGATAGGAGACGGCGGGATGATCTGGCGCTATATCTTTGACAGCTTCAACAACAAGATGGTTCTTCTGGAGTGGAAAAAACCCACAGGCATGCTAAATTACAGAATAGAGATAACTGTAGAAAACAGGGCAAAGCACATGCCTGTTAGCACTGCTATAGGAACAGATGACTTCTACCTGAAACAAACAGACAGCATACGAATAAATGACGATATAAGACAGTTTGCGTTTCCCTTTGAAAAGTCCATGAAACGCGCGGCAGAACTCACTGCAATGGTTAATGATTATCTCACTTATGACCTAAGTTATGTCAGCAGGGATTTGCCAAGCGACCAGATTTTAAAAGAGAAGAGAGGCGTCTGTGTCCAGTATGCCAACCTACTGGCAGCGCTTCTCAAGGCGAGCGACATACCAACGCGCTATGTTGTTGGCTATGCTTACTCTTCGGTACAGGAAAAATTCATAGGCCACACATGGGTTGAAATTCTTACTGATAACGGGTGGGTTGCCCTTGACCCTACATGGCTCGAAGCAGGTTACCTGGATGCGACGCATGTGGAAAACGCATATCTTATGGACAACGGCCAGACTGACACACTGACTTATTTGGGCGGCGACATAGACTGGACAAGAACTAATGATCAGATAGAAATGCTCGAATACACCCAAAACAGCATTACCACAATAAAGGTGTCAGGCTCAGGCGGGATAGCACCTACAGACTATGGCTATGTTAAGGCTGCTGTTTCTTCTGACGAATGTACTCTTTTAGATATTACAGCAAACTCCTGCGTGGACAGCAACGGCGTCAGACAGCTCGACATACAGGTGCCAAACAGGACATTGTGGTTATGCGAACCACAGGATGTCTACTGGTTCTTCAAGCCCACTGGAAACAATTACATATGTCCTGTTTCAGTTTACGACCAGATGGGCGGCAGATCTGAGTACAGAGTAACGGTGGGCGGCAAAAGCCAGCAGTCTCCTATTTTTATCACAGGTCCTGAAACGGTTCTTGTAAATGAGCTATTCACTCTGACAGCCAGCACTGATGGTATTTTTTATTCAACAGATTTTGGCCTCCATGCAGGTACTGGTTGGCGGCTCAGCATAAAAAAATCCGGTGTTTACAAGTTTTATCTCTACGCAAAAAACAACCTCTATGAGAAAACCATCAACGTAGTGCAGACGAAAGAATTTGGACTGTCCGCAGAGGCGCCAAATACGGTAAATTTTAATGCGCCATTTTATGTAAATGTGACAGTAAAAAGCCTACTGGGAGATGCGACACCTTTGCTGACGGTCAAATACACTAATCAGACCGTAAAACAGGTCGTGTCATTGAAAAGCGGCGAGGAAAAAATATTTGTTTTCAGGCTCATAGCAAACAAAGAAGGGCCAAATGACATATCCATCTCAGTAACAGGCAATTCGCTTGCGTCACAAACGCTAATAGTAAACACCCTGCAGGAAAGAAAATCGGGCGGGGTGTTCGGTGCGATAGCTGACTTTTTTTCCGGAATCATAAGCGCTATCATGGGACTTTTCGGTGGTAAATCTTAATAAAAAGTCTTTTCCGCAACTAATTCTATGTTCATAGTCATATCAGGCACGCCAGGCACAGGCAAGACGATTATAGCTAAAAGGGTAGCGGGTATGCTAAGGGCAAAGTTGCTGACAACAAATTTACTCGTGAAAAAATACAAAATTCCAACTACGCTTGATAAGAAAAGAAAGACAAAAATCATAGATACCCGGAAACTGGCGGCAGCTGCCAAATGTGAAGCAAAAAAGTATGAAAATTGTGTTTTTGAGGGGCATTTAGCTCACTTCACTCACGCAGACTTGACTATAATATTGAGAACAAGTCCATCAGAACTCGAAAGGCGATTGAAGAAAAAAGGGTGGAGTGAAAGGAAAATAAAAGAAAATGTGGAGGCTGAGGCAATGGGCATTATATCTGGCGAGGTAAAGAATGCCATTGAAATTGATACTACCAGAAAATCCCCAAAAAGTGTCACCCTTCTGATTCTAAAACTCTTAAATAGTTGCTCCCTTCAAAGAAAATACTCGAAAAAAATAGACTGGTCAAAACAATATGTGGCATTTCTGAAAAGATGATTATAATGGTTCTGGGAAAACTCAAATTTGCGATGTTTGCGACATTTGTTCTTCTATTTGGCACGCTCCTTGCCCTGACGGGAATAGTTGTGTGGCTCATCGCACCAGGTTTATACGCAGCTTCTGTCTACTCACTGCTGATAGTCCTACTGGGGTTTGCCATAGGTATAACTCTTCTCCAGTATCTGCTCGCTCCTTACATAATTCGTGCCTTTACAAACATGCGAGAGCTGGATGAAAAGGAATATGCATGGCTTCACTCCATGGTTGATGATCTAGTGAAAAAGGCCGGCCTCAAGAAAAAACCAAGACTTTATCTGGTAAATGACGGTACGCCAAACGCATTTGCCTTTGGCTACGGCAAGAACCATGCTTACGTTGCATTGCACACAGGTCTTATTGAACTTCTGAATAAGGATGAAATAAAATCTGTGCTTGCCCATGAAATCGGTCATGTCAAGCATAATGATATCGTTCTCATAACAATAGCGTCCATGGTGCCGATCTTCGTATATTATCTAATAATTGCGATAGGTTCCATAGTGGCACGCTCACGTGATGATGACAACGGGCTCACGGGAATATTTATTTTCATAGGCGCCTACATTGCCCAGTTCTTCACTTATCTGATAGTCCTGTACCTTAGCAGAGTTCGCGAATACTATGCTGATGCTTTCGGCGCAGCCGCTACTTCGCCTAAAGATATGAGAACAGCACTGGCGAAGATAGCGTACGGTTTCCCGGCCATGTCAAGCGCGAAGGCAAAGAAATATGAAAAGACGCGCGCTTTTTACATTGCTGACCCACTGGCTGCTGTGGATGAAAGAAAAAAGAGAGACAGTCAGCTTGGCAAGGACCTTGAAAAATCCGTGAAAAAACGGGAAACAGAAGGCGCTCATCTTGACTCTTCCAGAGAGATAGAAGAAGCAATGCTATGGGAGCGCGAGGCTGCAGGCGCCAAAGTGCTCAATGTTTTCTCAACGCATCCGCTTACCTACAAGAGACTGGATGCGCTGTATGAATTTGAAAAAGAAAATAAGCTTAACCCGAAAGATGTCTAGAATTTCTTTACTCCGCCGAAAAGATACCTGCCTTTGCGGAAATCTTTGCCGTCAACCTCTGCTCTTGCTGTTAGCGAGTAACCTCTTCCTAGCTTAAGGTAAGGTTGAATTTCAGTATAGAAAGCCCTTCTTCCTTTGTATGGCGTTTCAAGACTTTCAAGTGCTTCGATGGTAAATCTGCCTGCTTCTTTGCCATAGAAGGCTGTGGCATTTGCTCCGTCTTTATTGAACACGATGTCCAAAAATCCGTAACCACCCAGTGCTTCCGGCAGTGTAGTATTTCTAATGCCATATTTTGCATCGAAAACGCCGGTTTTATCTATTTTCAGCACGGCAGCCGGAACTATTTTTGAATCGCCAATACCTAGCGTCAAAACATTTCGGCCAAAGTAAGTATCAAGTGTTCTTTCTTGTTTAAATGTTAGTTCATTAAGACCATGAAATCCTGGTTTTATTTCTCCAAGTGAAAAGTCTACGTTTGTCAAGCCACGAACTCGAGCATCGCCTTGGGTTGTTCCTAACACCTCTAGTGCGTTGTAGCCTAGTTCAACAGGTTTAGTTTGTGCAGGCGCCTGTGCTGCTACATTTACAGATCCTGCCAGCAAACTTGCCAATAGAGCATTTGTTATTTTTCCCATGTTCCACACCCCATATATGTTACTACTATATAGTTATTTATTTATATAAGTATTAACTCTCCTAAAAAGGAGAGTATTTAAATCGCAGAGTCAAAGAGTAACTATGGATATGAGTGCTCTCGAGGACATTGGACTCACAAATGCAGAGATAAAAGTTTACATAGCTCTTTTGGAAATGGGTGCGACAAAAACGGGACCAATTATTGAAAAGAGCGGTCTGCAGAGTTCTGTTGTTTATTCTGCGCTGTCAAAGCTTCTGGAGAAAGGACTTGTTTCCAGCGTAAGAGAAGGGAAAATAACCGTTTATCTGGCATCGGACCCTAAAAATATTATTGACTACATTGATGAGAAAAAATCTAAATTGAATGAAATTTTACCGCTTCTTGCAGCGAAGCAGTCTTTGGCAAAGAACAGGACAGATGCGGTTTTATTCCGAGGTATACGAGGAGTAAAGGAGCTTCTGCTGGAGCTTTTGGATGCTGGCGGAAAGGAACATCATACGATGGGATCCCCGCTGGAATCTACTATGCTGGGCAGTGCATGGTGGCTTAGCTATCATAAAAAACGGGCTGCAAAAGGAATAAAAGGAAAGCTTCTTTTTAACGAGTCCTTAAAAGAGTGGGCCAAAAAATTTGGATATCATGACAGGAATACAGAAATCAGATTCATGGCAAAAGGTTTTGAACCGCTGACAGAGATGATAATAAGAAACGACAAGGTCGGCTTAATAATATGGACAGAAAAGCCCCTGGGAATTCTCGTTCACAACAAGGCACTGGCCTACTCATGGGAAACATATTTTCAGATGGACTGGGCAAACGCTAAAAAGTAGTCGTCTGTTCCCTTTTTATAAGTTATCCCGGAATGAAATGATAGTGATATATTTATGGCAAAGAAAATGCCCGAACCGATTGCAAACAGGATGTTCAAGAACATGTTTGTCTGCATGAAATGCAATGCAAAGATACGCGCAGCTCCTGACAAGGTCAAGATACATAAAATAAAATGCAGGAAATGCGGCTCAAAACAGCTTCGCTTGAAGGCAAAGGAAAGACGCGGACAGAAAGCGTAAATATCATAGTTCTCTGTTTTTATATTTAGTCAAATCAATATACAGATTATGACTACTTACCTAAAACTTATGCGCCCGCTAAACGGAATTATGTCCGTCATAGCCGTGTGGATAGGCACACTCATAGCAGGTGCTGCGTTAGTTCCTGACAACGGTATATTTTTCGGTATGGTTGCTGTTTTTCTTATATCTGGCGGCGGTATGGCAATAAATGACTTCTTTGATGTGGAAATTGACAAACTTAACAAGCCAAACAGGCCGCTTGCTTCTGGTAAGATTTCCAAAAGGGCAGCTCTGGTTTTTTCAGGGGTTTTGTTCATTGTTGGCAACGCTGCAGCATACATGATAAACGCTGAGGCATTTTTCACCGCTGTTATTGTGTCAGCCTTGCTTATCGCCTATGCTGCCCATCTCAAGAAAACAATTTTAATAGGCAACCTGATAATCAGTGGCCTTGTTGGCCTTACGTTTGTTTTCGGCGGTATAATAATCGGAGACTACACACCAGTTTTGCCGCTCGCGCTGCTTGCTTTCCTTTCAAATACGGCACGGGAAATCTACAAGACAATAGACGATGCGCTGGGCGACCGGATATATAACGTAAACAGCCTTGCAATAAAATTAGGTGTTGTAAAGACCAGAATAATAGGCAACACCTTTCTCATAGTAGCAGTTGCATTCAGCTTTGTGCCTTACATTCTCGGCATGCTGGGCATCATGTACCTCTTTTTTGTTCTCTTCGCAGATATAGTGTTCCTTTCAGCTATCGTAGCCCCAGCCAAATACGGCTCTAAGCTCATCAAGATTGCCATGTTTATTGCCCTGATAGCTTTTATCACAGGCGTTGTGAGGTTATAAATACTCGGCAGCAAAAATAGAGCAGTGATATCATGGGAAAAATACAGGACTATGCTATAAAGAACAACATCAAAGCGAAGGAATGTGTTTATCATACATGGCGTGATGCCAGGAACAAAAAGAACGAGTCCACGGGCAAGATACGCGTCCTTGTGCCGCCAAAAAGCACCATAGCAATGGTAGAATACACCTGTCCTGAATGCAAGCATGAAGCTTACTCGGAGCAGGAATGGAAAAGACCTTTTAATATTAAATGCGCAAAATGCGGCTTCAAGATAACCGTGCCAAAGATGAAGGCTGCTGCCAAGAAGGAAATGAAGGCAGATAATGCTAAAATAAAGGGTTAATCTTTGTAAATACCCATTTCTCTTTTTGTTTTCTCAACTGTTACGGGCCATTCTGCTTCCAGTTTTTTATAAACAGCTGCAGGAACTGAAACCAACCAAGAGTATTCTGTGTGACTTTTTAATACGTTACATATTATAGAGCCATTTTATAGAGCCATTTTCTCTGCGAGAAGAAGCCAAAATACAAGAATCGTAGGCTTTATCAATTTCAGACACTTCTAAAATATGCCCTCTTCTAAATGTTCTCATTAAAACCGAATTTACTATTCTTTAAAGTCTTATAAACCTGTTCCACATTCTTTTTACAAACATGGTCATGATAGCGGAAACCGCCGCCCATGGACTTGGGCACATGCATAAGTTCATGAATAATTGTCTTTGTCTGTTCTTCTTCATTCATTTTGTCAAATTTTTCAGAAATAACCTCAATCACGTAATGCGCCTTCAGATCAAGGGCAGCCTGCATGACGCGCGGCATAGCATGACATCTTGCTAGAGTATATCGTGACTGGCTCCCGGTAGAGCGTAAAAACTTTATCCGGGAGAAGTCGTGCTTTATGCCCGTCCTTTCCGCTATGTTTTTTGCCCTTGCTTCTATATCAGGAGCCGGATGATACTTTATCATGCATCAAAATGTGACGGAAAGGTTAAATGAATATCTGCTCAGATAAGAACATGAAACTGGTAGAATTGGACTTATCAAAAGTTGAATTTAGTTCTAATGATACAAAACTAGGAATTAGAATTCCAAAAATTCTTAGTAGGGATCTCGCGTATGAAACAGGAACTCATATAGGAGATGGACACATTTCATGTTATAAAAGAAAAGACGGCAATCTTTATCTAAGCGATTATTCTGGTGGTTTTAGAGACGAATATGATTTTTACCAAAATGTATTAATTCCACTTTTATACGAAATTTATAATAAAAAATTATTACCTTATAAATCTACTAAAAATACTATAAAATTAGTAATAAAAAGTAAAGCAATAACTACATTTAAAATTAATTCTTTGGGTCTTGCTAATGGATGTAAAAATGGTATAATAAAGATACCAAAAATTATTATGGATTCTGGTTTAGAATTTAAAAAATCCTGTCTTGGGGGTATAATAGACACAGATTTCTCTTTAGTTTTTAGACATGGAAAATATCCAAAAATAACAGGATCACTAATTTCAGAAAACAAAAAATTAAAAAACCAGATATTGGATATTCTGGAAGATTTAAACATAAAATATACATGCTGCTTTTACAAGCATTTCGATAAAAGGTTTAATAAAAACTATTCAGAATTTAAAATAGATATAAATGGAAAAGAGAATTTAGAGAAATGGTTAAAGGAAGTTGGATTTCGAAGTCCTAAACACTCAGTAAAGTTAAACTTATGGAAAAGATTTGGCTTTTGTGAGAAATTTTTAAGCTATAATGATAGAAAACATATATTAGAAAATGCCACGTTAGCTCAGTTGGTAGAGCGTTAGCAAAATGCCGCTAAACCTTGGTAAGGTAAAAACATGTAGAATCTGCTGTTTCCTTAAAAGGCCCTGAGTTCGACTCTCAGACGTGGCTTAGTTGTCATTCCATGTTCCTTACTTTCTCAAATTCCGGAACATATCTTTCCTCAAACGGGAACGGTGTCTCAAGCCAGACTCTTACTATTTCCTTTGCTGTCTCTTCATGCATTGCATTGAGCGCGAGAATATTAGAATTATTGATTCCTCGTGAATTTCTTGCTTCCTCAGCATCACGGCAGTGAACAGCGTAGGCACCAGGCACCTTGTTTGCAGCCATGGCAGTGCCGGCACCTGTCCTGCATATAACTATGCCTCTTGAGTAATCGCCTTTTGCAACTGCTTCAGAAACCTTTCTTGCGACATCCACATAGGAGCCGTCACCAAAGTCGTCTACGATAAGCGAGAGTTCTGTCCTTATGTAAGTTACCAGCGCGTCCTTCAGAGGAACCTGCTTTGGAATGCAACCTATCGCAATTTTTTCGTACATTTGATTATCTTCATTCATTTTACTCTGAGTGCTTAAATTAGTTACACCTTCGAGATTGTATGAACATTCTGAATATTTTAGTATGAACAATTTATTTTTCACTTTTTATACAGGAAAAACAATGTATAACTATGGCGAAGGCAAATTCTCAATTGAAAAAAATCATCATCATGATTGTAATAGCTGAACTTGCTGGAATAATCGGCTCTATTTTCACAACACCTGCTATCGGGTCGTGGTATGCTAGCCTCAACAAGCCCTGGTTCACTCCCCCTTCGTGGGTTTTCGGCCCGGTGTGGCTAACACTTTATGCACTAATGGGCATTGCTGCCGGAATTGTCTGGCACTCAAAGAGCAAAATTAAAGAAAGGGCACTGCAGATATATGGATTTCAATTGTTTCTGAACTTAGTATGGTCACTGTTATTCTTTGGCCTGCGCAATCCGTTATATGGCCTGATTGATATTGTTCTGATGTGGATAGCAATAGCTGCTACAATATTCATGTTCTATAAAGTTAACAAAAAATCCGCAGCGCTGCTCATACCATATATAATCTGGGTCACAATAGCTACTGCTCTGAATTATTATGTGCTGGTGCTTAACTAACCTTTACTACCTTCTAAGTCCTTCCTGAAGATCAAAACCATATCTTGTGATGTCGCGGTCCAACGCAGCTGCTGCAGCGCGATAACTTGAAAAGATAGTAGAATATACTGTAGGATCGTATTGATCTCTCATCGCTTCGATAGCATCCATACGATGACCCAAAAGTGCCAGTTCTTGTTGTGCAGCTTCCATGCGTTTTCTTACCTGTCCTTCGTCCATGGCTAAAATTATATCAGGTAAGTTTAAAAAATGATTAGCGTTCGTTACTTCTAACTATAAGAAATTATTCATCATAGTGTAATCATGAAACTTGGGCCCATAGCTATGTTACTGGTACAACTGACAACACAGAGCCCGGAAATAGTTGAAACGAAGAAGCTTGACATTGTTGGAGAACTTAACGGCAAACCGGGTGCTGAGATAGTAATGTACAGAGGCGGACCAGAAAAGCCTGATATTGACGGCCACTATGACATGACATTAAGACCTGGAGAAAAATATAATACTGTTACAATTTATAAAGTACTAGACGGACCAGAAGCACCCTATACAGAATTAACGATAAGTGGACACCTTATGTATGCCAGACTTATTCGAGGATTTCAGTGGCAAGGACCTTATATTGAACACATGTGCTTTACAGATCTAACAGAAGACGGTGTTCCTGATGTCTTACTGGTATCTCTTGGCCACAGAAACGGCAAGGTGATAAGCTACGACACCGACAAAGGTCAGTACAGGATGCTTAAGCTGGTGGTTGTCCCGGACGAAGTGAAGAAATTCTAGGTTTGACTCATTGAAAGGTAGAATTAAAACATTTCTTTCCGAATTAATAGCATGTTTGACCTTGTCGGCATTATTCTGCATCTGGATACTTATCTAAGCGCTATAATCAGGGACTACGGACTATGGGTTTATCTCATATTGTTTTTGATAATATTTCTGGAGACAGGTCTGGTGGTAACGCCGTTTTTACCAGGTGACAGCCTGCTTTTTGTCGCAGGCACGCTTGCTGCTGTAGGCCTGCTTAATTTTTCATGGCTTTTTGTCATATTTGTCGTGGCTGCAATAATCGGCGACACGGTAAACTACTGGATGGGTCATCACTTCAGCAAACGCGTGCTGGAGAAAGGAAAAATAAGATTTGTCAAGAAAGAACATCTTGACAGCGCATATCACTTTTATGAGAAACACGGCGGCAAAACTATAATACTTGCGCGCTTTCTGCCGTTCATCCGGACATTTGCACCGTTTGTGGCGGGCATCGTAAGGATGAAATACAGAAGCTTCGCTTCCTACAACATAATTGGCGGCCTGGTGTGGGTGGCTGCTTTCCTAACAGCGGGCTACTTTTTCGGCAACATACCTATTGTAAAAGATAACCTAGGGCTTGTTGTTGTTGGCATTATTATCATTACAGTAGTTGCGGGGCTTTTTGGATTTCTTAGACATAAAGTTCAGAAGAAATAATTTATATAACGCAACTAGAATCATGAGTTAGATTTAACAAAGGTGACATATTTGACTTTATTCAAAACAAAACTCGAGAAGGCAACATTTGCAGCCGGCTGCTTCTGGGGAATTGAAGCTGCGTTCAAGCAAGTTAAAGGTGTAGTCAAGACAACTGTTGGTTACACAGGCGGCTCGTTCGAGAATCCTACGTACGAAGATGTATGCAACGGAAAAACCGGTCATGCAGAAGCTGTTGAGGTCGAGTTCGATCCCAAAAAAACTTCTTATCAAAAACTTCTGGAAGTTTTTTGGCGCATACATGACCCTACACAGATTAACAGACAGGGCCCTGATGTAGGGAGCCAGTACAGATCCGTTATATTTTATCATGATTCAAATCAAAAGAAGCTATCAGAGACTTCTATGAAAAAGGGGCAAAAAATCCACGCAAAGCCGATCACAACAAAGATAGTAAAAGTGCCGAAATTTTGGCTGGCCGAGGATTACCATCAGGATTACCATGAAAAGCACGGTGGCACATGCAAAATCTAGCTAACTTTGTGTACGAACTCGTAGAAGATCTCTGCTAACTTTTCTCGGGCTTCGAAGTCGCCGAGCTTCTCTGATACTGCTTTAAGTGTCAGTTTTTTCGCCGTTAGGAACTTTACTATCAAGTCAGCAGAGAACTTTTTCTTTTCCGGGCTTCTTGGAGGTAGCATATTCTTGAAATTCACGTAAAGGAATATAGCTGCAGCAACATCGCGCACGGTGGCTTTTTTTATCTTCTTTTTTACTTCTTCGGCAAATTCCTGCGCCTTTTCCATGAAATGCTTGTCATCCTCGTAGAACTGATAATATCCATAAATCTCGTTGACGAAGTTCTTGGTCTGATAACTGGGCGGGCAGAAATCCTCTGCATAACCCAGAGAGTGCAGCCAAATTATAACTTTAGTATATTTTATGTTGGAAACATCCTCATCGCTGACTAGGTCGTCTATGAATTCCTTTGTTGTCTCTTTTGTTTGCAGCGCCTTTTCAAGAAACTCCGGCCTGATGTTATTTTTTTCAAAGAAGCGTGCGCCGCCCTTTATCGAGGCGCTAACGCGGAACAACTCCTTCTGGAAGTCCGTTAGCATTTCTACGGTGTCTTCGTCCTTTATACGGGCCATACGCTCACCGAGGATTTTTCCGACAGCCTCGCGCCAGTCCTCACCATCAGTCTTTTTCAGGTAATCCCTTGCCAGAAGGGGCTTGAGCATGTTTATTATAAAGATGGTTTCAGGCTCAGAGCGTTTGCCGCCCATGAAGACTATGCGAAGAAAGCGGTCCCATATTTCATCAACGTTCTTGGGCTTACTTGGCTGCTCCTTCATTGTCATGCCCACGAGCTTGTCAAATCCCTTCGGAATCATTTTAGAGAATTGGGTGCAAGGCTTTAAGAACTATTGCAAAACATTTTTACTATGGAACAGGAAGAAGAAATGTTTTGCAACAACTGCGGCAAGAAGATGAAAAAAAGGGCCATAAAGACGATAGCAGGCTCCTGGGACACCTGGGACTGCCCGTTCTGCCACGCGTGATTTTATGGAAACAGCAGATATAAAGAGAACCCAGAGAAAAGTCAACCGATTCAAGAAAAAGGTGATCATACCGGTTCTTGTTGTGCTTACAGGCATATTCGTGTTCACAACAGCAGATTTAACAAAAGAAGTTATGACCATGTTCTTCGGCAGCGTCGCGGGCTTCTCGCTGCTTACAATAATATTTTTTGTCGCCAACATGACCAAGGAGCAGACGCTAAAGGATGCAATAAAGCCTTATGCGATTGTTTTTGGGTTATTGCTTTTGTGGATCTTAATATTCGCGGGTCTGCGTCTGGTCTGGCAATTCTGATCTTAAAAGCTTTTTCTTGAAAGGTTTGTAATCTGAAGTGAACCTACGATGCATACAAAACAAAGCCCATTAAAAACTGCAACTTACTGCGGTCCGAAAGACCTCATTAGCAGGCTTGTTAGCCTAACTGGCCGCGTAGAACATGACGAATGCCACGCATTTTTTGTTTACCAGTTCAAAATACTAGAAAAAGACACATCTGACATAGCATATCTTGATTATGTAATGAAATTGCTAAGAGACGCCGGACAGAAAGGATTTCACATAACAACACTGCCAGTTAAATACAGACAATTCAGTGCACAAAATGGCTACATTTTCTGAGAAATTTAAGCTGTCAAATAGAATTAGAAACATGTTTTCCGTTCTCGTTCAGATATGGGGACCTGTTGATTCGATTTCGTGCGCATACGACTGGATAACAACAGGCATAATCAAGAATCCTGAAAGCCTTGATATTGGTAAGCTTCGCATCGCAGCCATTAACATAATTAACGGTATGGAGTACAAGCCGTTGACAAACGCAGTGCGGCTCAATGTAGTTCGTGATGAAAAAACAGAAATGAAAGTTACTCTAATGGATTTGTGGTAACATGATTCCTTCAAAACTCGGCGAGAGGCTGGAAAAGCTCGGTCTGAGCGAGTCGATTTATGAGCAGCGGACGAGGAAATGCATTCTTTCGCGGACAGACATGGAAATGGAAAAAGTTCCCTGGTATGAAAGCGCCTACTTCCTTCCTGATGATTTCCATAAAAAAGATTCTTTTGTTTTTGATCCTGTATCACTTGTGCCCTGTTTAGCTTTGGATGCAAAAAAAGAGGACAAAATACTGGATATATGCGCTGCGCCGGGAACTAAGACCTTCATCATTTCTTTTCTTACGAGAAACGAGGCCTACATCATTGCCAATGACATAAGTCGGCTTCGGGTAAAACGATTGAAGGGTATAGTAAATAAATACGATCTCAGTGCGGAAGTTCTTAACATGTCGGGCCGCAAAATAGCCGGTTCCTTTAATAAAATAATTCTTGACGCGCCCTGCAGCGGCGAAGGCATGGTGAACAAAAACAAAAAACTGTTTGATCACTGGTCGGAAAAGCGCATTAGGATGATAGCGAAGAAGCAGAAGAAACTCATAGCTCATGCGTTTGAACTGCTGGAATGGGGCGGGACGCTTGTCTACTCCACATGTACCTTCTCCACGGAAGAGAATGAGGGAGTTGTTGACTTTCTGTTAAGCAAATACAAGGACGCGAAACTTGCTGATATTGACGTGAATATTGTTCACACGCAAGGTCTGATAGACTGGGATGGTAAAAAGTATGACAATAGCCTAGCAAAGTGCTTCCGCATCTATCCGCAGCACAACAACACAAGCGGGTTCTTCGTCGCCAAGATAAGTAAGGGCGAATAGTACAACTTTTAGAAATTTCTAAAAGTTATAAAGGTTCGTTTTCTATAGATATCCTATGAGCCAAAACATAAACGAGAAATACGAACATGACCGTGCGGCAAGAAAAACATTCAAATTGCGAATAATATATAACAAAAAAGGCTGCATAGCTGCCGGGCACTGCGTTCTCTCGGATCCCTATGACTTCACACTGGACGAGGAATTCAAGGCTGACCTCAAAGAAAGCAAAGAAGGCGAAGGGGCACAGAAGGGCGTCTTTTTCAAGGACATTGAAACAACTGAACCGCACCTTGTAATGAATGCAGCCAGAACATGCACGCCAAAGGTCATAGCTGTAATGGACCTGGAAACAGGAAAAAGAATAGCCTAGGTGATTAAATGAATCTTATTGTTGAACATGACGAAACAGCGCAGAAATTCACCGCTGATGCGAATGGCGAGGAATGCCTACTGGCTTATACAATTGTAAACAACACACTTAACCTGCACGTTATGGTAGTCCCTGACGGCAAAGCAGGAGAAGAGGCTGCTGAACAATTGTGTATGACCGTCTTTGAATACGCAAAGAAAAACAACTTTAAAATTATTTCTTCTTCAGAACAAATAGACGATTTTATCAAAAAGCATCCTGAGTTTGATGACCTTGTAGATAAGGAATAAAGTACCCCCATAAAATTTAGAGGAAAAAGAAGTTTGTATAGACGGTTTAAAAAATTATGTATTTGATATACTGTATAAATACTTATATTTTACTACTGAATAATGCGAACTAATCAAAACACTAGTGAAAGTGACAGAGAATGCTTCGAAAATGTTGGAATACTACTCAGCAGGTTTAAGAAAAAAACTAAAAGGGAACCTATATAAATATCCTGAAGACTTCACAGTAAGAGAAGTTCATTCTGAAGGCATATGCCAGGTTGAAAAATTAGCGGAAACCGTAGAAAGCATAAAAGACACCCTAATAACCGAGGTGTAATATGGCAGAAGAATACATAATAGATGTTTTTTGCAGTAAATGCAGAAGTCAGATTTTTAGATACAGAAAAGAAGGCGAAGGCCACTTAATGAAATGCTATACGTCAAACGTGCTCAGAGATTTTACAAGCCCTGAAAACCATTTACAATGTCCAGAATGCGATACCCAGTTTGCAAGGAACACAATGATACACGGCCGGCCGGCATATAAAATAATACAGGGCAAGGTATTTGTCAGAAGGTAGACATGATGGACGAACTAATAGATATTATTAATGAAAATGGCAACATAATAGGCTCGAAGTTGAAGAGCAAAGCTCACCGAGATGGCGACTGGCATAGGGGTGCGCATGTCTGGATAGTAAAAGACGAAAAAATAATGTTGCAGAAAAGATCTGCGTCAAAGGATTTTTTTCCAAACCGTTTTGATGTTTCCTGCGCTGGCCACGTAAAAAGCGGGGAGAATTATGCAGATGCGATGGCGAGGGAGCTCAAAGAAGAACTTAATCTCAGCATCAATAAAGACGAATTGATAAATCTCGGGGAAAGAAAGCAAATTTCAATAATAAAGGAAAAGCAGCTTATCAGCAGGGAAATAATCAGAATTTTCCTTCTGGAGCTTAAATTACCTAAATTCGTTAAACCCGATAAAGATGAAATATCAGAAATAATATTTTTTGACAGCAAAGAACTTAGGGACATGATTTCAAGAAAACCTGAGCTTTTTGTGGACGATAAAGACTATTTTTTTGATACCATAGTAAAGATAGAAGCTTTTTTTGACTCTAAATATAGGGCTTAAAGGTTCGACCATCTTCTCAAATCACGGAAAAATCACTATGGTAATGTTTATATATCGGGACAAAAATAGTAGTTATAGTGAACCCAGAAAAGAAACCGTATATGTTTTCTGGGTTCACATATAGTTCCCAAGGAAGTAATACAAGAAAGAACGAAGTTCTTTCTGTACAGCAAGAGCTAAGCTCTTGCTCGTATCCAAATTGATGCCTTGGAGAACTATATAGACAAATTGGAGTTAGTTAAATGAAGATATACACATTCTTGGTTGCCATTATTTTACTTAGTGTGCCTACTTTTGCATTTACTATGTTTATGTCTGAAGATACGCAAATTGTACCTATCGGAACATCCAAAGAGGTCAACATCAGCGTATACAGCACGAAAAGTGACGATATTTCCTTCAGCATCCTCGACTCAAAACCGTGGATAACCCAAAGCACCGAATTGATGCATTTAGACGGCGGCAGCACGAAAACACTTACCGTATTTCTCACGCCTTTCCTTGACACCATGCCTGGCATTTATAAGATAGGGCTTTTGGCCGAATCACCAACAGGCGAGCAGCAGAGCAAGTTCATGTTTGTAAATGTTGAGAAAATAAACAGTGTTGAAATCGACAAGGTAGAGATTACCGGGAATTACACCCCTACAGGCTACGCCAACATGAATGTTATAATCAGAAATTACAAGACAACGACTGTCAAGAACCTCAAAGTCTCAGCGTCCATAAGTTCGCCAGTCACAAAGTTAATAGAATTTGACCAGAACATCGACAGTCTGGATTCTGGCGAAATGAAAAACATAACATATAATTTTATAATACCGAAAATGGCAAAGTCCGGCCTCTACACGTTTGATGTGAAACTCGAGAGCGAAGGCAACGTAAGGGAAAAGGTAAGAACCTTCCTGGTATCAAGCCAGGCAAAGTTTACGGAAACTTCCAGCCAGCAACCACTGGTGCTGGGATTCAGCAGAACAATCACAGTCACTAACATAGGCAACTTTGCTGATGATGCGACCGTGACAGCTACCTTATCGCCTTTTGAAGCTGCATTCTATTCTGGCGAAAAACCACTATCCATAGTCAACGACGAGTTTACATGGGTACTGGAAAGCATAAACCCTGGCGAAGCAAGAACCCTATATTATAGAGTTGATTATACATCACTTTTCCTGTTTTTGGTTGTCATAGGTTTTGCTGTCTGGATATTCTTTTACAAGGTAAGAATCATCCGCATAAAGAAATTCATACTTGAGAAAAAATTCATAGAAGAAGGCGAGGAATTCACCGTAGGTATTGAGATTGCAAACTCGACGGGCAGAAAAATTGAAAACGTAACTGTCAAGGATTTCGTGCCTTCAGTCTTCAACATAAAGGAAGGCGAGGGCCTGAAGCCTGTAAGGAAGAAAACAGCGGCCGGCGCTGAACTTACATGGAAACTGAAGGATGTTCACAAGAACGAGGTAAGAATACTTTCCTATAAAATACTGCCTGTCTTTGGCGTCCACGGTACCATAAGGCTTCCGCAGGCATCGGTTTCGTTCATGGGCAGAAAAAAGACGGTTGAAATAAAGTCTGCCTTTGCAAACATCGGCGTTGAGACAGAAAATTACGGAGAAAAACACGGTTCCTCAAGAAATAAAAATAATTGAGTCAGAAAGACAGCAAACGTGGTATTTTTTCAGATTTTTACTCGAAAATTTCACGAAAAAACTTTTGCATGCGCTCTTTTTACCCAATTTTTCTCAAAAAAATCTTTATTAGCAAAGAAAACGAATCTTAATTATGAAAATTTCTATTTCCAAGTGTGTTGAGTGCAAAAAGAACAGACTTGTTGACCGCGTTGGAGATAGATGGATATGTTTTGCCTGCAAACAGAAGATTGGAAAGGTCGCACTCACGAAAAGTATAACAGAATTCGTGAACAACTAAGCCCTTTTTCTTTAAGCTTTCATCATCGAAACTCTGCTTTGATGTATGTCGCAAAGCACGTCTTTGCAACATCTTAAAAAGAAAACCTTGGAAAAGAACTATTATAGAGAAAGTGGCTTGCGGTCAACTCAGGAAAGCAAAGCTTTCCTGAGTTCCCAAAAGGTGAAATCTTTTGAGGAAAGAACATATTATTTCTGGTTTTTGTGCCTAGGAAGAGCTATCGGTGAAACCCAAAAAGAGGAGGAGAAAAATCTGCCTGATTATTTTTCCTATGGCAATGACGCACTTTCTTTGACTTCGTGTTTTTTGCCGTGGCGTACCTGGACAAAAATTTCGGCTGCAATGAGCAGAATGAATACATAGGCAAAAACTATGTTCTGCAACTTCAGGTAAGCGGCCAGCATTAAAAGTGCTACCAATACCACTACAGCGTCTATGGACTCGATTTTCATATTTATCACCATGATCCCCCGACTGGGATTTGAACCCAGAACCTCGCGGTATCTACAGAACACGTACTGGTGTCAAATACACCTTTTGGGCGTATTAGGCTACAGCCGCGCGCTCTTTCTCGAAACTTTTTGTTCTTGTGAAACCAAAAAGTTCAACCGTTGAGCTATCAGGGGAATATTGCACGAACATTTGATTCGTGCAGATTGCGCGAATGCTTGCATTCAGCACAATATAGATAAAAGACTTGTGTAATATTTAAAACTTCTTTGTTATTTTCCTAAATTCAGAATAACCCAGAACAATAGAATCAGAAGTATAACACCTACTGCAACAATCAGTTCGCGCACCATGCCACTCTCTTTTTTCGGCATAATAACATATATCGCCGGATGGTAAAAAGCTTATGATTTACTTTACCTGCTGGGTGCTGCTGGAAGAACAAACAGGGCATCTCAAAGAAGGATAAAGCCATATATAGCTGCAGGAATCGCACTTGTATTTCTTGGCAGGTTTCTTAGGATACTTCAGCTGCCTTTTGCTGGCTTCCTCTAGAAGTTCTATATCCTCGTGAGTGAGCCAACCCCTAACTCTTGAAAGTTTTGACTTCATTGTGACCACGTCATTATCAGGTAAAGTGTTGTTTTGTGAAAAACCACCACAATAATGTAGTGGTTTTTTACACCTGACATACCACAAATAATATCATTCTAATAGGTGGCATGTTCAGGTACCCAAGA
>Ga0209211_10005572_pt1 | contig 18719 bp, 15 predicted proteins | sample RifGroA2_FD_183992 | JGI IMG/M metagenome (GOLD analysis project Ga0209211, IMG submission 183992) | Groundwater microbial communities from Rifle, Colorado, USA - Groundwater A2 (SPAdes) (version 2) | ecosystem: Environmental > Aquatic > Deep subsurface > Groundwater | place: Rifle, Colorado... | reverse complement strand
GCCGTCCTTGGCGCGCGCAGGCGTCAGTCCCACGTTTCATGCGTCGCGGAAGACGCTCAGCGTCATGGAGCACTGAGATGTGTGCATACGTTAGCCCTTGAAGGGGGAGGAGATGCTGTTTCCTGCATTCATGCGATTGCCCTCGTGGTGTGATTGCAATCATACGCAGAATTGGTGCGTCCGCTTAAGCTCGGCGGTCTCCTTGTGAAATGAACTCGCCATGAAGCCGATTTCACTGTCGAAAATCCGAAGTGCACTGCTGTTGTTCGCCATGACGGCCAGCCTGGGCGCAACAGCCGGCGAGTTGAGTGACCTGTTGCGGGCCGCTTTGCTGCATCCCCAGCTACGCGCCGCAGCGAACCAGACGGAAGCCGCGCAAGCCCTGGTGGATGCCGCGTCCGGGCGCTATTGGGGCAACGCCGTGCTGTCCACCGGCTGGCATCGCTACGAACATCCGCGCGTCGTCGGCAGCTTCACGCCGACCACTGCCGATGTCGCGCTGGTGTCCGCGCGGATCAGCCAGACCGGCGTGGGTTACAGCCTGCCGGTGGATCTCTTCGGCGCCATCGCGGCCAACAGGGAACGCGCCCGGCACGATTTGCGCGCCGCCGAACTGCTGGGTCGCCAGCAGGCGCTGTTGAAGCTGCATCAGGCGGCCAACGCCTACATCGGCTTGCAAAACCTGCTCAAGCAGAAAGCCGCCCTGGCGCTGTCCAGCAAGCGGGTTGACGCCACCTTTCAGCGGGTGCGCAAGGAATTCGAGTTGGGCAAGGCGGCCGGCGTGGAGGCGCGCTACGCGGAGAGCGAAGCGGCGCGGCTGAAGGCCGACGAAGCGGTGCTGGAAGGCGCCGTGGTCCAGACGCAGGCGGACTTCGCCGAAGCCACCAGACAAGCCGGGTTCTTGCCGACGCCCGGCGAGGTTCGCGTGCCGGCCTGGGAAGCTCCCGCCGATGTTCCCTTGCCGGTCCGCATCGCCCGGGCCAGGCAGCAATCCGCGCAAAGCCAGGCGGAAGAAAGCCGTCGCGCCTTGCTGCCGTCCCTGAGCCTGGATACCAGCTACTTTCGCAACAGCGTGCCGGGCGGCGATCACCGCAACACATGGATGGTGGGCGGGGTGCTGAGCCTGCCTCTGGGCGTTTCCCAATACCGCCAGGCGGGCGCGCAAAAACTTGCCGCCGCCGCTGCCGCCGAACAGAGCGAAGCCGCTTCGCGCGACGCCGAGCGGCAGCTTGCCAGCCTGCGCGCCGCCCATGAATCGGCGCTGGCGGATGCCAATGCGATGGAAAGGGAAATCGCCTATCGCGAAGAGATTGCGCATGTGGAACAGAACAAGCAGCGGCTCGGCAACCAGACCCTGGAAAACCTGTTCCGCCACGAACGCGACCTGCTCGACGCCCATTACCGGCTGGCGCAGGCCAGGGGACGCGCCGTCGCGGCCTGGTCTGCCGCCCAGGTCCTCACCGGATTGCCCGTCGAAACCTATATTGCCCGAATGGATGCCAAATGAAAAAACCGGTTCTCGCCCTGTTGGTCGCCGCCGCCGTGATCGGTGGCGGCGCCTTGTTGCTCAACAGCAAGGGCCAGCGGCATGGCCACGAAAAAGGGCCGACCCTGTTGCCGGTCGTCGTCGAAGCCAGACTGCTGGCGACCGGCCACACCCGGCTGACGCTGCCGGTGGTGGCGGATGTCCATGCGCTGCGCGATACCATGGTGTCGAGTCGGCTGTCGGCCTACGTGACGGCGTTGCCCTTGTTCGAGGGCGACCGCTTCAAGCGCGGCGGCCTGCTGGCGCGGCTCGACATGACGCCCGCCGCAAGCCAGGGCCAGGGCAACTCGCTCGATACCGAACTGGCCGCCACCGAGAGCATTCTCAAGACCGAGCAGGAGCGTTTGCGTCGCGCCCGGGCATTGCACGAAATTCAGGGCGTATCCCAGGAACAGGTGCAAGCCGCCGAGGCGGCGTTCGCGGCGGCCCGCTCGCGTCATACGGTGGCCAGGGAAAACCTGCGCGGGGCGACGCTGACCGCGCCGTTCGACGGCGTGGTGAGCCAGCGGCTGGCGCAACCCGGCGATCTGGTCACGCCCGGCAAGCCCCTGCTCAAGATTACCGATACCTCCGCCGGCAACCGCCTGCTGGTGAATGTGCCGGAAACGCTCCAGCCGGCGGGATTGCGTGTCGGCGAGCAGATGCTGCCGCTGACGCCATGGCCGGAGGCCGGAGCGCAGGGTTTGCGCCGTTACGAGGCGCGCAGCAAGGACGGCAACCTGCTGCCGGGTTCGCGCATCGACGCCAGACTGGTCGTCTTCCGCTCGCCCGAGGCCGTGCTGTTGCCGCGCGGATGTTTGCTGAACAATGACGGTCACACGGCGACCGTGCTGGCGCTCAAGGAAAGCGGCGCCGGGAAAGACGTGGCGAACGAGAAGCATCAACAGCCGGCATCGCATCAGGCGGAGCACAAGCCGGAACACAAGGCGGAACACAAACCCGAGCACAAGCCGGAACAGAAAGCGGAGCACAAGCCGGAGCACACGCAGCCTGAACACGCGGCGCCGGCCCGGCAGCAGCACGGCAATCAGGCGCCGGCGGCAGCGGGCGGCGGACATCATCGCAAGCCCCAATCCGCCGGCGAAATCGAAATGATTTCCGTGACGATTTTCGCCCAGGGCGAGGAAGGCGCCGTCGCCCCCGACGCGGCCCTGGCCGGCAGGCGCATCGTCTGCGGCAGCCCGGATGTCCTGTCGCGGCTGGTGGCCGGCGCGCCCTTCGGCATCCAGGCCGGCAAAGAGTAAGCGCCATCATGTTCCGCTACTTCCATGATCGTCCGCTGTTGCTCAACATGATCCTGATCATCGCCTCGATCCTCGGCGTGGTCGGCTATCTGAAAATGCCGCGCAACATGTACCCGGACGTCGAGCGGCCCCAGGTCACGGTCATCACCCAGTTGCCGGGCGCGACCGCGCAAAGCGTGGCGCAGAAGGTCTCGCGCCTGATCGAGCAGGAGCTGTATTCCCTGAGCATGGTCAAGGACGTGCAAGGCACCAACCGCAACGAGGTGTCGATGGTCCGCGCCGAGTTCGAGTACGAGAAGGGACTGGACGCCGCGCTGCTGGACGTGAACAACGCCCTGTCGCGGGTGCGGGCGAAATTGCCGGCGGAAGCGCCGCCCTCGTCGGTGTATGCGGTCGGCGCGTTCACCACGCCGGTGCTGGTGCTGACGCTTTCGCCGAAAACGGAAAACGGCCCGACGCTGGACCAGATCCGCCTGCTGGCGGAAAACGACATTCGCGCCGCGCTGGTCACCCAGCCCAATATTGCCAACGTCGAGGTGTTCGGCGGTTACGAGCCGGCGGTGCGGGTCGAATTCGATCCCCTCAAACTGGCGCGCTACCGCATCAGCCAGGCGCAGTTGCAGGAGATGATCGGCAAGACCAACCGCGACTGGCCGCTGGGGAACCTCCGTGGCGCGGACAGCAGTCTGACGCTGACGATCCATGGCGAGCGCGCCGATGTCGACGCCATTCGTCGCTTGCCGCTCAACCGTGACATCAGGCTGGGCGATGTCGCCGAGGTGCGCCTGGCGCACGCCGACCGCTATGCCGCCTACCACGGCAACGGCAAGCCCGGCATCGGCGTGGCCGTGCTGCGCGCACCGGGCGGCGCAGTGCAGACCGCCGTCGATGCCGCCGAAAAAGTGTTGCCGCGACTGATCGCGCAATACCCGCAAATCGACTTCGCCATCAGCGACACCCAGGGCGAACTGATCCGGATTTCCAACGACAGCATGTTGACGGCTCTGGCCGACGCCATCCTGTTCACCAGCCTGGTGATCCTGCTGTTTCTCGGCAACTGGCGCGCCGTGGCGACGGCGCTGGTCAGCATCCCGCTGGTATTTTTGATCACGCTGGCGATCCTCTGGCTGCTGGGCAAGGAACTCAACATTCTGGTGATGACCGGCATCATCCTGGCGCTCGGCATGCTGGTGGATGACGCAGTGGTGGTGCTGGAAAACATCGAGCGGCATCTGGCCGAGTTGCACGAGGACATGGCGACGGCGGTGCGGAAGGGCACCGAGGAAGTGCTCTACCCGGTCTTCGTCGGCACCCTGGCGACGGCCGTGGTGATCTCGCCGCTGATGTTCGTCGGCGATTTCCCGCAGCAGGTGTACAAGCACATGATTCTTACCGTGGTGATCGCGGTGTTTGTCTCCTGGTTCATCGCCATCACCTTCATCCCGCGCCTGTCGGCGTTCTGGTATCGCCACGGACTGCCGCAGAAGAACCGTTTTGAACTCGCGCTGGAAAAGATCTACCACCGCAGCTTCGCGCCGGGTGTGCAGCTCTACACCGGCATGCTCGGCTTCGCCTTGCGCGGCGGCATGTTGCGGCGTCTGCTGCTGGTGTTGCCGCCGTTCGCGCTGCTCGTCTTCAGCTTCAACACCATCATCCCGATCATCGGCAAGGAAGCCATGCCGCCGATGGATACCGGCTACGTCAGGGTGCATGTGCGCTTCAGCGCCAACGAACCGGTGAGCGTGGCCGAGTCGCGGCTCAAGGAATTCGAGGCGCGCCTGATGCGGGATGTGCGGGTCAAGCGGGTCAGCGCGATCTTCGGTTCCGAGGCTGGCGTCATCTCGCTGGGTTCCGGGCAACTGCCGGCGGAGGCGACCCTCAACATCGCCTACGTGACCCGCTTCGAGCGCGAGGAGACCAGTTGGCAAATCGAGGCCGATCTGCGCCGGCAAGTGGCGGCCCTGCCGGGCGTCACCGTCGCCGATGCCTTCGATTCCGGCACCACCGCGCTGTCCACCATCAAGGCGCCGGTCGATCTGCGCCTCATTGCCGACGACTGGCGTCTGCTGCCCGGCGCGGCGGAGCGCGTCAAGGCGGCGCTGCACGGCGTGCCCGGCCTTTCCTCGGTATCCACCACCTGGGACGGTTACACCTCCGAGCTCAGCCTGGTGCTCGATGAAAACAAGCTGCGGGCGCTGGGTCTGATGCCGGATTCGGTGTATGCGCAGTTGCCGCTGAAAGGCGCCGCTGTGGCTTCGTTAAGCAAGCTGCCGACGGTGGGCGCGTTGCCGGTGCGCAGCTACTTCGGCGAGCCGTATCGCTCCGATCCGCAAGCCCTGCTGCTGCTGCCCATTCCGCTGGCGGACGGCACATCGGTGGCGCTGGGCGAACTGGGCCGGTTTGTCCAGCAGCCGGGGCTGACGCTGTTGACCACCGACGCCTTGCGTTACACCGCCGATGTGCTGGCCTACCGCAACACCATGCCGGTCAGCATCCTCAGCGATAACGCCCTGGCGGCGGCGCGGCAGGTGCTCCCCGCCGGAGTCGGCGTTGTCGACGAGGGCGACAACGGCGCCGGCGGCCATGCCACCGGACGCATGATGATCGGCCTGGCGGTCGGCGTGCTGCTGTTGTTCGGCATTCTGGTGCCCGCCTATGGCAGCGCACCGCTGGCGCTGCTGTCCATCCTGATCCTGCCGCTGTCGGCGATTGGCGCGCTGTGGGGCCTGCTGGCCTTCGACAAGGCGCTGGGCATGCCCGCCACCCTCGGCATCGTCCTGCTGTGCTCGATCATCATCAAGAACTCGATCCTGATGGTGGACTTTATTCAGGAGCGGCGCAGGGAAGGACAGGACGCCTTGACTGCCGCGCTCGGCTCGGTGCAACTGCGTTATCGTCCGATCCTGATGACCGCCTTCGGCACCATTGCCGGCATGATTCCCATCGCCATGCAGCGCGCCATCGGCCTGGAGCGGATGTCGCCGCTGGCGGTGGCGGCCATCGGCGGACTGCTGCTGGGAACCGTGCTGAGCCTGTTTTATCTGCCAATGCTGTATGTTTGGGTCACGGGCAAGATAACGCTCATGGCAGCAAGTTCCACCCGCAGAGAATGAAACACGCGAAAGGCGAATTGAAGGCCCGCCCCTCCCATCCTCCCCTCGCGGGGAGGCTTCTGGTCGGCTCGCTACGCTCGATATCACCAGTCGCTCCGAACGAGTTGTTTCACGTTAAATAACCATAACCCGAGGAGACCGAAATGAAGACACCGTTCAATGGGCCGCTTTTCGTGGCGGCGGCACTTGCGCTTTCCGCGCTGATGGCGGGATGCGCCACCCAGACGACCGGCACCGGCCAAGCCGGGCGGCTCGCCTTCGTCGCCAGCGAAGCCGATGGCAACGTGGTGGTCATCGACCTCGATACGGAAAAAGTCGGCAAGATTCTGCCGACGGGCAAGGTGGCCCACACCATGGCGGTTGCGCCGGGCGGCAGGATATTCGTCAACAACCGGGGAAGCCGGGACCTGACCGTGCTCGACGCCCTGGCGGCGCAAGTGGCCGGCTCCGTCGCGCTGCCGGCGCGGTCTTTCCAGTTGGCGCTGTCGCCGAACGAAAAGACGCTGGCGGTCACCTACATCGATGCCATCAAGCTTTCGCTGGTGGACGTGGCGACCAACGCGGTCGTCAACACCATTGACCTGGGCAAGCCGGCCGTCGGCGAGTTCAAGGGCGTGATGACGAAACATCCCTATTGGTCGCCCGACGGCAGGTTCGTCTATGTCGCCGACGCCGTGAACAAGGTCATCGCCAAGGTCGACCTGGCCCAGGGCAAAGTTGCCAATATCATCAACATCGAAGGCGTCAACCATTACCTGCACCCGTCCCCGGACGGCAAGCTGCTGTTCGCCGTGAACGAGAAGCGCGCCGGCGGCGCCAGCCTGACGCTGATCGACGCGGCGACGGACGCCATCGTCAAGGATCTGCCGGTCGCCCTCGCCGAGGGCGAAAAGGGCTTCGGCCACCACGGCGCCTTCACCCGCGACGGTCGCCATTTTCTGTTCTGCAACGAGGGCGGCCAGAATGTGTCGGTGCTCGATGTCGCCAAACAGGCCTGGGTGAAGACCATCAAGACCGGCAAGGGCCCCGGCCATGCGGCGCTCTCGCCGGACGGCAAGCAGTTCTTCATCATTCACCACAATGACGGCGTTATCACCGTGATCGACACGGCGCGGCTGGAAGCGGTGCAGACCATCAAGATCGGCAACGGCAACAAGCAATCCCATGCCGCCTGGTTTACGCCGGACGGCAAGTTCTTCTATGTCGTCGCCACCAGCGACAACATGCTGGTGAAGATCGATGTCGCCAGGATGGAAGCCGTCAGCCGCATGCCGGTCGGCGGCAAGTCCTTCTTCTTCGTCATCAAGGACGGCCTGGATTTCCCCGCCACCGAGTATTGATCGCGGTTATCCGGCGCGGGCGCCGTGCCGCCGGCGCCGACTTTTGCGTTACCCGTTATCGAGGTACGAAATGAGCCTGATTTCCGCACGCAGCGTCACCAAGACCTACCGCGTCGGCGACATCGACGTGCCGGCGATCAAGGGCGTCGATTTCAACATCGAGTCCGCCTCCTTCGTCGCTTTCGTCGGTCCCTCGGGCAGCGGCAAGAGCACCTTGCTCAACCTGATCGGCTGCCTCGACCATCCGACCTCCGGCACGCTCAAGGTGCTCGACACCGACATCGCCAGGCTGGATCGCCGCGCCGCCGCGCGCTTTCGCGGTGAGAACATCGGCTTCGTCTTCCAGGACTTCAACCTGATTCCGGTGCTGACTGTGTTCGAGAACGTCGAATATCCGCTGCGCATGGTGCAGCTCGATGGCAATAAATGGCCGGCGGAAAAGCGCCGTGCCCAGGTGCTGCGCCTGCTGGAGGCCGTCGGCATGGGCGATCAGGCCGACAAGCGGCCCGACCAGATTTCCGGCGGGCAGAAGCAGCGCGTCGCCGTGGCCCGCGCGCTGGTGAGCCAGCCCAAGCTGGTGCTGGCCGACGAGCCGACCGCCAACCTCGACCACGACACCGCCTACCGCATCCTCGAACTGATGAAGAAAATGCGCGACGATTTCGGCACCACCTTCGTCTTCTCCACCCACGATCCGAAGATCATGGGCGCGGCCGAAACGACATTCACGCTCGAAGACGGGCGCCTGCAGAACGGAGGCAGCCATGTTTGACATCCTCGCCATCGCCAGCCGCAACCTCCTGCGCTATCGCCGCCGCACCCTGCTGACGCTGCTGCTGATCGTCATCGGCATGCTCGCGGTGCTGCTGTTCATCGCCGTCGCCGGCTCCTTCAAGTCGATGATGGTGGGCCAGATCACCGACTCGGTGCTCGGCCACCTGCAAGTGCATCGCAAGGGCTACGTCGCCTCCATCGACAACCTGCCGCTCAACCTCAACATGAAGCCGCAGATGGTGGCCAAGGTGGAGGAGGCGCTGAAGCAGAATCCGACCGTCGAGACCTGGTCGCCGCGCGTCAAGTTCGGCGGCATGTTCAGCAACTTCGCCGAGACCACCAGCATTCGCGTCAATGGCATCGACCCGGCGCGGGAGGCGGCGACCACGCCGCTGCTGCCCGGTCGCATGGTCGAGGGTGACAAGGCGGGGGCGCTGGTCGGCAAAGGCCAGATCGTCATCCCCCTGTTGCTGGCGCGCGGCATGAAGACCAGGGTCGGCGACACAGTCGTCGTCGTCGCCACCAACCGCGACGGCTCGGTCAATGGCAAGACCTTCGTCGTCCGCGGCATCCTGGAAGGCGTGACCGGGCCGGGCGGGCGCGACGGCTATGTGCACATTGACGACGCTCGGGAGCTGCTGCGCATGAACGAAGCCGAGGTCAGCGAGATCGCCGTGCGACTCAAGGACTTCTCGAAGCTGGAGCGGACAAATGGGCAGATCAAGACGGCGCTGGAGGGCCTGACCAACAAGGAAGGCAAGCCGGCGCTGGAAGTGCACACCTGGGCCGACCTTTCGCCCTTCGCCAACCTGGCGCGCATGATCGACCTGATGACCCTGTTCATCAAAATCATGCTGGTCTCCATCGTGCTGGTCGCCGTGATGAACGTGATGATCATGGCGGTGTTCGAACGCATCCGCGAGATCGGCACCATCGCCGCCATCGGCACGCCGCCGTCGCGCATCCTCTCGCTGTTCCTCGCCGAGGGCCTGATGCTTGGGCTGGCCGGCACCGTGACGGGCATGCTGCTGAGTCTCGCCGCCATCTTCGGCATCAACGTCTGGAGGCCGACCTTCAATTTCGGCCAGCAGCAGAACCTGGTGATGGCGCCGACCATCGCCGCCGGCGACGTGTTGACCATCGCCGCGCTGGTCGTCGTCGTCGCCGTCATCGCCAGCCTGCAACCGGCGTGGAAGGCCTCGCGCATGGACCCGATCAGCGCCTTGCGCCACGTATAGGAAGCCCGCCATGAAGAAACTACTTTCCCTGCTGCTGTGCCTGATTGCGCTGCCGGTCATGTCCGCCCCGGCCCTCGACGGCGCGGCGATCCTGAAGAAGGTGGACCGCAATCTCGAACCGGAGTCCTACGAGATGCTGAGGAAGCTCATCAACGTCGAGCCGGACGGCAAGAAAAAGGAGTTCGTGCTGTATTCGGTGAAGAAGGGCCGCGACAAGATCGTCGCCCTCTTCCTCGCGCCGCCGAGCGACAAGGGCCGCGCCACGCTGCGCCTGGGCGACAACATGTGGCTCTACATCCCCGAGGTGGGCAAGCCGATGCGCATCACCAGCCTGCAATCGGTGACCGGCGGCGTCTTCAACAATGCCGACATCCTGCGCATCGACTACACCGAGGAATACGCGGTCGAGTCCGCCGAGGAGGAGAAAGACCAGTACTTGCTCAAGCTGAAGGCGAAGACCAACGAAGTGGCCTACGACAAGCTGAAGATGTGGGTGGACAAGAAGGCGCTGCTGCCCGTCACCATCGAGTGCTACGCCGCCAGCGGCATGCTGATCAAGACGCTGCGCTTTGCGGACATCAAGGATTTCGGCGGCGGCATCCGGCGCCCGGCGACGCTGGAAACCGACAGCCCGCTGTACAAGGGTTACAAGTCGGTGATGCTCTACGCGCAGATCAAGAAGCGCAATTTTCCCGACGAGGTGTTCTCGCTCAACTACCTGCCGCGCGTCGAAGATTTACGCAAGTGAAAAGTGCGTGGCTCCTCGCCTGCCTGCTGGCGGGCGTTGTCCAGGCGGAGGAGTTCAAGTTCGACGCCGCCGAGTTCGAGAAGAAGCCCTTCGAGTTCGGCGGCTATCTCGAACTCAAGACCGAGCGCGCCTGGCTGAATCGCGATGGCTCCTTCTACGCGTTGAACGGCCTCGACCGCAGCACGCTCGACCGCAACAGCGCCACGCTCAAGCTGAACGCCAAGCTCACGCAAGGCATCGCCACCTTCAAGTTGAGCGCCAACGCCGAAGCGCGCCGCGACGACCTGACCAGCGAGCGCATCGAACGTTTCGACGAGGCCTATGCATCGTTCAAGCCCGACCCCGGCTTCACGCTCGACATCGGCAAGCTGGCCTTGAAATGGGGCAAGGGCTATGCCTGGAATCCGGTCGGCTTCGTCGAGCGGTCGAAGGACCCCAACGATGTCGAACTGGCGCGCGAGGGTTACACCATGGTGGCGGCCGACTTCATCCGCAATTTCGATGGAGACCTCAAGACCGTCGCCTTCACGCCCGTGCTGCTGCCGGTCGGCAACCAGAGCAACAGCGACTTCGGTCAACCCAATCGTCTCAACGCCGCCGCCAAGCTCTACCTGCTCTACCTCGACACCGACATCGACTTCACTTGGCTCGGCGGCGGCAGTCGCACGCCGCGCGTCGGCATCGACTTCTCGCGCAACCTGACCAGCGCGCTGGAAATCCATGGCGAATGGGCGCGCACGCGCGATGTCGAAACCCGCCGCATCGACGCCGCCGGCAACGTCAGCAGCGAGACCCGCGATGCCACGAGCGCTCTGCTCGGCCTGCGCTACCTGACCGAAAACGACACCACCTGGCTCGCCGAGTACTACCGCAACGGCATGGGCTACACGAAAAGCCAGCTCGCCGATTTCCACGCGCTGGTCGACAGCGGCAATGCGGCGCTGCTCGCCAAGGCGCGGCAGATGAGTCCGTCCTATGGCCGCGCCAACGCCGGCGAACGTTACCTCTACCTGCGCGCCAGCCAGAAGGAGCCTTTCGACATCGTGTATTTCACGCCCTCGGCGACGGTGATCGCCAACCTCGACGACGGCAGCTATTCCTTCACGCCGGAACTGCTCTACACCGGCGTCACTAACCTCGACCTGCGCCTGCGCGCCACCTGGCTGCACGGGAAGTCAAACAGCGAATTCGGCGAGAAGCAGAACGCGCGCAAGCTGGAGCTGATGGCGCGCTTCTACTTCTGACCGCCGTGCCGCCAGCGCCGACTCTTGCAAACTTGCACGGTGCTGGAAAACGAAACGGGCTAGCGCTGCACCACCACCGGCGTCATGCCCAGGCTTTCGCGCAAGCGTCCGCCCGCCAGTTGCGCGGCGGCGGTGTCGGGCCACGGGCCGAGCTGGACGCGGAAGAGTTGGCCAGCGGACTGGATCACCAGTTTTTCCGCCAGCGCGCCGAGTTCGCGCGCGAGGCGCGCCCGCAGCGCCTCGGCGTTGTCGCGGTTGCCGAAGGCGCCCAACTGCAGAAAGTGGCCGCGCGCGTCCCGCACCTGCGGCAGCGGCGGTTCGGGCGCGGCGGCGGCCATCCGCGCAATCGGGTCCTCGTCGGCGCTCGTCGCTTGCCGTGGCGGCGCTGGCGCTGGCGCGGCGGCAAGCGTCTGGCCGGGCAGCACGCTTTCCACTTCGACCAGGGTGCTGCCCTCGCCGATATAGCCCAGTTTCCAGGCCGCCGTCCATGACAGGTCGATCAACCGGCCGGAGTGGAAGGGGCCGCGATCATTGACCCGCACCACCACCGATTTGCCGTTGGCCGGATTGCTGACGCGAACATAGGACGGGATCGGCAGGGTCGGATGCGCCGCGCTCATGCCGTACATGTCGTAGGGCTCGCCGCTGGATGTTTTCTGCCCGTGGAACTTGCGACCGTACCAACTGCCGATGCCGCGCGCCTTGTAGGGCTGGATCTGGCGCAGCGGCACATAGTCGCGGCCCAGCACCGAATACGGATTGTTGGCGAAACGATGCAGTGGCTCCGCCCTCGGCACCGCGTCGGGAATGGCGTCGATGTCTTGCGGCGGCGTGTCGCCGGGACCGTCGTCCTTGTAGAAACCGCCGCTGTACTTGATGGCGGACGCGGGTTTCTTGCCCTCGCTTTTGAAAGTCGGCGCTGGCGACACGGCGGTTGCGGACGCCTCGCCGCGATCCGCAACCGGGCGCGGCGCCTGCGTGCCGCAGGCGGCGAGCAGCAGCGGCAGAAGCAATGGCAGGTAGCGAGTCATTTTTGTACAAGCATGCGATGTCCGTGGATCGACATGAGTATGCCGATGCCGATGAACAGCGTCACCATGGCCGTGCCGCCGTAACTGATCAAGGGCAGCGGTACGCCGACCACCGGCAGGATGCCGGAGACCATGCCCATATTGACAAAGGCATAGGTGAAGAAAATCAGGGTGACGGCGCTGGCCAGCAGACGCGAAAACAATGTCGCGGCATTGGCGGCGATCATCAACCCGCGACCGATCAGCATCGCATAAAGCGCGAGCAGCGCCAGATTGCCGAACAGGCCGAATTCTTCCGAGAACACGGCGAAGATGAAGTCGGTATGACGCTCGGGAATGAATTCAAGTTGCGCCTGGGTGCCCTCCCGCCAGCCCTTGCCGAAAATGCCGCCGGAGCCGATGGCGATGGTCGACTGGATGATGTGGAAGCCCTTGCCCAGCGGATCCTTCTCCGGATCGAAGAGCGTGATGATGCGATTTCTCTGGTAATCGTGGAGCAGATTCCACGCCAGCGGTGCGACCGCCAGCGCTGAAACAGCCAGGCCGATGATGATCTTCCACGACAAGCCGGCGAAGAAGATTACGTAGAAACCGGCCGCCAGAACCAGGATGGCCGTGCCCAGGTCCGGTTGCCGCGCAATCAGGGCGACCGGCAGCAGCACGATCAGGGCGGCGATGCCAAAGTCGCGCAGGCGCGGCATGGCTTCGCGCTGCTGGAAGAACCAGGCCAGCAGCAGCGGCATGGCGATCTTCATCAACTCGGAGGGTTGCACGCGCATGAAGCCCAGATTGAGCCAGCGTCGCGCGCCCTTGGAAACGTCGCCGAAGAGGGCAACGGCGATCAGCAGCAGCACGCCGGCCAGATATACCGGCACGGCCAGATGCATCAGGCGCTGCGGCGGCACCTGCGCCACGACGCGCATCACCACCAGGGCGACGGCGACATTGATCAACTGCGCGTTGAGCCGCTCGGGCGAGGCGCTGCCCATCACGCCTATGGATAGCAGCAGCAGCAATCCGGCAATCGCCATCAACGGCGGATCGAGCGGCGCGACCACGCGTTGCGCCAGGTTGCGAATCATGCCGAGACCGATACCGCGATTCATTCCTTGTCCTCCTCGACGGCGGCTTCATCGACCGGCGCGGGCGCATTGGGGCGCTTGCCGAGCAGATAGTAGTCAAGCACCTGGCGTGCGATCGGGGCGGCGGCCTGGGCGCCGAAGCCGCCGTTTTCGACCAGCACCGCCAGGGCGATGGTGGGCTTGTCGGCCGGGGCGAAAGCGATGAACAGGGCGTGATCGCGCAGTTCCTTCTTGACGGCGCCGGCCTTGTAGTCGGCGCCCTTGAGCGAATACACCTGCGCGGTGCCGGTCTTGCCGGCGGAAACATATTCGGCGCCGGCAAAGGCGCGCGCGCCGGTGCCCTCCTTGTTCACGCCGACCATGGCGTTCCTGATGACCTCGATGTGTTCCGCCTTGAGTCCCAGATCGCGCGTCGGCTTCGGCTCGATCAGGGTTTGCCGGCCAGTCAGGGTGTCGGTAATGAACTTCACCAGATGCGGACGAAACACCACGCCGCCGTTGGCCACAATCGCCGTGGCATGCGCCAACTGGATCGGCGTATAGGCGTTGTAACCCTGGCCGATGCCGATGGAAATGGTTTCGCCGGCATACCATTTTTGCTGTTCCGGTTTTTTGAAGCGCTTTCTTTTCCACGCCTGCGAGGGCAGCACGCCTTCCGATTCGCCGTCGATGTCGATGCCGGTGCGGCTGCCGAAGCCGAGCTTGCCCATGAAGGCGGAAATGTTGTCGATTCCCATGTCATTGGCCAGCATGTAGTAGTAGGTGTCGCAGGATTGCACGATGGACTTGTACATATCCACCATGCCATGGCCGCCCTTTTTGTCGTCGCGGAAGTGGTGGCCGCCGAAGTTGAAAAAGCCGGGATCTGAAATCTGCTGTTCGGGACGGCGCTTGCCTATCGTCAGGGCGCCCAGCGCCATGAAGGGCTTGAAGGTCGAACCCGGCGGATAGGCGCCGTTGAGGGCGCGGTTCACCATCGGCTTGTCGGGAGATTCGTTGAGTTCCTTCCAGCTCTGCGTATCGATGCCATCGACGAACACGTTGGGGTCGTAGTTGGGCACCGCCACCAGCGCCAGAATGCCGCCGGTGGACGGCTCGATGGCGACCAGCGCGCCCTTGCGATCACCAAAGGCCTGCTCGGCGATGCGCTGCAACTCGACATCGACGGTCAGCGTCAGGTTGTTGCCGGCCACCGGCGAGGTGCGCGCCAGGGTGCGCACGGCGCGACCGCCGGCATCGATTTCCACCTGTTCGAAACCGGTGGTGCCGTGCAGATCGAACTCGTAGTGCTGCTCCAGGCCGGTCTTGCCGAAGTGGTCGGTGCCGCGATAGTTCGCATCCAGTTCTCTCGCTTCGATTGTCTCCAGGTCCTTGTCATTGACGCGACCGATGTAGCCCAGCATGTGCGAGGCGAAGGCGCCGCCCGGATACTGGCGAAACAGGCGCGCCTTGATGTCCACGCCGGCGAAACGATAGCGATGGGCGATGAACTTCGCCACCTCCTCGTCCGTCAACCGGGTTCTGATCGGCAGCGACTCGAAATTGCGGCTTTCCTCCAGCAGTTTCTTGAAGCGCTTGCGGTCCTTGGGCTGGATATCGATGATTCCCTCCAGACTATCGATGAGCTGCTCCAGATCAAGGGTCTTGGAAGGCGTGATTTCCAGCGTGTAGGCCGAGTAGTTGCGTGCCAGCACCACGCCGTTGCGGTCAAGGATCAATCCCCGGTTGGGCACGACGGGCACCAGCGAGATGCGGTTGTCCTCGGCGCGGGTCTGGTAGTAATCGTGCTGAACGATCTGCAACCAGACGAAGCGGACGAACAGCAGCGTGAAGCAGAACAGCACGAAGCCCCCCGCCACCGCCAGCCGCGAGCGGAAGCGCTCAAGCTCTTCCTGGGGGTTCTTGAATTCCATTCTGGTTCAAATGGGCCGATGAACGTCTTTGTCTTCCGGCCGGAACTGGGGAGTCAACAGCAGGTAGGTCACCGGATGCCAGAGCAGCGCGGCGGTGAAGCTCGACAGGAACCACAGCACGCCGGGAAACTCGGCGCCAGTCGCCATGCGCACGGTCATCATCACCAGTTGCATGCCAAGCAGCAGAGGCAGCAGTTGCAGCGCCTGTTGCGCCAGCGGGAACCACAACACCCGCCGCGACAGTCCGGCGGCGGCGAAAGCCAGCAACACGTAAGCGAGGGCATGCTGCCCCATCACGCTGGCGTCGACCACGTCCATCGCCAAACCGAGCACGAAGGCGGCGGCCATGCCGACCTTCAGGGGTTGATGAATGCACCAGAAGGCCAGCACCAGCGCCACCCAGTCGGGGATGCCCGGCAGCCGACCGAAGGGAATCAGGTTCAGGAGCAGGGCAAGAAACAAGGTCAGCACGATGAACCAGTTTTTGACCGGCAGCAGAATGCGGCGCGAGGATTGGGTGGGTTGCATTTAGGGCGCTTTCTCTTTCTTCTTGATCCGCTTGCCGCGGCCCGGCGTTTCCACTGTCGCCGGCGCTTCTTCCGGTTGCGGCGGCAAGGCCGTGCGGCTGCCCAGCACCAGGGCCAGACCGTGTCGTTCGACACCCGCCAGCGGGGCGCAGGTGATGCGCGCAAAGGAGTAGGCGCTGTCGCGGTCGGTCTTGACCACCTTGGCCACGGGCAGGCCGGGCAGATAGACGCCGTCGAGTCCGGAGGTGACCAGAATATCGCCGATCTGCACCTCGGCGTTCGCCGCCAGGAAGCGCAGTTCCATCATCCCCGCGCCGGCGCCGGCCAGAACCGCGCGCAAGCCGTTCCTCTGCACCTCCACCGGTATCGCCTGATCCTTGTCGGTGAGCAGCAGGACTTCCGCCGCAAGGGGAAACACCCGCGTCACCTGACCGATAACGCCGATGTCGTCCACCACCGCCTGACCGGCACTGATGCCATGCTGGATGCCTTTGTCGATAATCACCCGGCGCGAGAACGGGTCCCGCGCGGCGTAGAGAATCTCGGCGATGCGTCCCTCGACCGGCAGGCGCGCGCGCATGTCCAGCAGAACGCGCAGCCGTTTGTTCTCCTGTTCGAGATGCCGCTGACGCAGCAGGAGATTGGCGGTGCCGAGCTGGCGCCGACGCAACTCCTCGTTTTCTTTCAGCAGCGTGGATTGCAGCGCAAGATAGGCGCCGAAGTCGGTCGCGGCGTCGATCGGCATCCAGGTAGCGCGCTGCAAGGGCCAGGCCACCGTGGCGACCGCCATGCGCGCCAACTCCAGGGTATGAAAGCGCAGGTCGGCAATCAGCAGGATCAGGGAAAGCGAGACGAAAAACGCCAGCCGCACCAGCGGCGCCGGCCCGCGTTTGAAAAAGGGCGGCGGAGCATGACCAACGGCGGACATCAAGGCAGGTACGCTCTCAACAAAAGATGGAAACCCGGTAGCGCCCCATGACCAGCGGCCACGGAGCCAAGCTGCAAGCTACACGGGACAGGGTCTACTCGTTGGCGAAAATACTGCCCAGTTTGTCCATCTTTTCAAGCGCCATGCCGGAGCCGCGCACGACGCAGGTCAGCGGATCGTCGGCCACGATCACCGGCAGGCCGGTTTCTTCGGTCAGCAAACGATCCATGTCGTGCAGCAGCGCACCGCCGCCGGTCAGCACCAATCCGCGTTCGGCAATGTCGGCGCCCAGTTCGGGCGGCGTCTTTTCCAGCGCGTCCTTGATGGCCTTGACCACCTGATTGAGCGGCTCGGATAGCGCTTCGAGCACCTCGTTGGAGGAAATGGTGAATTTGCGCGGAATGCCCTCGGCGCGGTTGATGCCGGAGACTTCCATCTCGCGCACCTCCGAGCCGGGGAAGGCGGAACCGATCTCTTTCTTGATGTTCTCGGCGCTGTTGTCGCCGATCTGCATGCCATAGTTGCGGCTGATGTAGGAAATGATCGCCTCGTCGAATTTGTCGCCACCGACGCGCACTGAATTTGCATAGACCATGCCGCCCAGCGAAATCACGCCCACCTCCGTGGTGCCGCCGCCGATATCCACCACCATCGAGCCGGTGGGATCCGATACCGGCAGGCCGGCGCCGATCGCGGCGGCCATCGGCTCTTCGATCAGATAGACCTGCGAGGCGCCGGCGCCCAGGGCGGACTCGCGAATGGCACGGCGCTCCACCTGGGTTGAGCCCGAGGGGACACAGATGATGATACGCGGCGACGGCGAGAACAGACGGGATTCATGCACCCGCTTGATGAACTGCTTGAGCATTTGCTCGGTGACGGTGAAGTCGGCGATCACGCCGTCTTTCAGGGGGCGGATGACCTGGATTTCCTTGGGGTTGCGCCCGATCATGGTTTTCGCCTCGCGACCGACCGCCTGGATGGTTTTCTTGGCGTTGGGGCCGCCTTCGGTGCGAATGGCGACGACCGAAGGTTCGTCGAGCACCACGCCCTTGCCGCGCACATAAATCAGCGTGTTGGCGGTACCCAGGTCAATGGCGAGGTCGTTGGAAAAATAGGAGCGGAGAAAGCCGAACATCGTGGTTCCCGTGTCAAGGCCCGCCCAGACAGGGCTGAGGCTAAAAGGTGGCTTATGATACCCTATCGCGCCGACCGGATTAAGCGCCGATCAGGCATTGTTTCACCCGGTTCCAAGCTCACTTAACCCCACTTGTCATCATGCCCCTGAACCTCGAAGACGTCGCCCGCATCGCCCTTTTGTCCCGCATCGAACTTTCCGCTACGGAGCGCGAAACCACGCGCGACCAGTTGAACGGCATCCTCGGCTTTATCGAGCAGTTGCAGGCGGTGGATACCACGGGCATCGAGCCGATGGCGCATGCCGTGGATGTGGTTCAGCGCCTGCGCCCCGACGTGGTCACGGAAACGGATCGCCGCGCCGATTTTCAGGCGGTTGCGCCGGAAACCGAGGCGGGTTTGTATCTCGTGCCGCAGGTGCTGGAATGAGTGACATGATCAACTCATCGCTCAAGCAGCTTTCCGCCGCGCTGGCGGCGAAAAAGGTTTCCGCCATGGAACTGGCGACGCTGTTCCTCGACCGCGTCGAGAAACTGAATCCTGCGCTCAACGCCTTCATCACCACCGACCGCGACAAAACTCTGGCACAGGCGCGGCTGGCCGACGAGACCCTCGGCAAAGTCGGCGCTGGCGATGCGGCGATTTCGCCCTTGTGCGGCATCCCGCTGGCGCACAAGGACATCTTCTGCACCAAGGGCTGGCGCACCACCTGCGGCTCGAAGATGCTGGCGGATTTCGTTTCGCCCTACGACGCGCATGTGGTGGAACAGCTCGCCAGCGCCGGCATGGTGACGCTGGGCAAGCTCAACATGGACGAATTCGCCATGGGCTCGTCGAACGAAACCTCGTACTTC
>Ga0209211_10005569_pt1 | contig 18730 bp, 21 predicted proteins | sample RifGroA2_FD_183992 | JGI IMG/M metagenome (GOLD analysis project Ga0209211, IMG submission 183992) | Groundwater microbial communities from Rifle, Colorado, USA - Groundwater A2 (SPAdes) (version 2) | ecosystem: Environmental > Aquatic > Deep subsurface > Groundwater | place: Rifle, Colorado... | reverse complement strand
GGAATGCAGGTTGCGATTTCCTGCGATGACATATATTTCGGAAAGACTGTTTGTGAGGGCGACGTTCTTTACGTGTTTATGACAAGCGATGAACTAAAGGTGTGGGGAGAGCGACTGGAGATGCTAAGCAAAGAGGATATTCCAGTTATAAATGAAATAGAGGGAATTCATAACAAAGATTCCCCGTTTGCTACTTTTCATACGAAGAAACAGGTGACGGAATGACTTCCAGAAGAAGATTCCTGCAAACAGCATTGGCACTTGCAGCAACACCAGCAGCGTTCACAAGATGTTATGGTCCAGAAAATCAAAGTGAACACAGTGATCAAAGAGTATCAACTCAGGCAAAACGAATGGGAACTTTTGAAGAATCCGCAAAGGCGACCATTGAATGGATAAAAAAGGGCAAGTTTGATTTAAGTCTGCTGAAGGAAGTAGAACGATTTAAAGATAATTTGGAATTTGAATTGGACAAAGAAATAGATTTTGCGTTAAAAAGACTTAGGGAACGAATTGACAGAGGAGAGAATAAACAAAAAGTAAGTGTACGCGAAAGTATAGAGGCTGGCGGATACGTTCTTGATATTCATGAAATTAATTCAAATCTGGCATTTATTTTCGGAAAGGTAAAAACACAGGGTAAGGTTGGACCGTATGATGTTTATCTCCTGGAAGAGACCGAAATTGCATTCAGCCATTCGGTTATAGGAACAAGTATTGTTAGCACTGGCAGGATATACTTATTCGATGACCGAATAGACCGTGGCAATAAACTAAGTGAACCCGAACAATGGGAGAAGATAATAAGTTACGGAATAGACCCGAATGCAGTACAGGCAATGGTACGGAATACGCTCTCCAAAAAAGAGGTTTCCTGGGCAGAATTCGAATCACTTGCAGAAAATATTACACAAAATTGTAACCTGCAGCCAGAACTCGCGTCTATGACACTTCTTATAATGCGGTTATTCTATCTCCACCAGAACAGGGGACGGGACGAGGCCACTTCACGGAATGAACTAAGGGCGCAAGTTCTGATGCATGAACTCGCCCACCAGGAATTGAACAGAGCGATGGGAGACGAGTGGTCTGCAAAACATTTTGGAAGCGGGGAGATGTTTTCTATGCTCGTGGAACTCAGTTATGGACTGAGGCAATACGACCGTCTGCGAAACATATTTGAGTATTATCTTAATGACGCGTGTGCGGTACAAGAGGATGTACTAAATTCAAAGGTGTTTAAGATGCTTGCAGAATATGCACTGGAACACCCATGGGCTGGCTTTGAAAAACTGGCAACTGGGGTAACTGAACAGGATTTAAGCAATATGTGGGCATCTGCACTTGAGGGTTTTTCAAAAAGAGAGATAGGAAAACCATTTAGAGAGCTCTTTGATGAAAAAAGGATGTTTGATGACATGCAACAATTCATAGGCACAATATATGCTCAAGAGACTGAAGGATAAAGCAAATAGAAGGTTGGGGTGGAAATATGATAATCGGACTAACCGGAGAAAATTGCGCTGGAAAGGGAACACTTGCGGAACATTTGATGAAAAAGGGATTCGATTACCTATCTCTTTCGGATGTAATCCGAGAAGAATTAACCGCAGAAGGAAAAGAGGTAACCAGGGAAAACTTAATCGCCAAAGGCAATGGCTTACGTGAGGAATTCGGTCCTGGAATACTTGCAAAGAAAACGCTGCTCAAGGTAAAGGATAGCATGAATTATGTCATTGATTCAATCCGCAATCCGCTTGAGGTTGAGGAACTGAAAAAAAGAAAGGATTTCACACTGATTTATGTTACTGCATCACCGGAATTGAGATTTGAAAGAATGAAATCACGGGGGAGAGAGGCCGACCCGAAAACATTTGATGCGTTTATGCGGATAGAACAACTTGAGGCAAAAAACTCTGAGAAAACAAAGCAAAGCATCACAGATACCGCAAAAATGGCAGACCACAGAATAGAAAATGAAGGGGATCTTGCAGCACTTTACGATTCAGTGGACCGCACGCTCGCACAGGTTTCAGACCAATTCAAGTTGGAAAGGCCATCATGGGATAGTTATTTCATGTCAATCGCACAGGTTGTTGCATCGCGAAGCAACTGCATGAAAAGAAAGGTTGCTGCTGTAATTGTGAAGGACAAGCGAATCATTTCAACCGGATACAACGGAACTCCGCGCGGAGTGAAGAATTGCAATGAAGGCGGGTGTCCAAGATGCAATGGATTCTCGGAAAGCGGAAAGAATCTAGAGGATTGTTATTGTTCTCATGGAGAGGAGAATGCGATAGTTCAGGCATCTTATCATGGGATTTCAATAAAAAATGCGGTAGTTTACACAACTTTCTCTCCATGCCTGCTCTGTACTAAGATGATTTTGAATGCCGGAATCTCTGAAGTTGTTTATAATGCAGAATATCCGCTCGGAGATGCACCACTCAAACTCTTGAAGGAGGCAGGAATTATTGTGAGAAAGGTTAAGGTTTAGGTGGAAAGTTAAGGTTTGGGAGTAGCGCGTAGGTGGTGAAGCTCCACGATGTGAATAGTAGTTAAACGAACACTCCCGCTCCTTCGTAATCAGACTCGCTGGTTTTCTTTGGTTTCTTTTGTTTGGACTGACTGGAAATGAAAGCATTGCCCTTCTCTTGCTTATTTTTTTGACGTAATAGAGATAAATCGGAAACCATGCAAAGAACCATGGGCGTATTCTTATCGGTAACTAGGATTTAAGTTAACCGCCGCTCTGGAGCGGTTTTACTGTGGATTTTTCCTTAATAGTCGCAATTTTTAATATTTTGTGAATATAGACTAGTATTTATGCGAAGAAGATTAGTTACTCCTTACGACACGGACCAAAAGAAATACTTCAGTTGGCACACTGGGGTAAGGGCAACTGATTTGTACCATGCGATTGCACAACATATTGCAGAACAGATTGCCAGAGAAACCGGAAAGAACGTAAAGGGAGTAGGAAACGGAAGACCCACATTTGAGGACTTACAGAAAAAATTGGGCGAATCTGATAAGGAAAAACTCGCTGCACACCTTGAGAGATTGGAAAGAGCAAGGCGGGCTTGCCAGTGCCGCAGCAGACCCAATGCCATGGCACAGTGGGGATATGATCTTGCGGAAGAAACCAGAGCGCAGACTGCAACTGCACTGCACTGCAACCCAAGAAACGTTTTTTTCGCGAATTCTGCAACCTGCGCAGCAATACCGATATTTCTCGCATTCCTTGACAGATATAAAAATGAAATAGACTCTTTGCAATATGGAAACGAAAGACTTAGAGAAGAAAAATATACCATGCAACCGTTTTTCTATTTCTCAGATATGCTATACCCGACAATAGCCAGGTATCTATTTTTTCCTGATGAAATGCGAAACCTGATTCTGAATATAATGACCCGCCAGAATTACGGTTATCGCTCAGCGCCATTCCGGAAGATCCATCGTGCGTTTCTTGTAGGTCAGTTGGCAGCAAGAACGCATGGACACGTGAATCATGAAGTTTATCCGCAACAATTATCTGAACTGGAAGAACGTCTCTCCCAGAGAATCATTAGATCGGATCGCGGGTTTTTTGAAGGAGAGGGGAAACCAATGGATGTGGTGAAAACGCATTTCTCCAGGCTTGGCACAGACATCGTCATTATGCTTGAGCACATGGACAGGATTCTTGGAAAGGAGTATACTCTGCAAATGATTGACAGATTACGAAGAATCGGTGAAGGAATGTTGAAAAAGCCCCCTCTTATCTTTTTAGACGGATCGCATACATTTGGGGTAGTGAATTATGATGTAACCAAATTATGCGAGGTATATATTGCAGGCTCATCAAAAGGCCTTGCTGCGGAGCCAACAATTGGGATTGGGTATTCAAGAGATGATATATTGGCTTCGATAGAGGAAGCAGTAGCACGCGGCAGAGGCAATGTTTTCAGGGGTAAAGACGACAAATGGCAGTATTATCCTGAAATCGCACTACAGTTCAGCCCTGAAACAAGATTGGGTATTCGGCCAGACGATGTTGAAAAAACCAGATATTGGATTTCCCTTCCAGAACTGGTTTCAATGAATGCTGCCCTATTTGACAGAGCAGAAGAAATGACCACAAGGATTGGATATAAGACATATCATACAGTACTGCAATTCGTAGACAAACTTGAAGGACACGCGGTTGAATCAGCAACCGGTTACTCTACAGGTTCTTGGATAGTAGATCAGATTAGTTCTCCGCTTTTGTTGCTAAATACACATATGCGCCCTCCCGAAGTAACCGGTTCACTGCAAACGGAATTTGAAAGGGGTTTTCTTAGGGATATGCCGAATCATCTGGTGATAGCGATACGCGAGAGAAGAATGCCAGCAGAAAAACTCGCAATGAAACTGAATGGAAAGGGATATTCTGTTTCCGGTCTGCCAAGCGACTTAGCAATGAATACTGGAATTGATGTTGAACAGCTGCTCCGCATATCCTTCCGCCATGATGTTGGACAGGACGTAGCTGGACTCTTGAATGCAATATTCGAGGCCATATACGGACCGCAACCAGGATGCGGATATGTTCAAAATGAAAACGGACTAATAACTTACAAACACCCGTAACAACCTGTTCAAATCCTGCCAGGAGATCAAAGAATCGCATTGCAGTATCCCAGTAGATTCTGGGAAACCTGGATTCTACCAACTCTCTCGCAGCATTGCGGAAATCGAATTTTGGAGGTATTTGACCGACTGCTAAAACAATTGGTTTGAGGCTATCTTCCATTTTTCAAATCACTCGTCATTTCAACAGGATACATGCACTCAATTTGTGCAGGTATTTCTACTTAATGCAACAGTTTAAAAAGCAAACCTGCTAAAGAAAAAATGGCAACAATGACCGGACCGTCCCAGTCTGACAAGTACATGGAGACAAGAGTAGCTTGAGAGTTGCCATCAAATCAATCGTAAGCGCCTTCTCTCGGACCAATATAAAAAACAAGAATTACTCGCTCGGCTTCTCGTATCTGGTATTTTATCCGAAGTTTTCCAATTCGCACTCTATACGCACTATTCAGGCCACTCAGTTTTATAAGATCAAATTCTTGAAAAGGACGCGGAACCACGGAAAGAATATCAAGTAAATGATTTACCCGATCGCGATGCTCGTTCAAATCATCGTAACCCTTCTGTGCGGATCTAGAAAGGATAACTGCGTACATCTCAATCCTTCCTTATATCTGAAAATTTGACAGATTTACCCTGACGATGTTCGCGCAGGGCATCTTCAAGCTGGTCTTTATCCCTTTGCGTGGCTGCGGCTTCGGGGATTAAAATCTGTTCTAGAGATTCTATCTTTTTATGAAGGTATTTCAATTCTGAATATAAAACATCCAGTGTTACATTTTCCATTGTATTCACCTAGTTTATATGGGATTGGAAAATATTTAAACCCACTAGAATAGCTTGAGAGTTGCCATATAACTTATTAAACATTTCAACACAACATACAAACGAACTAATTATGAGGCGAATTTATGAGTTTCAAAACCATGTTCAGGAAAGGATATCCCGCAGGAGGAGAACCTCTTGGTGTCTGCGGGCAAAAATACGAATTGGAAACCGGAATATTCCGAAGCGGTTCAAAAACCGCGATAGCCAAACTCCGCGAATTTCTTGGAACTACGCTTCCTTTCACAGATGGCATGCGTGTTCTGGAGATAGGTTGCAGACAGGGGGCATCTACGCACGGATTGCTTGATGCCGCATCGCCAGCAAAAATAGATGTGCTCGCAACAGACCCTGTAAAGCATGCATTAACTGTGGCACGATTAAGATTTGGCAGAGGGTATCTTGACCATGAAATATTGCGGGTAATGGCACACTGTAATGGAAATCATCCAACCGGAGATGAGGCAAAGAAATGGCTTGACCAAATGCCAAAGGAATTATGGGAACCGCTAATGGCAGAAGCAGGAAAATATAGATCGCATGTAGAATTTTTGGATCCTCCTGACAATCTTTATGTTTATGGCCCATTCCCGCTTGTATATGGATTTCAAGCTGGGCATTGGATAGAAACAAATCCAGACGGAGAATACGCGGGCTATCCAAAGGCAGAACATCTTGAAAATATCGCAAAAGCAGCAGGACCTGGAAAATATATTTATCTTGGATATTCGACTGCATTTTTTGATGTTGACCCAAAATTGAAAGTTGATGGATTGAACCGCTCGGAATACTCGATAGACGCACATCCGTTCTTTAGGCATTATATCGATATTCTTGTCAGAAAAGTCGCAGACGAAACCGGAAAAAGCGAGGAGGAGGTTGTCCGCAACACAGCATTGTACACAAACGCATCGAAGCCGAACGAAGGCGGATTCCGAACACATCTCCAAGGAATCGGACTAAAACTCATATCGGTTATCGGATATCTCGTTACTCCGGGTGCAGAGAAAGTAGTAACCGCAGTTGCGGAATTAAGACCTGTTCATCAGGGATATCTTAATTTTGTTCCGGAACCGGAACGCGCAAGATTGATTGGGGCAAGTCTTGAGGAAGCGAACAGAACTGGCAGCCATCTGATACAATCTGACGCAACAAACATATACGATGTCGTTCCGATGCTGTTGATTCAGAGACTGTGACGACAGCGAACAGAGCAAGAACCCTCTCAACCACCTGCATTTAAATTATTTTCCGCAGATAAACAATCATCTAATTATTTGGGAGGTTATGACATGAAACTAGTTGTAAATGAAGCACCTGCTCTTAAATCGGCAATGGACGCCATAGTGAATCTTGTGGATGAAGGACAGTTTGAAATCACTCCTGAAGGATTATCCCTGCGTGCAATGGACCCTTCACAGATTTCAATGGTTTCCTTTCACATGCCTAAAATGTCATTTGTGGAATACCACGTAGAAGATACTATGAAGATTGGACTAGATATGGCACAATTAAGCAATGTTCTTTCACGCGGAAACAGGGGAGAAAAGGCAGAATTGAGTGTTGAGGAAGGAAGGCTTGTCGTGCGGTTCATAATGGACAAGAAAAAAAGAACGTTCAAAATCCCGCTTCTTGAAATTGGGGAAGGGGTCCAGAGAGAACCAAAGATAGAATTCAAAAGTTTTGTTAAAGTGAACGCTGACGCGTTAAAGGAAGCGCTGAAGGATGCAAAACTTGTCAGTTCACATGTTAGATTTGTTCTTGGAAGTGATTCGTTCATAGTGGAAGTGAAGGGAGACAGCGGAGACATGAAGGCTGAATTTGAAAAAGGAAGCCCGCAGATTGGGGAGTTGAACGTGAATAGCGATGCAAAGGCTACGTTCCCCCTACAGTATCTTGAAGATATAGTTAAGGCAAGCTCGGGTGGGAGTATGGTTACGCTTAATCTTGAAACAGATCGGCCGCTCAGGATTGAATATGAGATGGAAGGTGCAAAGGTTGCGTATTATCTTGCGCCGAGGATTGAAAGCGAGTAGGGTTAAACTATGCAACGACACAAATTGGATGCAGGGCGGCGCACAGCTCCCCGTAGTACAGCCGCAAAGTTATTTCGCGAAAGAGAGCTTATAGATGCAAAGCCAAGGGAAGAACCATGGTTCAGAGGCTGGCAGGATATAGGTATAGGCTGCTCCCATACTGAGGGTACGACAGATCTGCTTGTTGAGTTGCATCGTAAGCCTGAGCGTGTGGATAATATAAAAGAATTGCTTTGCAAACCAGGCCTTGTGAGCGAGGTACGCAGAAAAATTGGAAAAGCACTGGAAGGCAATAAAAATCCTGTACGGTTTGCAGACTTTGTTAGGGCTCAGGCAATCCACGTCCTTTACAATTGCCTTAAGTTCGAGGATAGACGGCGTGAATTAGGACGAGGTATATTAAAAGAGAATCTAGAACTTTCCTTATGCGCAAGAGAGGCGTTGTTTAAAGTAATACACGCACCGCTTCCAAAAACCGAACTGCGCAAATTAAGGGCAATGATAATACTGAAAGGCTGTGAAATGGGGGGCGCACGGGCGCGCGAGATAGTGGATGCATGCAAAACACACCAGCGCGGCAAAGAGCTTTGCAGTCAATGCTATCCGTTGCCTACCGAGCTGGATACGTCCGATGTGAGTACTTTGCTTGCACAGGGCAGGGGATTATTAGATACCTTCAATAAAAACCTCAGAAAAACCTTTGGAATGATTGATCGTGACCCGAAACAGCTGGACGGTGTATCTATGTTATTAGACTGTCGACAAGAGTACTATCCGGTTCCTCAAAATGCGGCAAAATTGCTTCTACTCAGCACCTTGCGCAAGTACAATGTGGCTGCGCATGCAATGGATCTGCTATATGATCTTATTGTGTATCATCCCATGGGCGATTATCATTCGTTAGAAACAATCGCAACCGCAGGCCGCCGGCTTTTAAAAGATCTGGATAAAAGGCAAAGAGCCAGGATAATGGAACCTGTTAAAACATGCGAAGCTATTCTTAGATTTAGTTCTAGTAGGTCTAATTACTGAGTCGCGCCTCGAGAATGCCGAGAGTTCTGCCTGCCTCGCAGGCTGATGAATCGGCCCACAACAATTCTATTTTTTATGCTTGAAATATGCCCGTAGCGGGCGCGCTGCCCAGAAGGAGCTATCCAAGAAGAAATTCAGAAGCAGAAATAGAAGAAAGGCAAAACTGAAAGTCGCAAAAGTTTATGCCAAAGCAGCAGATACGAGAAAAGACTGGCTGCATAAGACTGCCAATTCATTACTTGTCAAATATTCCATGATTGCATTTGAAAAGCTTGATGCGCAGGGAATAGCAGAAGAACACGGCAAAGGTGTATCAGATGCAGGATGGGGAATATTCACAAATATGATTTCCTACAAGGCTGAAAGTGCTGGTTGTGAAGTGGTATTTGTGAATCCTAAAAATACGTCTAAAGATTGCAGCAAGTGCGGAACCTGTGTGCCAAAAGGATTATGGGAAAGCATAATTGCCCTTCCTGTGGTCTCAGTATGGACAGAGACCTCAATGCTGCGATAAACATGCTCACAAGAGCTACGGCAGGAATTGCCGGAAGTAACGCTTCTGGAGACGAAACAGTAGTTCCGTCATTGAAAGAAGAAGCCATAACCTCGGCGCATGTTGAAAACGACGATTCGTTTTCAATAGTTGAGAAACACAAAGTTTCTCAGCAAGCCAGGTTAGGGTAGTTCACATGCTCACTGCAATAATCGCGATACTTCTCAAAACGCGACGCTAAACCCGAAACAGTCAGATTGACAGCGCCACAACAGCCGAATCCTCTGGTGAAGGCATTGAAAGATAATCCCCAATAATCTTTTTCTTTCCGAACATCTGGCCACGCGCATGCTCATATATTGAAGTCGCAACTTTCTGAGGATTCGGACGGTCAATAGAATTAATGAGTTCCGCAATTGTTTCCTCTCCGGATGCTGCAGTTATCGCTCCATTCTTGCAACGGAAAGGTAATTGACGCCAGACTCCATCGCTCATAGCTACGAGCATATCTAGATCTGTGAGGTCGGCCAGCCCGATATTCGGACTGCGAAGCCGGAATTCCGGATGAAGAACGCGCTTGCCAGAATATTTCCCGCGTATTTGCTGACTAAACGAGCCTACATACACATGGGGGAATTCCGCCTCTCTGGAAAACACGGATTCGTTTATGTGAATTCCTTTGTCGATTGAACCGCAAATTCCATCATCTGTGGTAAGTTTTGTCACAGATGCCCCAGTTCCCCGATCTGTTGAAACTCCATAAATGCGCGAATCCCCTAAATTAAGATAAGCAAGCCGCTTTCCGAAAACAACCCCGACAGATGCTGTTGCCCCACCAAAATTTGTCATACTATCGCTAATAGTGGCATCGGCTTCGTTGGCATATTTTGTCAGGATATGAAGAATCTGATTTGCATCTTCCACATTGCGAAGCTTCTCGACGTACTCTTTCAGAACACTTAGTGCAAGTGCAGAAGGCCGACTTTCCTCACCCTTTCCATCAACAAAGCCGTCAAATATGCCAAAAACAGCGGCACGTTTTCCCCGATGATAAAGCTCCTGGAAAAATGCTGCATCTCCTGATTTAACCTCGCCTTTTTTCTTTGGTTTTTTATCAACAATCGCTGAAGCAGAACAAAATTCAAGATGCTCGGATGCAAGCTCGGTAACATCCGCAAGCTCAATTACGGCGCCATCTGCAAAAAATTCCTCGTTGAAATCACATCTGTCAAGCATGTCAAGCAGTTGCGCTGCTTTTTCCTTGTACTGCCTGCGCAGTCTGCGGGACTGCGAGCTTTCCCATGCATGGCCTTTTTTCATTAAGGCAATAAGCCGGTTCATTACATCCACACGAGAGCGGGCGCGATCCATATTGTAAATAAGAGCGAAACGATCCATATCCTTCTTTGCAACAAAACATCGTTCTTCGAAGGATTTTCCAACAGCCCGTGCAACGATTCCCTTGTACTGGATATCTGAAAGAACGCGCTCATGGAGCCGTATTTCCGGTTGCTGAAGCTCATCTGGAGCGGAAAGTTGTGCGAGACCGAACTCTTTTTTCTCAATTTGTTCAACCAGCATTCTGTGCTCTAGCACTTTTGCACGTACGGCATGAGATAACTTGGTCATGAACAGTGATTCTACTATTAGATTTATAAATGTAATCCGCATATTTTGATTATGAAAAGAGAGCTAATACTAATTTTTGCAGCAATGATATTATTTCTTTCAGGATGCATCACCCAGACATTTACACAGAAAATGGAGCGTGACGGAACTTCTGTTGTTGAAAGCAAGACAAACCTCGTACAATACCCAGGTTATCTAAAACTCATAAATGACGAATTCAAGAAAAAGGATGTCACGGGAGAGATTGCAACTCTGATTGAAACTGTATGCCGGGGAATTGAAGAAAAAGATCCTCTGACAAAATGCAGTGTCGAGGACCTTTCACTGGTAATGAAAAAAGAATTCACCACAAAGGATGGATATTACACGTTTGAAGCAAAGGAAGGTATTCCATATACTACTTACACGCTAAAGGTAAATAAAATTCCGGTAGATAAATTTTCCAAGGAATTACAGGCACAACAGAAAATAATAGCTGCAAGTCCATATGGTTCTGGCATACCACTGAAAATGTCAGCAATAGATCTGAGAAAAGCCGGGGACACATCTATTGCAGCACAGGGACTTGAACAGGTGCAGGGAGTAAGTTTGATTTATGCAATTGAAATGCCAGGAGAGATAGTAAAGGCAGAAGCTGGAGCATATTTTGCTGGTATTTCCGGAAACACTGTGGAATTCGACTTATTGGATGTGATGAAAAACTCTTCCCCGCTTGTTGTGGAATCCCAGGAAATAAACGTGCTTTGGATAGTTGTTATAATCGGGATACTGGCACTGGTAGTGGTTGGACACTTGTTCTTTGCAAGCCAGAAAAAGAGTAGATAGTGCAATTTCCCTTTTCCTTTGCATTTTTAATTATTGCCCGAAAAATAAAATCGGATGAACCAAGGCTTCAATGATATGACAAAAAGATTTGCCAAGCGTATGAGAAGCTAAGGGGACTGGTCTTATCTTAATTTTCTCCAACAATAGCTCCAATAATCTTCTCTGAATCAAACCGCTCAAGGTCAGAATAGCCCTGCCCGGTTCCGATATAAGAAATTGGAACCCCGGTAGCATGTGGAATTGAAATAACTGCTCCACCCTTTGCATCGCAGTCCAGTTTTGTGAGAATTACCCCATCAATCCCACCAAGTTCTTTGTTAAATTCATTTACCTGATCGATTATTGCACTTCCTGCAATGCTTTCACCAACGTAGAACTTTAGTTTTGGCTGGATGACGCGAACCATTTTCTTAAGTTCTGTCATAAGGCTCTGGTTTGTTTCCTGTCTTCCGGCAGTATCTATGAGTACTACATCAATGCCACTGGCTTTTGAATGATTGACAGCATCGAATGCAACCGCGGTTGGATCACTTCCATAGGGTCGTTTGATTACTCGCACTCCAAGGCGATTTCCATGAACTTCCATTTGTTCGATGGCAGCTGCCCGGAATGTATCGCTTGCAGAGAATACTACTTTGAGACCATTGTCAATGAGCAGCTTTGCAACCTTTGCAATAGTTGTTGTCTTTCCTGCACCATTAACCCCAAGGAACATTATTGGGATTGGCTTTTCTGATTTGTTAACAAAATCAATAATATCTGCCCCTTCTTTTTCCCCGGAAATGCGAACAAGAGAGGATTTGATCATGTTGCGAACAGACTTGCTGACATCCCCGCGTTTAACTTTCAATCCAACAAGTTTCTTCTCCATCTCCTGCTTGATTTCTTCAGTAACCGAATAGGAAACATCGCTTTCCAAAAGATCCATTTCAAGCCCGTCGAGAAGGTCGGAAACATCGGATTTTTGGATTTCTATTTCTCCGAAAACAAGGCCTTTTATATGACCTGCAAGACCAAGCTTTACTTCGGCTTTTCTTTCGGGTTCTTTTATTTCTGGTCTTTGCACAGTTCTCTCTGGTTTTTTCTCTGGTTTAGGTTCTGGCTTTTTTTCCTCTTTTTTTTCTTGTTTTTTCTCTGACACTTTTTCTTCTGGAACGGCACGAACTTTTTTTTCTTCATGATTTGGTGTTGCGGACTCTTTTTTCATCTCCGGGATTTTTACCGGTTTTTTCTCTTCGTGTTTGATTTCCGCGTCTTGTATTTCCGCACGCGCTAAAGGTTTTAGTAATGGCTTTGGAATAGGCTTTTGGATTTGTGACTCTTCGGAAACGGGTTTTTGTTTTTCCGCAATTGACACTGATTTTTTAATTTCCGCAATGAGTGGCGGAGCTTCTATTTCAAACTCCTTTTTTGCCTCGACTTGTTTTTTTTCCCCGGATTCTTTCTTTTCTTCAATCAATTCTTTTGGAAGTTCTGTTGGTTTTTTCTCTTCTTCCCGCTTTGTTAATCCGCCGATAAAACTCGAAATCTTTTTCTTTAGAAGATCAAACATGGTTGAAGCACCCGAATGGTCGCATTGAAGGATATTGAAGGATATTAAAAAATATGAAAAGAAAAAAAGATTATAAGTAATCTTCCCCGATATTTTCTTCGACTCTCTTATTAAGAGCCATTTCTGATTGGAGGGTTCCGAGTTTTGTTCCAATGGAATTAAGCTTTCCGCTTATTCCACCAAATTCTTCTTCCAACCTGTGCAATGCTTTTTCAGTGGACTCAATTCTTCGCGCAAGTTCCCGGGCAGCTTCCTCTCGACCCATCTGGACAAGATAACCTGCGCCAACCGGAACAAGGAGTGTGTGCGAATTTATATCGGAATTAAGAAATGCTCCACCCCCTATTGGAACAAGAGATTGACCGTCCTTAAGATTACTCGCAGTCCTTTCCGCATTTTTAAGGTCAAGAAGAGTAAGCGTAATGCGCTCCATTTCGCGCTGGAGAAGCCTAAGCTGTTCTCTGTAAACTGCAACTTCGTATGAAAGCCTTTGTCTTTCTTCTTCAACACCAGATGGATTGCCAATTACCATTTATGCACCCTTTTGTACCGTTTTTATTGAAACGTTCGTCCTTTTTAACCCATTCTGAGAACCAAACAGCTTCAGGATTTTTTCCCTTGCATCGTTTTCGGTTTTTGCCTCAATTTCCTTTACAAATGGCCTTACGCCAGAACCGAGCTTTATTGAACCAGATATTTCAAATTTCATAGTTTTCACCTCAGTACAAAAACATATCCCGATCCAATTTTGTTTGTTGGATCGATCTATTCAGAACCAATGGGATAAACCACATAAACCAGAATCGGTATTACTTAGTTGGTTCTGAATAACATATGAACTCTAAACTATTAGTCCTAATGCCTCCTCAATTCTTCCAAGCTCAAACGCACTTGTTGCCGCGCCGGCCACATAGCCTTTGTCATTTGCAATTACGCCCAAGGTAACAAAACCTGTACCCATATTCGCAGTTCCCTTTGAACCGCGAACTTTTAGTGCGCTTTCTATTGCTGAAAATTCCTCTTCGCTTGTCTTGAAGTGGGTCAAAAATCCCTTGTTGGTTGCAATGCAGCAGCTTCCGATAGTATGATATTCTGCGATTTGCATCTGAACAAGTTCAACTCCAAGTGCATCCTGCATTTTCAGGACTTCCGCATGTTCGATACGGTCGCTCACAAGGCCGCCTTTGTCATTGACAACAATATTATTGCCATGTGCATTTTGGATTTCTTTGGAACGATATACATTCAAACCGGAGTTCTTAAGAAAAGACATCTCTTCGTTTGTAGTTATATTCGGAACAACCATTCCATTTGAATTCATTACGCAATATAGACCAGAAATATTTGATTCCGCAATTGATGTTTTTATCACGGACGTGCCAAGTCTTTCCGTTATGATATCAACCATCTTGTCTTGTGCATCAACTGGAACGATTGTTATCGAATTATTCGTTTTTGCAAACATACCCACCCAGGGATTTCCGTAATATGCTATCGAGTTCATCTAGAAAACCTTGGTTCGATTCAAATCATTTTGCTTCCTTCTCATTGATTATTTTTGGAGCAGATGGTTCTGGTTTTTGTGCACTTTTGGCTTTTGGTTCAGCAACCTTTTCTTCTTTCTTGTCAGTTTTTTTCTCTTCTTTTTTAACTTCGGTTTTTGGCTCTGATTTTTTTTCAGCCTCTTTTGCGGCTGGCTTTTCTTCTTTCTTTGCCTCAACTTTTTTTACTTCATCGGATTTCTCATCAGGAAGCCTTACCACAACTTTTTCTCCTTCCTTGGAAACCTTAAACTTAAGATGACGAATTGGATTCGCGGCCCCGTAAGTCCAAATAAAATTATTGAGTGCGGTACTTAATCGCACACTCGAAATGGCGGATTTCGAATGTCTTGCGACAAAAGTTTTTATGAGCGATACTGCCCGTCCGGTTCTTTTTTCCCTGGAAACCTTGTAGGCGTCTCCAAGACCCATTGAGTATAATACTTCAGATTTTACTTCGGATTTGTGTTCTGCGGTCATAAAATTCCCTCCTAATGATCATACTCCTAAATTACTCTTTTATTCTGAGCTTATCTGTTCTCCAGGTACGCCTTTTGTTGTTTGCCTGAACCTTTCGTTTTGTCCTTATTGTAACAAACACAGGCAGACGTTTATTCTGCCTTTCTGCTTTTGCAAGACGCATTTTCTTTGTTAATCCTTTATGTCCCATCAATATCACCCATAATTTTCATGCATGATGAACATGCGCTATTTTCTTTCAAACGTAATTTTTGTCTCCTTTTCGTTTTTTTCCTTGATTGTACGAAGAACCGCGAGAAGTTCCTCTTCGGTTATTTTTCTCTGGAACCGTTGAAAAACGCGCAAAAGATATTGCACGGCCGCAGTAAACATCTGCTGATTTGCCATTTTAACATTCATAATCCGGGCATACGCAGGCTCATTGAGTATCATGCGAAGAGTCGATTTCAACTGCTCTTCTGCTTTTTTTGCTTCTGCGAACTTTTCCTGATTCTGCATCTTTCTTTTTCGGATATGCTCAGCACGTGCGTCTTCATCTTCCATTTCCATCGCCGATTAGCCGCTCAATTCCTTTGCTACAGAATCAAGGAGTTTTCTTCCTTTTGCACTCAAAGATCTTCCAGGGTTTTTCTTGACAAGCAAACCGTGCTTTTCCAAGGCCTGCATTGCCTTTCTTATTGTTGAACCACCGGCTGGAGCATTATGTTCTGGCTGTACACCATTGTTCTTTCTTCCACCATAATGTCTGCGCAAACGATTTGTTCCGATGACATTGCGGACATATGCCTGCCTTAAGACTGACGCACAGCGGATAAACCAAAAATCCGCCTGATCGGGAAGACGTTCTGCATGAGAACCTGTCTTTACAAGACCAACAAATGCGGGCTTTTCAATACCCATCTTCTTCAGTTTGTCGGCAACACCGCCGATTAATTTATTCGCATCAATATCCAACGCAATTACCATATCGAGTTCACCTTCTAATGATTCATTTACAAATTGGGTTCGATACCCTGCTGTTTGCAGTGCACACAATTTGTAAAGATGTGACCGAATGAGTTCTTCGGTCACTCTGATTTGCATGGGCTCATATGCACTAGATCCACTAACTAATTAGCTAATCCTCGCCTCCCAGTTGCAACTCAGAGAGGTTTATGTAATTAAGAAGAGGCGGTTATTTAAAGGTTTCGAGATGGGTAATTATACATGCAAGAACTATTCAAAGGAGTTTATTTCATAGATAAATTTCTTTCCACAAAAAATGCTGTTCCGGGAAAGGCAGTTTATGGGGAAAGACTTATACGCGATGGTGGAACAGAATACCGCGCATGGGATCCGTTTCGTTCAAAGCTGGCTGCGGCAATCAGAAAAGGAATGAAAACATTTCCATTTGCCGAGGGAGTAAAGGTTCTTTATCTTGGGGCATCAACCGGAACCACGCCATCGCATGTCTCTGACATTGTTGGACCGGATGGCGAAATTTACGCGGTTGAAATTTCAGCGCATTGCATGAAATCGCTCATAAGGCTCGCTGAGCAAAAAGGACGAGAGAATATAATACCGATTCTCGGGGATGCAAACAAACCAGATTCATATGAGGAAGTCGGAGAGGTAGAAGTTATGTATCAGGACGTATCCCAGCCGAACCAGGACGAGATTCTGATTAAGAATTCCGAAATGTTCCTGAAAAAAGGCGGAATCGCGATGATTGCGATAAAGAGTCAGAGTATAGACGTAACCAAGAAGCCAGAGGAAACATTTGCCGGAGTATTGGACAGTCTTTCCACTCATTTTGAAGTTCTGGAGAAAATGAAATTAGAGCCGTTTGACAAGGATCATTTGTTTGTGGTGCTGAGGAAAAAATAACATTTTTATTTCCTTGCCCACATGTTATTATTTGGATTTTTTTATGGGAGTAGTAACCAAGAGTAAACCCGCAGCAGGAGTGCCGCAAGCCACATCTCAACCGCGCGGATTTGCAGAAACAGCCAGGGTTAATGAGCGTATGCTGGAACCTATAATAGGAAGACGTACATCTCTCTCAGAGTTTCTTACTCCTAGAGAAGAGCACCTGTTACGCAGTCTTGCAAGAAACAATTTTTGCGATGCCGAGACGCTTTCCGAAATGAATGGCATAACCCTCAAATCATTAGGCTTTTTGCTCTATCGTATCAGGTGCAAGTTTGTAGTGGTCGGCAGGCAATTTGCAGCTAATTTTGGAACTGTGATTGACAAGTCAGCTACTCGTCCGCACTTATTTTCTATCAATCCGGCTGTTGCTACAGTGTTTGGACTGGAACCCTCAAAGACCGCCCCGAAATTTTCGGATGCGTTTGCCGGAGAAGATGCAAAAGTTCTACAAGGCCTTGCCACAAAGGACGGACTGATTGCATCTGAAATCGCAGAACTGGCAAAAATAAATCCACTTAGCGTTAGCAGATATATGGATCGGCTGAATGCGCGGTGTCATGAATTCGGCTGGTTGGATGCGGTTGTAGCTGAAGCAATTAATCAAAGGCTTCACAGATATGTGTTAAATCCGGCCTTTGCGGCAATTCATGATTTGGAATGTAGTGAAAGGCAAAACCTAAATGTGTATTTTACACGAAGGCAGCGGCAGGTGGTCCTTTGGCTGATGAGAAATCCATTTTCCAGTTCCCAGGAAGTAAATATGGTGTTTGGTCTGCACAAACAGAATGTTTGGAGAGAAATATGCATTATAAGAGAAAAGTGCCTTGAACTAGAAAAGCAGTTTGGGAGGGAGCGAAATGCCCAACCATTTTTTATGGAAATAAGTGGCACCCATCTTTATGGATTTTCAATAGAGTTTTGCAAATTGTTTGGTCTGAAGTACGTTAAACCGGATCCGATGAAAGTGCTACGGTCTAAAAGGCAAAGGCAGGTATATTCCCATTTGCAAGCGCACCATGGAGAAAGGGCGACTGATAGCTCCGCGGCTCTTGATATTGGACTTTCAGACTTTATTAATTGTAGGGGGATAGTCAGAAAAAAACTCGTAGAGGCTGGTCTGGAACTGAAAAGCACATTTGTTCCACCTGAGTTGCGAGCCGTTCTTATAAATATAAGGAATAAGACAGGAAAATGGGATCATGGGAGTTTACGTAAGTGTGCAGAAAAACAAAAGAGGCTTACAAGATGGCTGGACCAATACAAAACTATTGAGGAGGCTATCCGTGTAGTACGCGATTCGCTTACTCCCAACGACAGTCAAAGAATTTTTGAAAGCGATTTATCTGCATTGGAAGATGTGGGGGAGGATAAGTTTGGATTCAGCTGGCCAGATATGGAAAAGGCATGTCGCTACGCATTGCTTATTCGTCATGCAAGTCGTGCAGATTTGCTTGAGATATTGAAAAGAAATATGCAACCAGACATTGAACAGTATATTAGACAGATAAATGAGTGCAGCAGAAGCTAAAACCAAAACTCTTATAACTCTGACGTGAGATAGCATTCCGGGGATTGATATGGCTCAAATTCTAATGATTATCGCCCAGAAGGATTTCAGAGACGAGGAATTGCTTATACCAAAGGGGATTTTTGAGGCTGCGGGTTATGGAGTAAAGATTGCAAGTTTATCCCGTGCAAAGGCAACCGGAATGATGGGCACAGTGGTGCATCCGGATTTCGGAGTTGGGGAAACCAATTCCGGGTTTTACGACGCAGTGATTGTTGT
>Ga0209211_10005566_pt1 | contig 18733 bp, 20 predicted proteins | sample RifGroA2_FD_183992 | JGI IMG/M metagenome (GOLD analysis project Ga0209211, IMG submission 183992) | Groundwater microbial communities from Rifle, Colorado, USA - Groundwater A2 (SPAdes) (version 2) | ecosystem: Environmental > Aquatic > Deep subsurface > Groundwater | place: Rifle, Colorado... | reverse complement strand
GAAAATTAAAAAAGAAATAACAAAAATTATTACTAAATTAGTTTGAGAAAACGAAACAATCTTAAGGGAGCCTAGTAAGAATACAATGTAAGAGAAGATTGAAAGTCCAATAATTTTTGCAAATATGTATCCCTTATCAAAGAACTTTTCAAAAAATAAAAAGGTGAATGGAAGAAATGAAAAACCTAAAATAAAAATAAAAATAGCCCAGATTAATAAATAATATAAATCAGCTGTCATCAATTTATTTTATAAAGTTTATAATTTTGACTTTTATATACTATAGTATAGTTTCGGGCAAAATAATTCTCGTTCATTCGAAAATCTCCCCTTTCAGCCTCTATAACCCATAATTATTCCACGTCCTCCAAGAGTGGGGATTGGATTATTATGCTGGTCAGAAGTTAAAAATAATGAGTTCTTTGCTGTATTTTCTTTAACGAATCTTGCGAGATCAACGTCTTCCCTAGAAAACATTTGCCATGAAACGTAAGTTTCTCTGTAGACTGAGAGAAAACCTGAAAGTGTAAGGGATATTAATAGGGGGAGTATTAAGAATACAGCTTTCTTAGAAAGTTTTTTTATAATGTAATCTAGTAAAAATACAGTTAATATACAGCTGAGTAAAAACGTATAAAGCATAATTTTCATATTGTCATAGTTGTGGGGTTGAAAAATAATTATATTCGTTAAAATAAAAACTAAGAAAAATGGAAGAAAAAAATTTCTGATTTTTCGGGGGGCGATCAAAAATGATAAAAAGAATATAAATAAGTGTGGGGAAAGATTTTTTATCCAAAACCAAAGTATTGATTCGTTAGGATCTCTCATCCACCCAAGATAGATTCTTATAAAATTTGATTTATCTATAGGAGATATTAACAGTAATTGTGGGGTGCTTATAATTATAATTATCAGAAAAAATTGTATCCAGTTTTTTAAAGTCCTTCTCCTATAACCTCTTGCAATAAAAATATCAATTACGGACAAAAATACAGACGCCATAGAAATTGCTGCAAAACTATGAACATGAGCTAAAGGAAGGATAGAAATGAGAAATGCTGCTTTTAATAAGTCTTTTTTTCTTCTTTGATCAAAATATTGCCAAAGAAAATAAATAGAGGCAATTCCTATTAAAAGTCCCAGAATGATTGCCCTTTGGGGAAGAATATAATCGGCAATGATATTTGAGAATCTAATATTGTAATCAGCAAGATGTGCGTATTCTTTTTGCATATTATTTAAAAAAGAGAAAAGAGAGTGCGAGCTAGCCATTTTATCTTGCCAGAAATAATAAACACCAAAGATTGAGCCGTTAAAGAAAAAAAGGAATGGCACAAAAAAAGATCCTACTTTAGACTTGGTCATTTTGTAAGATAGAGCATAAATAAGAATAATAACGCCTGCGAGCATTATTAGACTTGGAATAATGAGAGAAAGTCTTAAACTAAACCCCGATTTCAAAAATATGGAGCTAATGAAATCCATTAAGAAGGGATAATTAAGCTTGACTCCGGAATATATAGGGGAGCTTTCTAAAAGACTTAGACCTCTTTCAGAGAAATTAGTTATCAAAGAAAGATGCATAGCCAAATCAGCCCACGTAGAGCCACCAGAATATAAATTACTTCCAATCGGATTTAGCATGTGAGTTGAAAGAAGGTAAAGAAAGAGAAAGGAAAGTAAAATCGTCCCGATTATAAATAATTTATGCGAATGTAAAAATCTAATAGATCGACCTTGCATCTGTAGATTTTATCAAATAATGCGGCTGGCTAGGAAGAAAACCATAAGCCCCATAAGAATGGTTGTTAATCCTACTGCACCTAAATTTATTAAATTATTCGCTCCCGTTGGTGGAAAAGGAGTAGGAGAGCTACTTGCTACAGGCGATGGTGTCTCCTGTGAAGAAGGAGTTACCAGAAGTGTGGGTGTGGGAGTAGGCGATATTGTTAGTGTCTGACTGATTGAAGGATTTGGGCTTGGAACTGGAGTAGCACTTCCTGATGGGGTAGACTCTGTAAATTGGCTACCTTGGGCATAAACCGTAAATTTTCTAGTGATTCTTGTTATAAATCCATTTTGATCGCTAGTCGAAATAGTAATAGTATGTTCCCCGGGAGATAGATTTTTATTTGGTCTAAAAGCCCAATTTCCTAAACTGTCAGCGCTTACACTAGTTTAGCGCTTACACTAGTTTTTAGGTTTTCATCTGAATGAATCTCTATTTCCACTTTTTGATTTGGACTTACAACTCCACTAAACTCGGGTTTTTGATCTGAAAAAGTTTGATTGTCTTTTGGTACCTCCACACTAGTTTGGTTAGTAGATGAATTTACCTTGTTTTCTGGTAGGGTCGGTTGTGGAGTGGGTGAAGATTCACTTGAAATTATCTTATTTTCTTTAAAATCATAGTTTTGCCCCAACGTAATTACAGGAACAGGATTAATTTGCGAAAGAGAAAGGGTGGTGTTTGAAGAAGTTGAATCCCCAAATACTGATAAGTTTAAAATTGTGTCTTCAGAAAAATCAAAGTAAGAAGAATTATTCTCAGACCTTAGGCTGTTTAGCGGAAGAATATAAGACCCATCGTTTTTCAATAGGACAGATGCTTCTTGTGCCCTATGGCTCCCCATTATCTACAAATCTATCTGTTCCGGAAACGATTGCAAAACTATATTCAGTGGCAGAAGAAAGATTTCTTGTAGTGACGCTGTGTACTTTATAGGGGTTGGGTTTTCCGCTAACTAAATCTCTTTCATCGAGCGCTGTTTGATCAAGATTTTCTCCTTTGCCAAAATTAACAGAACCCAGAACAGAGTCATCTGTTAGATAAGAAACAGTAAAAGAACCATCTGTAATATTCGTAATTTTTACGTTTTTAGGAATATTTGAGCCCCCTGCCTTAATTCTAAAAAGTGTTGTTTGATTGACTAAAAAAGTTGTAATTATAATTCCTGCAAATATAAATACTATTCCTAAAAGCGTCGGAATTTTTTTGCTCCAGATTGATTCTCTCATTGCAATAAATCTCCTTCCGCTGAAGCCACTGGTGTGGGTTCAGCTGCCTGACTAGCAGAAGTTTCACTAGAAGTACTTATTTGATAGATGGGTTCTACTTCTATTCTTTTTTTAATATTTTCTATTGCACCCGTATCAAAAGTGCCTGAGATCGGTTGAATTTGAACGGAAAGCGGACTTGAAATAGTTGACGCGACTAAATTATGATAAATGCTAAATATTACCCACAAGGCAGTAATAATAAAAGCCGGGATTACAATTAAAATTATGTCTTTCTGTTTCATTTTATTTTTTGAAAAATGAATTTCCTTTTAAGTTTAAGACTAAATTTGAATTATCTGAGGACGTTTTAGTAAGAGAAATAGATTCAAAAGATATGATCCTTCGCATTCGAGATAATTTTTCAATAAAGTTATAAAGGTTTTCATAGCTTCCTTCTGCAGTTAAACTAAATACGAAAGAAGAGTAGCCAAGCGGAGTGTCAGCTTTTGATACCTCTACCTCAAAGACCTGAGTTCCAGTTAAATTAACATTTTCTGAAACAGCAAAACCTTGTATATCAGCAACGAGTATAGGGGCATCAGGATTTTCAGGAATAGCTTTTAATACTACCTCTAAATCTTTTTCTACCTCTCCATATTCATTTTGAAGACTTTGTAAATTTGCAATTTTTTGTTTTAGCTGTTGTTCAACAAACTGGTCGTCTTTAAGTTCCTTTTTAAGCTTTGCAATCGTACTAAGAGTAGGATTAATTGCAAATAAAGCAAAAAAAGTTAAAGCAACAAACGTAAATACAACAGTTACAAATTGTTGAGTTTTTTCTTTTTTAAAATCAGGCAAATAAGCTACGTATGTAGCGCTGGGAATTTTTTTAAAAAAATTAAGATTAATTTTTTTCATTTGTTTTTAGAGTACAGCTTATGTCGACTGAAATTGATGATTCAGATGCCTTATTTTGTACACGGTTTATATTTATTGTGTTTATTTCTTTGTATCTCTTAAGAGAGTTAATAAAATCAGTTAATGAGTTTATTGATTGTGCGCCAACACTAATATTTAGGGATGTATCAGACAATGAAAGCGATTTAAGATTAACTTCTGGGGGGACCATTGAAACAACGTCATTGATAATTTTTGTTTCTGCAGGAGCCATTACAGATAAAGTTTCAGAAGCGAGCAATCTTTGCTGCAGATTTCTATATTTATCCTCTCTGTCTTTTAGATAACTTACAATAGCTTGTTGTTGTTTTATTTTTTCTCTCGTGTCAATGATTTGTCTATCGAGAGTAAATCTATAAAGAAAAGTGAAGAGGGCCACTATTTCTACTGCTATAACCAGTCCGCGTCCGATGGTAAGCGCCCACTTAATAAATTCATCAAGAATATTAACTTTTGTCCGAACTAAGTTAATGGATAATGCTTTTGTCACTGCTACTTTTAGTCTAGGTGTTTTTTAATTTAAAGTCAAAGAAAAATAGGAAGATTTAGCCTCGTTTTTTTGATTTATTTGAAGGAAGAAGCTTTGAAAATCTCGACTTAAGTCTTGCTGCCTTATTACTATGAATAATACCTTTTTTTGCTGCCTTATCAATAATTTTGCTTGCTTCACTAATTTTTTTTATTGTAGGAGCTTTAATTGTCTGTTTTACTGCTTTTTTAAGCTTGACTTTTAGGGCTTGATTAAGATTTTCCCTCTTTCTATCTTTTCTTAGTTTTTTTTTCGCAGATTTTGTCACTGGCATAGGCGCATTTTAGCATGCTATACTTTTAATCGCAATACATGCCTAGCGATCTATTCAAAAAAGGAATAAGCGTTTTCACTAAAAGACAGACAAATATTCTATCCGCAGCATTAATCCTAATGGTCACTGTGATTTTGTCGCAGATATTAGGAATTGTAAGACAAAGACTTTTAGTTTCAGTTTTTGGAGCATCAGATACATTAGGAGTTTATCTAGCTTCATCGAAACTTCCCGACTTCATTTTTCAATTAGTAATAGCAGGCGCGCTATCTTCCGCATTTATACCGGTTTTTACTGATCTTTTAGCAAAAAACAAGAAGGAAGAAGCAAATAAAATGGCTTCAACTGTTTTATGTCTTGGGTTATTGGTTTTTTCTTTTCTAGGGTCATTCCTATTTATTTTTGCTCCGATTTTTTTACAAATTCTAAATTTAGGATCAGGCTTTAGTCCTGACCAAATGATACTTATGACAAATTTAATGAGAGTCATCTTGATAGGGGAATTAATTTTTTTAATTGGATCATTTTTTTCTTCGATGCTCCAATCGCATAACCATTTTTTTATACCAGGCATTGCTGCTGCCTTATATAACCTGGGGATTATAATTGGAATTTTATTCTTAAATAAATTTATTGGTATCTATTCTCCTGCAGTTGGTGTGATACTCGGCTCGCTTATATTTATGGTAGTTCAATTGCCTTTGGTTAGAGAAGTTGGTTTTAAATTTAGATTAAACTTTTCTTTTAAAACAGTGGGGATATCCAGTGTTTCAAGACTTATGTGGCCTCGAACCTTATCAATAGTGGTTTTTCAAATTGGAACAATTATTACTCTTTCTTTAATATCTTTCATCCCACAAAGCGGAAGAAATTATGTTATTTTTGATTATGCACAAACACTAGCCTTTGCTCCGATTGTCCTTTTCGGGCAAACAATTGCTCAAGCAGCCTTTCCTATATTATCCCGAGAAAGACATAATCTCTCTGATTTTAGACAAACCTTTTTAACAAGTTTTAATCAAACACTTTATTTAGTGCTTCCCGTTTCTGCAATACTACTTATTCTTAGAATTCCTGTTGTAAGGCTTATTTATGGAGCGGGACAGTTCGACTGGCAAGCAACAGTTTTAACTGGAAGAACTCTTGGTTTCTTCACTCTTTCAATTTTTGCCCAGGCGCTTTCATACCTTGCCTATAGAGGTTTTTACGCTTTACATGATACCAAAACCCCCCTAATTATAGGTTCGATTACAACTGGAATTATGCTTCTTTTGTCAGCTTTATTCGTTTTAAGCTGGGAGCCTTTCTTTGATAAATTAGCATATAATTACCAAGATTCGATTAGACTAATTCCCACAGGCGTGGAAACAATCGCTCTTGCTTTTTCTATCACTTCAATTTTAAATATCGCATTACTTATGTTTTTTCTTAACCGAAGGGTTGGTGGAATTTTTAATAAAGAGCTTTTTTTCCTTCCACAGCTTAAAATTTTAATATCTGCGTTTGCAATGGGTTTTGCTCTTTATATCCCGATAAAACTATTAGATCAATTGGTGTTTGATACAACACGGACAATAAATCTGCTTCTATTAACCGGCATTTCAAGCATAGCAGGGTTTAGCCTCTATCTATTTTTGACCTGGTTTTTTAACGTTAAGGAAGCAAGCACGTTTCTTCTACTTTTCCGCCATCTTGGAAATTGGAGGGAAATTTTAGGTAAATCACAAAGCATTATTGAAACTAAGCCGTAGATAAAGCATGAATAGTACCTCCAAGATAAGGAATTTTGCGATTATCGCCCACGTTGATCACGGTAAATCCACCGCCCACGTTGATCACGGTAAATCCACGCTTGCTGATAGACTTCTCGAGATTACCGGAACTATTCCAAAGTCAAAAATGCATGAGCAGTTTCTAGATCAGAATCCCATCGGAAGAGAACATGGAATAACAATAAAACTCGCGCCAGTTAGAATGTTTTATAACGGTTATATGTTAAACCTAATAGATACGCCCGGGCACGCCGATTTTTCTTATGAGGTATCTAGAACTCTGGCAGCTTGCGAGGGAGCAATTCTTCTAGTCGATGCCACCCAGGGAATTCAAGCTCAGACAGTCGCTCATTATATTACGGCTAAAAAAGAAGGACTTAAGATAATCCCGGTTATTAACAAAATTGATTTAGAAGCGGCGAGAGTTAATGAAACAAGGAATCAATTATTCGAAGTATTCGGTTTTAAAAAGGAGGAAATTCTAGAGATATCTGCCAAAACAGGAAAAAATGTCTCAAATTTACTCAATGAGGTTTTAGAAAAAATTCCCTCTCCTTACGGTAATGAAAAGAATAGTTTTAAAGCTTTAATTTTCGATGCTGTTTTTGATGAACACAGGGGAGTTATTTTATATATAAAAGTTTTTGATGGGATTTTAGATAAAAATCAAAAAATAAAACTTTATCAAAACGGAACTGAAAGTATAGTAAATGATTTAGGCTATTTTTCTCCTTCGCTTGTTTCCCAAAAAAGCTTAAGTCTCGGAGAAATAGGATACATAGTTACAGGAATTAAGGACATAAGACAAGCAAGGGTAGGAGACACTGTTTTTATTAAAGATAAAGAGATTACTCCGCTTCCAGGCTATTTTAGTCCAAAGCCGATGATCTTTTTTGGTATGTATCCGAAGAATAGCGCTGATCTAATAAAACTTCGGCAATCGCTTTCCAAGATTTCTTTAAACGATTCTTCAATTACTATTTCTGATGAATCTTCAGCATTTTTAGGAAATGGTTTTAGAGTTGGTTTTTTGGGACTTTTGCATGCTGAAATTACAAAAGAAAGAATAGAAAAAGAAAATAATCTTGAAATTATTTTAACAATGCCGCAGATACTTTATAAAAAAGAAGACCCAGGAATATTTTATGAACCCTATGTCCGATTACTAATTTATTCTCCGCAAAAGTATTTAGGATCCATAATGAATTTATGTCAAAAAAGAAAAGGAAAACTAATAGATATAAAGTATTTAGAGGACAATATGATCGCGAAGTATGAAATCCCCTATTCGGTGCTTATTAAAGGTTTGTCCGCAGAATTAAAATCTATTTCTTCGGGATTTGCAAGCCTAGATTACGAACTAATCGACTATAGAATTGCAAATCTTTCGGATATAAATATTTTAATTAACGGTGTTTTAATAGATGTCCTATCCGAAAAGGCCTATAAAGATGAAGCAGCGTCAATCGCTAGGAAGAAAATAACTAAACTTAAAGAAAGTTTGCCGCGTCAACAATTTAGACAAATAGTCCAGGGAGAGATTGGAGGAGTAGTTATTGCAAGAGAGGAAATTCCGCCTTTTAGAAAAGATGTATTGGCCAAAATGTCTGGTGGAGATAGAACAAGAAAAGACAAACTTTTAGATAAACAAAAAAAAGGAAAATCGAAACTTTTACAAACCTCAAAAATAGAGATTCCTCAAAATGCTCTTTACGCTCTGCTAAAAGAAAATTAGAGAACTAGAAAAAGAAATGCTCCCAGGACAGTAAGCGCTATTCCCAAAACTCCAGCCGCAACAACTGTAGCACTAGGTCCTGTCGGCGGAATAGGTGTAGGACTCGGAGTTGGAGAGATAGAGGGACCCGTAACAATAATTTGTTGACTGCAATCACTCTCGGAGCTAGTATTATTATCATTATCTGTTAAAGTGGCCTGAGCAGTAAATGTTCCAGGCTCGTCATAAGTATGGAGCAGTAAATGTTCCAGGCTCGTCATAAGTATGAGTGACCTGAGCATTAATTGATTCGCTGCCGACTCCCCCTGAGTCTGTAATATCCTCGATATTTCCGTCGCCAAAATTAAAAGTAACTTTAGTAATAGTTCCGTCTGAATCATCCCCGGTAGTAGTTAGAGTCACGGCAAAGGGCGCATCGCCCTGACTTTCTCCTTCAAGAGTTAGTCCGGAACAAATAGGAGCAGAGCCAGTTGCCGGACTTGCCCCAGCGGTGGGCGAAGTACTTGGAGAAGCAGAAGGACTATTAGTGGGAGAGGGAGAAGTGATGGGAATTGTAGTGGGCGTCGCTGTAGCTGTAGGAGTAGTTGTTGGCGTAGGAGTTGGGCTAACCTCTCCGCTAATTTGAACAGTAGCTCCTTGAGAGCTTGAAAGAACGCTTACATTACTCGGATCAGTTCCGCCTAAAGAGCGAACAATAGTTTGGGTTTCATCAAAACTAAGCCTGGTTCCAGTAGTTTCAGTCGGAGCAGAGGCAACTAAATTAATCGTACCAGCTTTTGTTATTTGGGTGATTGGCTGGGTTGGATCTTCTTCAGAAAGAGTAATAGAAATAGTATTACTATCAACGTTTGGTCCTGAAAGAACTGTAAGATGAGACGTCGGATTGATTTCAAATAGATTGGGATTATCCTTATCAGCCTCAAGTTTAGTCGAATCATAGGTAATAACTAAATTGATAAAATTAACTTGATTTACACCGGGATTAACCATAATATCAAACGAAACCGGGTCTCCCACCTTTTTGTCAGCTGATGAAGGAGTCAAAGAAAGAACAGTTGCTATTTCAGCTCTTGAGCGCACCTCTTGCTGTTGTTGTACAAGGAAAACTGTAAGGGGAATGGCAATTACCAGTACTGTAAGTATTCCAAGTAAAAGGAGTGACTTCCTCGATAGATGAGGTAGAGAGAATTTTGCCATTTTCAATCTTATCGTATAGAAAATGAGCTTGTTATGTCAAGGAAAGGATATTGACATAAAAACACTTTTGTTGTATAAATTAGCAGACAAAATGTCGGACTGATATTTTGTCTTTTAGTTTATGACATTAAAAATCAATCCACTTCTTGATAATGTTTTAATAAAGCCTCTAGAAGCAGAGAAAAAAACTGCGTCTGGGATAGTTCTTCCGGATAACGCTCGCGAGAAACCTCAAATGGGCCAGGTTATGGCTGTAGGCCCAGGTCATAGAAATCCTGAAGGTAAAGTTTTGCCAGTTAATCTTAAAGTCGGTCAAAAAGTAATGTATAAGAAGTGGGGAGGAAACGAAGTTAAGGTAGGCGGGGAGGAATGGATATTAGTTGAAGAGAAAGATATTTTAGCTGTTTTAAATTAACAAATTATGGCGAAAAAAATTATTTATTCTGAAGAAGCAAGAGAGCAACTACTAAAAGGGGTGAATGAGCTCGCAGATGCGGTAGCGACGACACTCGGACCTAAAGGTAGAAATGTTGCTTTAGATAAAAAATGGGGAGCTCCTAATGTAGTGCATGACGGTGTTGCCGTTGCTAAAGAAATAGAGTTCAAAGAGGTTTTTAAAAACATGGGGGCTCAATTAGTTAAAGAAGCAGCTAGTAAAACTTCTGATGTTGCTGGAGATGGAACAACGACCGCGACGATATTAACAAGAGCCATAGTTAACGAAGGAATAAAAATGATAACTGCTAGGGCCAATCCTATGATAATGAGAAAAGGTCTAGAAAAGGCTGGAGAGTTTGTCGTTGTAGAACTTAAAAAAATGGCTAAAGCAATAAAAACAGGAGATATTGCGAATGTTGCAACTATTTCCGCAGGAGATTCAGAGCTTGGAAATCTTATTGCGGAAGCACTTCAAAAAGTTGGTAAAGATGGCGTGGTTTCAGTTGAGGAGGGAAGAGGATTAACTACGGAAATTGAGTATAAAGAGGGAATGGAGTTTGATAAAGGTTTTGCCAGCGCCTATTTTGTAACAAATCCAGATAAAATGGAGGCAGAAATTGAAGACCCATATATTCTTATTACAGATAAAAAAGTCTCAAATCTCCAAGAACTCTTACCATTTCTTGAAAATCTAGTCAAGGTTTCCAAAAATCTCGTAATTATTGCAGACGAAATAGAAGGGGAAGCTTTAGCAACTCTTGTGATTAACAAACTCAAAGGAACATTCAATACATTAGCTATTAAAGCACCCGGATTTGGAGATAGAAGAAAAGAAATGCTTGAAGATATCGCTATTTTAACAGGTGGAACAGTAATATCTGAAGATACAGGAATAAAATTTGAAAACGTAACAGTAGAAATGTGTGGGAGAGCAGAGAAGGTATGGGCAGATAAAGAAAACGCCAGAATTATTGGTGGAAAAGGAAGTAAAAAGGATTTAGACGCAAGAATTGCCCAAATAAAAAGAGCAATTGAGACAACTACTTCTGATTTTGATAAAGAGAAACTCCAGGAAAGATTGGCTAAGCTTTCGGGTGGAGTAGCGGTAATAAATGTAGGAGCCGCGACAGAAGTTGAACTTAAGGACAAAAAAGAGAGAGTTAATGATGCGGTTGCTGCGACAAAAGCCGCGCTTGAAGAAGGAATTGTTCCAGGTGGAGCAGTTGCTCTTCTTGATATTTCAAATAGGATGACAAACAAAGACTTGGGAAATCCAAATGCTTCACGAGATGAATTATTTGGATTTGAAATTGTGAAGAATGCTCTTGAAGCACCCTTTAAAAAATTAATGGAAAATGCTGGCTTAGATTCGGGCCAATTAATAGCAAAAGCAAGAGAAGCGTCGGCAAATGGACAAGGATTTGATGTTTTGACACTTGAATCTATGGAGAATGCAACTCCAGTCGATATGTTAAAAGCTGGAATTGTCGATCCTTTAAAAGTGGTTAGAACTGCTGTTCAGAATTCAGTTTCAGTTGCAACAATGATACTTACAACAGAAGCACTAGTTGCCGACGATCCGGATGAAAAGAAAGAACAGGCTCCAGCAATGCCCCCAGGCGGCATGGACTACTAAATTTTTCTTTGCTATATTAAAATATCTATAGCTCGATGCGAAGAAAAATTGCCCTTTTTATTATTCCTCTTATTTTCATAACAATTATTTTTCTGGTTTTTGTTTTAGTTCTTAATAACGATAACGGAAAAGGAGCACTTCAGGTTACCGCTATTCCTCGAAGCACAGTTTATTTGGACGGAAAACTAATCGGACAAACCCCACTATGTCTTTGCGATCTTCCTAAATTTTTAGAATCAAAGAAATACAGTTTAAGACTTGTACCGGACGATACAACTCTTAAACCATTTGAAGAAAAAATAAAAATTAATCCGTCAGTTCTAACTGTTGTCGATCGAACCTATGAAAAAAACAAATCCTCAAGCGGAGCTATGATTACTCTTTCCGAGATAGAGAATAAAGATCCGCAGGTTTTAGCAGTCTCACTTCCTAACAATAGCCTTATTTACTTAGATAGTGATTTCGTAGGCTACACTCCAATATTGTTGAAGAGAGTTACTGCCTCAGACCATGAGATAAAAATAATTAAGGACGGATATAATGAGAAAACCATAAAGATAAGAGCAGTTGAAAATTTCAAAGTAGAAATAATTGCCTATCTTAGTATAAAAGAGGCAAGTCCTGAGGCAAAGATAGCTCCCTCCACTTCCATGGGCACAAAAGTAACCATTTTATCTACACCAACCGGCTTTTTAAGAGTTAGAAGTGAAGCTTCTTTATCCTCTTCTGAAGTAGGTCAAGTTGAGCCCGGTGAAACATTTGATTTAATTTCCGAAAAAGAAGGCTGGTACGAAATTAAATTAGAGAATGGAGAAAATGGCTGGATTTCTTCGGATTATGCCAAAAAAACCTAATTTATCTTCCAACAAAATAAATTACACCAATTACCATTATTACCCAGATAAGAATTGTTAAAAGAAGCGGTTTGTCAGAAAAAAGTACCTTTTCTGGACTTTCTCCCTCATTTTTTTCATAAATATCCTGAAGATAGCGCATAAGCCCGTATACTACTGGGATGATTGTAATCATTAACCATTTTCTTTGAAAAAAAGTAGGCAAAAAATCTGGAAAAACAGGGTCTAAGGGAATATTTATACCTTTAGGATTTTCTAAAAAGGTAAACAAGGAGTAAGAAATAAACGTACCTGTTGCAAAAATTGAGGCATAAACATGTAAAAGTCCCTCGGAATAATGAGAAAGCGTTTGTCTGGTAGCTGCAATATCTATTTTTTTATGTCCCGATATTAAAGTAAGCTCTGATCTTCTTTTGCCGATAGCCAAGAAAAGCGAAATAGATATTGTGGTCAAAAGCATCCATACCGAAATATGAATTCCAGTAGCAAATTCTCCTCCATAAACTCTAATAATGTATCCAGCTGCTATTGCGAGAATATCAATAATTGTTATTGATTTTAAGATTGTAGAGTAAAAGATCTGAAGTAGTATATAAACTACAGCTATAAAGACAAAAGCTGGTGTTATCAGGCTTGAGAGAATAAAAGATAATGCTATCAAAACAAACGCTAATAAAAGAGCAAATCCCGGCTTTATGTCTCCATGGGCAATTGGTCGAAATTTTTTAAAAGGGTGAAGACTATCCTTTTTTCTATCAACTATGTCATTTATAATGTAGCTTCCTGAAGATAATCCGCAGAAAACAAGAAAACCAAGAACTACTTTGATTAATAGAGGGGTATTAAAGAGATCTCCAGAAAATGTAATGGCTGCAAATATTGCCAAGTTTTTTACCCATTGCCTAGGCCGAAGAAGTCTTAATATATTAAAGAGGTTTTTTAGCATCTTTTAAACGTAAAGAAAAATTTAAAAAATATAAAGCGCCCCCGACAAGTATTACAACCATTATGATTGCAAAAAGCTTACCTTTACTTGTTAAAACTAAACTAAGCGTCCCCAATATAGCAGAAATGGTCCAGTAAAACAACGCAATTTTTCGTTGGTTGAGTCCTTTGGATAATAAAAGATGGTGAAGGTGTTTTCTATCGTGCCAGAAAGGGGACTTTCCTTCATAAATTCTTCTAGCAATAGTATATGCTCCATCTGCAAGGGGGACACCCATAACAAGAATCGCAGTCGCTAGTTTTGCTCCCGAGAGCATAGAGACTACGCTAAGAATTAGATAAATTGCTGTAGCACCATAACCTGGAAAAATTTTGGCTGGATAGAAATTATAGAGCAAAAACCCCAGAGCTGAACCAGTGACTATAAAAGAAAGAGTAGCGCTTATAAACGTAGCTTCCTCAGTTATTGGGAAACGCAAACTTAATATTCCAATAACGAAGGAAGAAATAGCTACAATCCCGGGCATTTGTCCGTCCACTCCCTTACTCCAATTAAGCATATTCATTACCCAAACAATCCAAATAACAGCAATTACATCTGAAAGCAGTAAATGAATTGAAAATGAAAGGATATTAAAATCAAATGAAAATTGATTAAGAAATAAAATACCACCTAAAGGATTTGTAATGAAAGGAACACTGGTTCCTGCTCCCACAACAATTATTGCGCACAAGATATTTACAATAAATCTTTTATACGGAGAGATGTCATATTTATCATCAAGTATTCCTAAAACTAAAGCTATAGAAGATGCCAAAATAATTGACAAAACTATTTTATTTAATGGCAAGAAAATAATAGACGAAATTAAGACTCCCAAGAAAAGGGGAACGCCTCCTCCTCTAGGAATAGGAACTTTATGAAGTATTGCAGGGTGTTTTCTTTTAGGATCATCAACAATGTTTAATTTTTTTAATAAAACAATAGACAAAGGAGTCACTATAGCTGTAGTTAAAAAAGCTACTAAAAACGGTAAGAAAATTACAAACTTTTCTGTTTCCATGAGTTAACCAATTATAGTAATTGTCCTTACAATAAATAAAAACGTGAGAAGAGAAATTATAAAAGCAGTGATTGATAATAACCTTCCAAGTAACGGATTTTTTTGATAAATAATTGAAGTAAGAATAGAATTTATTACTACTATCAGTAAAACTAAAGCTGGTGGAATAAAAATTCCCAAAGTCACACTAAGTCTTTTTTCTCCCCAAGGAAGCTGATTAAATAAAGGAATTAGAGGAGGTAGGTTTCTATATTCAAATAAAATATATAAAACAGTTATCGCTATGAATAAGTTATCGCTATGAATATCAATGACAGATTAAGAAGTCTAAAAACAATCTTATCTCTTTTTAAAATACTAATTAACTCTTTCATAAATATCAGCACCCATGATGTTTATAGTTAATTTATAATTTGAGAGTGAAAAAGGATAGGCTTCATTAACTGGCATAATTATTACATATTTCGGCCTTTCTTTTGCTAGGCCGATTGTTGTATTTTTAAAACCGTCTTTATAAAAAAATATGTAATAGTTTGCACTGTATCTGCCCGGCGGAGTTTTTCTAGCTAGAGAATAAACTTGGGTATTGTCTCCCCATAAGTAAATATTATCGGATTCTTTTGTATTTTTTTTAATGAAATTAGAAATTTCGTAGTCTCTGGGCGTATTTTTATCAAAAAAGGCTCTGTACTCATAAAGCGTTTTTTTACCGGTTAAAAAATTCATGAAATTTAGATAATAACTAAAACTTTTTGGATAAAGAGTGAAATATGAAAGAACTATGAGAGTTGTTCCTAGAAATAAGATTAAAAATCTTAATCTGTTAATTTTGTCATAAAGAATAAGTCCTAAAAGCAGAGAAAAACTTGGCAGAAGAGTCAATAAGTAATGAGTATAAGGACGGTGAGAAAAAAAGGTGTTAAAAAGGGAAAAAGAGAGCCATATTAAAATAAAAAGGTATTCCCTCTTCAATCTATTGCGGATTTTGTAGAGAAGAAAAATAAAAAGCACAAGAATTATTACTTTTACAATTAAAAGACCCTGCGGGATTATTAATTGATTCTTGTAATTAACATATGCAAAATTTTTGAGAAGAAAAGCATCTATAAAATCTCTAAAGTTTCCATCAACTAAGAAATATAAGGAAACAGGAATGGTTAAAAAAATAAAAGAAAAAACAGATTTTATAAAGATATTTGAATTTTTTATTAACTTTATTAAAGAGAACTTGCTTTCGATTTGAGTCAAAAGAAGAAATGTGAATATCGATAAATAATCGAAAATGGCAACAATTTTAAAAAGAAAAGCTATTCCTAGGATGAATGATGAAACATAAAGAAATTTAAATTTACGCCTGTTTTTTATAAAACTAGAAAACAAAAATATTGCCAACGTAATTGGAAAAACCATAAAGTTTTCCGTGTTTGCAACATTCCCCTCGATTAGAGGAGTTGCAAGAAAGAAAGCAAAAAACACAGTAGTTAAGATTGATATTTTTTGCCCCAAAAGTTTCTTTGAGAGAAAATAAAAAAAGACAATTGATATGGATCCAAAGATAAGAGAAGTAAGTCTGACAAGGAACTGGTCTCCACTTAGAAGATAGTAGATTATAAATAAAAATGGAGGCTTATTATCCCAGGAATCAGTATAAAGTCTTCCTCCCTCCTGTAAAATAAGTGCAATAACCTGATAAACTCCTTCATCACCATACCAATATGGCTCAAAAAGAGATGGAAATCTTAAAAGGAAGAATATAAAAGAAATAACTAGAAGAAACCAAAAACTTACACTTTTTTCCAACCTTTCAACCAAAGTCATATTTTTTCCGTCACCTTATATTCCATTTTTCGACCTAACATTATTTGAGTATGAGAAATAATTGCAGGAAGTGCATTTAGGAAAAATCCGACAATTGGCATCAAAACAAACTCCAGGGGAAAAAGGATTTCCCGAACTTTTGATTTAGAAAGATTTTTTGGCCTATTTCTATAATCAATAATAATCATAACGATGAGAGCAACTATTGTAGAAGAAAGTATAAAACGTGCTATTACCGGAAGATTATATCCAAGAGAAGTTCTAGCAAAGACAGGATTAATAAGCGTTATTATATTTGCAAATATTGTAAGAATAAACCAATTTACCGGCCACATGAAATGATCCAAAAGAACATGATATAAAATTTTAGTTTTTTTAATAAAAGGAACATTTGGGACAGTGAACCACCATTTTATAAATAAAGGATCATCGGATACTCCATAGGACCAACGCCTTACCTGATGATATTTAGTCTTAAGACTTCTTAGATACGTATGAGAAAGAGGAGAGTCAAGCGATGTTTTTAAAAAGATTGGATTTGCTTTAACGTCTCCCCCTAATTTATAAAATGCTTTAAAGAAAATACGATAATCTTCTGGAATTACATCGGTATCCCAAAAGCCAATTCTTTCTAATAATTTAAAAGATAGAGAATAAGTCGACGTGGCAATTAATCTATCCCCTTGTACTAATAAGCCTGTTCTCCAAAGGCTTGAGAAGAATGAAAAAATTCTATTTGGTGCTGGTACCGTCCAGAAATTGTTATGGTCAACTGTCGCAGACTGCCAAAAATTATTGTATCTTTTTTCGTCAGTCAAGAAACTGTGGGTAAGATAGGATAAAAATTGAAAATCAAAACAAGTATCTGCGTCAGCTGTGGTAACAGTTAGATAATCAATGTCCAAATTACCATTTTTAATAAGTTAGATAATCAATGTCCAAATTACCATTTTTAATAAGTTTATCGTGGACCCATTTTCCAGCATATGCTTCGTTTGAGGATTTTCCTTTTACCTCTCCAGGAGTGTCCGGATGAAAGGTTGCATATATTCCGCCGAAAGTTCCGTCAAATAACCTTATAATTTCATTTGCCTTAGCACGTGCGTGCTTCTCTCTCTTTTCCATCGCCAAAATTACATGAATTTTCTTTTTCGGAAAAGTTTGGTCTTTTAGGGTATTAATAAGCCTAATCAGCTTTTCTGTACTTTCTTGATAGTTTGGAATGATGATTATGTGATTAACTTTACTGAAATCGGAAAGCTTTTTTGCATTCTTGAGCCAGTCTTCGGATTCAGCCTTTTTAATTTTTTTAGAAGCTATGTATGATGTGACTACAAGTGAGAAAGATCTATAAAACCAATAAATATCAAAAAAAAGAATAAAAACGGCAACTACATAAGGAATAAAAATTGATCCCCAAATAGGGAACAAAATTAGAAACCACGAAACGCTACCCGGCAGAATTTCTAGAATTCTTCTGGTTTTTATAGGGTATCTTCTGAAAATTTTATCGAAGAAATATGTCATTTTAATTTAAAAACACTTTTTGAATTTTCTGCTGTTTTTGAAGCAAAAATATCAAAGGGAATTTTCTTTAAATTAGCTATAAAACTGGCTGTAATTATAGCATAGGAAGGTTCATTTCTACTACCGCGATGAGGAACGGGCGTTAGATAGGGTGCATCAGTTTCCATGAGGATTCTATCAAGAGGGGTATACAAAGCTAAATCAGATAACTTGGTGTCCTCTCCCGGAGCAATGCCCTCATAAGTTATATTTCCATCGAAGCCGACATAAAAACCCATACCCAAGATTTTTTTTAGAATTTCAATGTTTCCGGCAAAACAGTGAAACATACCCGGAGGATTTAGAAGCGAGTTTTTATAGTTTGATAATATTTCGACTATTTCCTTTCCTGCTTGTCTATTATGGATTTGAAGAGGAAGACCAAGTTTAATTGCAATCTCTATCTGTTTGATAAAAATATCTTTTTGAAGTTTAGGTTCTACTACTCCGTTTGAAATGTAACGAAAATAATCAAGGCCAATTTCTCCTATTGCCACAACCTTTTTGTTTTGAGCAAGTCTTAGAATTTCCTCCTCCCAATTTTCATCCGGCTTGTCCGCGTGGTGAGGATGAATGCCAACTATTGCCCAAAGATTTGAATACTGATTTGCAAACTCAACTGCTTTCTGACTTGAGTCTAGCCTAGTTCCCACATTAATTATTCCGGTAATTCCTTTTTCAAAGGCGCGCTTAATGACGCTATCGTAATCCTTATCAAAAGCCTTAAAATTTAGGTGGCAATGAACGTCGATCATAAGAACTATTATATAAGATGCCTATCCCCCTTGACAGGAGATAAGTGTTTATAGCAATAATTAATTGATATGGCGAAAAAGAAAATTAAACATCAAAGTTTTAAACTTAGTCCACATGGACATTCAACCCAAAACGTGATTCTTTATATTATCCTTGTTTCAATTTTTGCAGTTGTAGTGGGATATCTTC